>Ga0196971_1000863_pt1 | contig 17125 bp, 12 predicted proteins | sample S1v_1013CmetaG_FD_148660 | JGI IMG/M metagenome (GOLD analysis project Ga0196971, IMG submission 148660) | Soil microbial communities from Anza Borrego desert, Southern California, United States - S1+v_10-13C | ecosystem: Environmental > Terrestrial > Soil > Desert | place: USA: California... | reverse complement strand
GCCCGGTTACCAGTCGCAATTCAGTCCGGTACTGCAGGCGCAGGCGAGGGCCGGCACGCCGTTCGCCGCGCTGGTCGAGTGGATGGGCGCGCACCTGCATGAACCGCTCGACGTGCCGCAGCTGGCGGCGCACATGGCGATGTCGGAGCGCAGTTTCTACCGCAAGTTCAGCGCCGAAATGGGCCAGACGCCCGCGCGCTTCGTGGAAGTGCTGCGGCTGGACCGCGTGCGGCAGCTGCTGGTAACGGGAAAAAGCTTGAAGGAGATCGCCGCGCAGACCGGCTTTTCCGGCACGGCGCCGCTGTCGAAGGCATTCGAGCGCCGCTACGGCGTGACGCCGCGGCTGTTCCGGCAGACGCGCGCCTGATTACCTGATCGGCAGCTTGGTGGTGTTCTTCACTTCTTCCATCACTGCATAGGTGTGCGTCTCACGCACCCCCTTCAACTGCAGCAGCGACTTGCCGAGGAATTCGCGGTAGGCGTTCATGTCCTTCACGCGCGCCTTGACCAGGTAATCGAAGCCGCCCGCGACCATGTGGCATTCCTGCACTTCCGGAATGACCTGCACGCTGCGCTTGAACGCTTCGAACACTTCGGGCGTGGTGCGATCGAGCACCACTTCGATGAACACCAGCAGGGACACATCGAGCAATTGCGGGTTCAGCGTCGCCGAGTAGCCGAGGATGTAGCCGGCTTCCTGCAGCTTGCGCACCCGCTCCAGGCAGGCGGCCGGCGACAGGTTCACGCGGGAAGCCAGCTCGACATTGCTGATACGGCCGTCGTTCTGCAGTTCGGAAAGGATTTTCTTGCTGATTTTGTCAAGCATGGCGTCTGACGGATGAGAATTTTGTTCGGCGCGATTGTCCCACAAAATACAAAATTTTGATACCAACCTGTAATTCCAGAATTAATCCATAAAGAACCTCACTACAATCGGAACATCATTTTTTCAATGAGTAATCCCTTTTTGTCATGCTGACCGCTACCCGTGAATTTTCCGCCGCTGCAACGACCCCGTTCAGCGCATTGCATGCCGACGTCGACCACAAGCCGACGCCGTTGCGTGCCGCCATCACTTCCGCCTATCGCCGCGATGAAACCGAAGCGGTGCAATGGCTGTTGTCCCAGATCAAGCCGCATGCCGCCGCGCACGAGCAGGCGCAGAGCCTGGCGCGGAGCCTGGTGCAGGCGGTGCGCGAAAAGCGCACCCGTGCCTCCGGCGTCGATGCGCTGATGCATGAATTTTCACTGTCGTCCGAGGAAGGCGTGGCGCTGATGTGCCTGGCCGAGGCGCTGCTGCGCATTCCGGACCACCAGACCGCCGACCGCCTGATCGCCGACAAGATCAGCAAGGGCGACTGGCGCAAGCATCTGGGCGAATCGCCGTCGCTGTTTGTCAATGCGGCCACCTGGGGCTTGCTGATCACTGGCAAGCTGGTCGGCACCAACAGCGAGCAAGGGCTCGGCTCGGCGCTCACGCGCCTGATCGCCAAAGGCGGCGAACCGCTGATCCGCAAGGGCGTGGACCTGGCGATGCGGATGCTGGGCAACCAGTTCGTGACCGGGCAGACGATCGCCGAAGCGCTCGACAACAGCCGCAGCAACGAGGCGCGCGGCTACCGCTATTCGTACGACATGCTGGGCGAGGCGGCGCTGACCGAGGAAGATGCGGCGAAGTACTACGCGGCCTATGAGGCCGCGATCCATGCGATCGGCGCCGCATCGAGCGGCCGCGGCATCAAGGACGGTCCGGGCATTTCGGTGAAGCTGTCGGCGCTGCATCCGCGTTATTCGCGCGCGCAGCGCAAGCGCACGATGGAAGAACTGCTGCCGCGCGTCAAGCAGCTGGTGCTGCTGGCAAAGCAGTACGACATCGGCCTGAATATCGACGCGGAAGAAGCCGACCGGCTGGAACTCTCGCTCGACCTGATGGAAGCGCTGGCCTTCGATCCCGAGCTGGCCGGCTTTAACGGCATCGGCTTCGTGGTGCAGGCTTACCAGAAGCGCTGCCCGTTCGTCATCGATTACCTGGTCGACCTCGCGCACCGCAGCAATCGCAAGTTCATGGTGCGTCTGGTCAAGGGCGCGTACTGGGATGCGGAAATCAAGCGCGCGCAGGTGGACGGCATGCCGGGCTATCCTGTGTATACGCGCAAGGTCTACACCGACGTGTCCTACCTCGCCTGCGCGCAAAAGCTGCTGGCGGCGACCGACGTGATCTATCCGCAGTTCGCGACCCACAATGCGCACACCCTCGCATCGATCTACAGCTGGGCCAAGGTGCACGGCGTGACCGACTATGAATTCCAGTGCCTGCACGGCATGGGTGAAACCCTGTACGACCAGGTTGTGGGCGCCGACAAGCTCGGCAAGCCCTGCCGCATCTATGCGCCGGTCGGTTCGCATGAAACCCTGCTTGCCTACCTGGTACGCCGCCTGCTCGAGAACGGCGCTAATTCCTCCTTCGTCAACCAGATCGTCGACGAAAACGTGCCGATCGATGCGCTGGTCGCCGACCCGCTGGCGGTGGCCAAGAAACTGGGCGGCGAACCGCATCCGAACATCCCGCTGCCGCGCCACATGTTCGGCGCCGAACGCGAGAACTCGGCCGGCGTCGACCTCGCCAATGAAAACACGCTGCGCGAACTCGACGCGCAATTCCAGTCGCTCGCCAGCAGGCAGTGGCAGGCCGCGCCGCTGCTGGCCGGCAGCACCGTGATCGCGGCCAAGGCTGCCGAGATCCGCAATCCGGCCGATCGCCGCGATCTGGTCGGCACGGTTATCGAAGCCGGCGCCGAAGATGTGGAGAGCGCGCTCGCCGCCGCATCCGCGTATGCGCCCAACTGGCAGAACACGCCGCCGGCTGCCCGGGCGGCAGCACTGGCGCGCGGCGCCGACCTCTTGGAACAGCACCTGCCGGAACTGATGGCGCTGACCATCCGCGAAGCTGGCAAGACGCTGCCGAATGCGATTGCCGAAGTGCGGGAAGCGGTGGATTTCCTGCGCTATTACGCCGCGCAGGTACAGGCTGGCCCGGACGCGCAGACCTTGGGTCCGGTGGTATGCATCAGTCCCTGGAATTTCCCGCTGGCGATTTTTGTCGGCGAAGTGAGCGCGGCGCTGGCCGCAGGCAATGTGGTCCTTGCCAAGCCGGCGGAACAGACGCCGCTGATCGCCGCGCGCGCGGTGCAATTGCTGCATGAAGCCGGCGTGCCGCGCGGCGCGCTGCAATTCCTGCCGGGCACCGGCGAAACCGTCGGCGCGAAGCTCACCGCCGATGCGCGGGTGTGCGGCGTGATCTTCACCGGCTCGACCGAGGTCGCGCAACTGATCAACCGCACCCTGGCGAAACGCGCGATCGCGGAAAAGCGCGAGATCCCGCTGATCGCCGAAACCGGCGGACAAAATGCAATGATCGTCGATTCCAGCGCGTTGCCGGAACAGGTGGTGCAGGATGTGCTGAGCTCGGCATTCGACAGCGCGGGCCAGCGCTGTTCCGCGTTGCGCGTGCTGTGCCTGCAAGAAGATATCGCCGACAAGACAATCAGGATGCTCAAGGGTGCGATGCAGGAACTGCGCATCGGCAATCCCGACCAGCTCTCGATCGACGTCGGCCCGGTGATCGATGCCGAGGCGCAGCAGAACCTGCTGGGCCATATCGAGCGCATGAAGGCGCAGACGGACAAGGTATTCCAGCTGCCTTTGCCGGCGGGCTGCGAGCACGGCACTTATGTGCCGCCGACGGTGATCGAAATCGAATCGATCGCGCAGCTGCAGCGCGAAGTGTTCGGGCCGGTGCTGCATGTGCTGCGCTACCGGCGTGAAGACCTGGCGCAGCTGGTCGATGCGATCAATGCGACCGGCTACGGCCTCACGCTGGGCGTCCATTCGCGGATTGACGAGACAATCGACTTCATCACCGCGCGCGCGCATGTGGGCAACATCTACGTCAACCGCAACATCGTCGGCGCGGTGGTCGGCGTGCAGCCGTTCGGCGGCGAAGGCAAGTCCGGCACCGGACCGAAGGCAGGCGGGCCGCTCTACCTGAAGCGCCTGCAGCGCAATGCGGTCGTCACCCGTGCCGCGCATACCATCCATGCCGAACAGCATGCGGTGCTGCCTGCTTTCGACGCGCTGATGACCTGGGCCGGCATGCATGGCCATGCGCGCGTGGCGTCGCTCGGCGAGAACTATGTGCACGCAAGCCTGCTGAATACCGCGCAGGTATTGCCCGGCCCGACCGGCGAACGCAATACGCTGCGTTTCGCGCCGCGCGGCGTCGTGCTGTGCGTTGCATCCCGGGTCGAGGTGTTGCTGAACCAGCTGGCCGCCTGCTTTGCCACCGGCAATATCGCGGCGATGACAACGCTGACCGCCGCTTCGCTGCCGCCCGGGCTGCCGGCCGCGGTACGCGAGGCGATCGCGACGATCGAGGAAAAGGAACTGGCGTCCCGCTCGCTGCAGATGGCGCTGGCCGATGAAGAGCAGGCGCCGGAACTGGCGCAGCGGCTGGCAGCGCGCAGCGGCGCGCTGGTGCAGGTCATCACGACGAGCGACAGCGGAGCGATTCCGCTGTGGCGGCTGGTTGCAGAGCGCGCGGTCTGCGTCAATACCACGGCCGCGGGCGGCAATGCGAGCCTGATGACGCTGGGCGGCTGACATGACGGGGGGCATCGAGCTGGACAATGCCCTGCTGCATGACCAGCTGTGCGTGGCCTCCTGCGTGCTCGCCGAGCTGCTGCGCCAGGCGCCGCGCACGGTAAGCATGGCGCAGCTGGAAGCGGTTGCCAGCCATCCCGCGCCGGAGGTCGAACAGGTCTGCCGCAAGCTGTGGCAAAGCGGCATGCTGCGTCCGGATCCGGCGATGCAGGGCTACTGGGGGCTGGCGGCGGCGCCGGACCGCATGACGCTGGCCGACCTGTTTGCGGCGTTGCTCGCGGTACGGCACTAAGGCGCAAGTCCCACTGGAATTCCGGCTCGCAGCCGAAGGCTGGGGGAGTTGCGCATGCCGAAGCTGCGCTCCCTGCCTTCGCTGTTACACGCGTAACAGCGCGTAACAGCGCCACAGAGCTGCGCCTTGACGCAGCTCGCAAGAATTTCAGATAGCGGATTGCGCAGCCTGAACTCTTGCATGAAGGCCAAGTCTTACCGTCATGGCCCGTGTATCAAAAATCGCGGCATGGAGCGCCGGCAGCATCGTGCTGCTGATCGCCATCCTGGTGGCGGTACTCGCGGCGTTCGACTGGAACCGCGTCAAACCCTGGATTAACAACCGTGTCAGCGAAGCGACCGGGCGCCCGTTCGCGATCAACGGCGACCTGTCCCTGACCTGGCATGCGCCGGAGGGTGAAACCGGCTGGCGCGCCTGGATTCCGTGGCCACGGCTGAATGCGCGGGATGTCGTGTTCGGCAATCCGGAATGGGCAAAGCACGCGCAAATGGCCGAGGCCGAACAGGTCACCGTTTCCATCAGTCCGCTGCCGCTTCTGCAAAAACGCATCGCCATCGCATCGCTGGCGCTGGATGCCCCGCGCGTCGCGCTCGAGCGCCAGAAGGACGGCCGCAACAACTGGACGTTTCAGTCCGATTCGGAAAAGAAGTCGGAATGGACGCTCGACGTGCAGCAGCTCGTGCTCAACAAGGGCACGCTGCAGCTCGAGGATGCGATCAAGCGCGCGAACCTGAAAGCCGACATCGATACACTGGGGCAGGGCAACGGCGATTACCGGATCGGCTGGCGCGTTGGCGGCACCCTGAACGGCGAACAGGTGACGGGCAATGGCCGCGCCGGCGCCGTGCTGTCGCTGCAAAAGAAGCATACCGATTTCCCCATTGACGCCGACCTGCGCGTCGGGAAGACCGCGGTCAGCGTCAGCGGCATCCTGACCGACCCGCGCAACCTGGCCGCGCTGGACCTGAAGCTGAAGGTTTCCGGCGTCAGCATGGCGCATCTCTATCCGCTGACCGGCGTGGTGCTGCCGGAAACCCGGCCGTTCTCCACCGAAGGCCGCCTGATCGGCAAGCCGGGTGCGGCGGGCGGCGACTGGACCTATGAAAAATTCAGCGGGAAGATGGGCGGCAGCGACTTGCGCGGCTCCCTTCGCTATCAGGCCCGCGAACCGCGCCCGCTGCTGGAAGGCACGGTGGTGTCGAACTACCTGAGTTTCGTCGACCTGGCGCCGCTGATCGGTGCCGATTCCGCCAAGAGCCGGGAGGAACGCGGCGTGAAGACGGTGCAACCGGAAAACAAGGTCTTGCCGGTCGAGAAATTCAAGACCGACCGCTGGACCAGCATCGACACCGATGTGCAATTCACCGGCAACAAGATCGTGCGCAAGGAAGAACTGCCGATCAACAATCTGGTCACCCGCGTGAAGCTGGATGACGGCGTGCTGTCGCTGGCGCCGCTGAAGTTCGGTGTGGCCGGCGGCAGCCTGGTGTCAACCATCCGGCTCGACGGCAAGTCGAATCCGGTCAAGGCGGAGATGAAGCTCTCCGCGCGTCACCTGAAGCTCAAGGACCTGTTCCCGACCTTAGACGTGATGCGCACCAGCCTCGGCGAAATCAATGGCGATGCGGCTCTCACCGCGTCCGGCGATTCGCCGGCAGCCTTGCTCGGTGCATCGACCGGCGAGATCCGCGCAGTGATCAACCAGGGCACGATCAGCAAGTTCGTGCTCGAAGCGATGGGCTTGAACATCGGCAGTGTCGTCGTCACCCAGCTGTTCGGCGACAAGCAGGTCCAGCTCAATTGCGCGGTGGCCGATTTCGAGGTGAAGAAAGGCGTGATGCAGAGCCGCGCGTTCGTGGTCGATACTGAGGATGCGACGATTTATGTGAACGGCAACATCAACCTGGAGCAGGAAAAGCTGGCGTTGACGGTCCTGCCCGAAAGCAAGGGCGTGCGCCTGATCTCGCTGCGTGCGCCGCTGTACGTGAACGGTCCGTTCAAGAAACCCGACGTGGAAGTGGACAAGGGCGTGCTGGCGGCCAAGGCCGGCAGCGCGATTGCGCTCGGCGCGCTCGCGCCGGTGGCCGCCGCGCTGCTCCCTCTGGTCAATGTCGGACCGGGCGAGAAAAGCGAATGCGGCACGCTGCTGGCCCAGTTCAGCGAAAAACCGGCGGTCACGGCCGGAAAAAACCAGAACAATACCAGCGGAAAATAAGCGTCAGCGGGCCGCGCACAGCCGCTTGACGGTGCCGAACGCATAGCGCGCCGCGACGCCGTCGATGAATTGCATGAAATCGTGCGGCGACGCTTCGTTTGCGCCGTCCGAGATGGTGCGGATCACCGAGAACGGCATGCCGAACTCGAAACACACCTGAGCGACCGCCGCGCCTTCCATTTCCACCGCAAGCAATCCCGGGAATGCCGCCTTCAACTCCCGGTGCCGCTGCGCAGTGTGGATGAACTGGTCGCCGCTGGCAATCAAGCCGCGATAGACGCGCGGTGACGACAGGCGGAAGCGATCCCTGTCCTGCGCCGGCACGCTGGCATCCAGGTCGTGCCCGAGGAAGTCGTTTGCGGCGCCGGCCAGCATCTCGGTCAGGTGAACGTCGGTGGCGAAATGCGACTGCCCGAGCAAGGGTACTTCATGGCGTGGAAAAAGCGGTGTTGCATCAATGTCATGCTGCACCAGCGCATCGGCGACTACGATATCCCCAATCTGCACATCGCTGTCCACAGCCCCGGCAACGCCGGTAAACACGATATGCGAAACCCCGAAGCGTTCAATCAAAGTGGCCACCGTTGCCGCAGCGGCGACCTTGCCGATCCGTGACAGCACGCATACGGTCTCGATCCCCCACAAGCTGCCGCATACGTAGTCGCGCATGCCGCGTGTAACTGTTTGCTTGCCTTGCATGGCTTCAATGAGGCCGGCTTGTTCCTGGTGCAGTGCGCTGACGAGCCCGAGACGGGTGATTTGTTGAGACATCGACAATATTTCTTTGAGAAGATCAAAAAACCTGCCGGTAAAGCGGGCATCACCGATAGCGTATTGCCTTTCGATACCTTGGTGCAACTGCGACGGATAAGGTTTGCGGGGTTTTTTATATTGGGTTTGATATATAAGATTGGTAGTAGTGTTAACAACTGCCGTTTTCTGTGGATAACCCGGTAAACCAATAAAGAATCAATCGCTTAAGGCCTGTATAAAAAGCGGGATAACGGGTGTATGCGAAAAGGACAGTTTTTGAATAAAAAGCGGGCTGTGAACATCTGCCTGCCTTTTCCCCAACTATTCAAGCTGCTATCCAACGAGTTATCCACATAGGCTGTCGCGGCTTTCCAACAGCGGCTTGTCAGAATGTCCAGAATCGGCCGACGTTTTTTTCGAAACCGGTCAGTCAAACCATTTCCTTTTTTTTAACCGGCAGAGACAGGCGCGGCAGCGCCGTATGCGACGCCGAAGGTTTTCCGGTTTTTGATCTAGGGTTTATATATATGGATAGTAGTAAGAGTTAACGTCGTACGGTTTACGTGGATAAGCGGGTAAACGTTAATCTGATCAAGCAGTTAGCCGCGGGATAACACCTGAATAAGCACTGTATGCTGCAAGGAAAGATCTTGGATAAGAAACGCCTGTGCACAGCGATCGGTGTTTACTCCCAAACAAATCACGCGTTATCCCGGGACTTATCCACAGGCTGCTGTTCATCCATGCCACAAAGATTGCATTAATGAAAACACGGCAGCAATTGTCGGCTCGTTCCTGCGCTTGGCCAGTGCAATGAAGGACAGTTCGGTCGACAGGCTGACGGTGTCGGCGATCACCAGGCCATGCGCATGGGCTTCGCGCAACGCGATCGACTCGCGCACCAGCGACAGGCCGACGCCGGATTTCACCAGGTCGAGCATCGAGGGTTCCTGGTCGACCAGCGCGACCTTGTTTGGCATGACCTTGTATTGGGCGAAGGTTTTTGTCAGCAACCGGTGGTGCGCCGATTCCAGCGGCGTCCAGATCCAGGGCAGCTTCGCCAGCGCCACCCAGTCCTTGCCTGTCACCCGGTTGCGCCAGCCTTGCGGCGCCACCACGCTGTACGTGAATGAGGTCAGCGCCAGGTGATGGAATTCGCGACCGGGGGTACCGAGGTAGTAGCCGACGTCGAGGGCACCCGCCTTTACCTGCTGCAGCACCCAGCCCGACATGCCATGTTGTAATTGCGTCGCCAGCTGTGGATAGGTTTCCACCAGCCGTTTCAGGAACGCGCCGAGGCGGATGAATTCCGGATCGAGGATGGTGCCGATCGACAAGGTACCGGACAGGGTGGTGTGCAGCGCTGCCACCCCTTCGCGCAGTTCCGCCAGCGCTGACATCACCCGTTCCGCGTACGGCAGCAGCTTGGCGCCGTCGTCGGTCAGCGACATGCCGGCCGGCGTGCGGATAAACAGCACCAGGTCAAGACTGGCCTGCAATGCCTTGATCTGCAGGCTGACCGCAGGTTGGGTCAGGTGCAGCCGTTCGGCCGCGCGCGTCAGGTTGCCTTCGCGCGCGACGGTCACGAAAGCGCGCAGCTGGGTCAGGTCCATGGCGTACTCCCCGTTAGGTCTTTCATTATAAGCATTGCTAATATTGAAGTTGATAAGAACTCAATTGGATTCCTCGCAAAGGCAAGGATATGCTGTCTAAAATCGTCAAACTGCCAAGGAATTCTTATGACGCAGCTCATCCAGCATTACATCGGCGGCCAGGTCGTCGAATCGACCAGCGGCCGCAAGCAGCCTGTGTACAATCCCGCAACCGGTGAAGTCAGCGCCGAAGTGGTGCTGGCCAGCGTCGAGGAAGTGAATGCCGCGGTCGATGTGGCGCGCGCCGCCGCGCCGGCCTGGGCCGACACCGCGCCGCTCAAGCGCGCACGCGTGCTGTCGAAGTTCAAGGAATTGATCGAGAAGCACCATGACGACCTGGCCGCGGCGATCACGCGCGAGCACGGCAAGGTGTTTTCCGATGCGAAGGGCGAAGTGGTGCGCGGCCTGGAAGTGGTGGAATTCGCGACCGGCATCACGCAGCTCATGAAGACGCAATTCACCGACAACATCGGCGGCGGCATCGACAACTGGCAGCTGCGCCAGCCGCTCGGCGTCACCGCCGGGATTACGCCATTCAACTTCCCGTTCATGGTGCCGATGTGGATGGCACCGATCGCCATCGCCACCGGCAACAGCTTCATCCTGAAGCCCTCCGAACGCGACCCGTCGCCGTCGCTGATGATCGCCGACCTGTTCAAGCGCGCCGGCCTGCCGGATGGCGTGTTCAACGTGGTGCAGGGCGACAAGGTAGCGGTCGACACGCTGCTGCATCATCCGCAGGTCAACGCGATTTCCTTCGTCGGCTCCACCCCGATCGCGGAATACATCTATACCGAAGGCGTCAAGCGCAAGGGCCGGTATCCGATGCGGGTGCAGGCGCTGGGCGGCGCGAAGAACCATCTGGTGGTGATGCCGGATGCGAATCTCGAACAGGCGGTCGACGCGCTGATCGGCGCGGCCTACGGCTCCGCCGGCGAGCGCTGCATGGCGATCTCGGTCGCGGTCGCGGTCGGCGCGGTCGCGGACAGGCTGGTCGAAGCGCTGATCCCGCAGGTGAAGGCACTGAAGGTCAAGAACGGCATGGAAGCCGATGCGGAAATGGGCCCGGTAGTCACCGCGCAGCACAAGGACAAGATCGAAGGCTATATCGAGGACGGCGTGCGCGCCGGCGCCAAGCTGGTGGTCGACGGCCGCGGGCTGAAGGTGGCGGGGCACGAGAACGGCTTCTTCCTCGGCGGTTCCCTGTTCGACCATGTGACGCCGGACATGAAGATCTACAAGGAAGAGATTTTCGGACCGGTGCTTTGCGTAGTGCGGGTGCCCGACTTCGCGTCGGCGGTCGAACTGATCAATGCGCATGAATACGGCAACGGCGTAGCGCTGTACACTGCGGACGGCAATACCGCGCGCGAATTTTCGCGCCGCATCGAAGTGGGCATGGTCGGCGTCAATGTGCCGATCCCGGTGCCCATGGCCTGGCATTCCTTCGGCGGCTGGAAGCGTTCGATGTTCGGCGACCTGCATGCGTACGGCGAGGAAGGCATCCGTTTCTACACCCGCTACAAGTCGGTGATGCAGCGCTGGCCGGATTCGATCGCGAAGGGCGCGGAGTTCACGATGCCGGTCGCGAAGTGACGGCGGCTTCCAGGCGCGCGGCGCCTGGAGACGCTGTCGTCATCCCCGCGCGGGCGGGGATCCAGCCAGGACCGGCGTATCGACATCCGCTAGCCGGTGGCAGATGAAGCTCGGTCGACACGAAGAGAAGGACAACCCATGGAATCCGCAGGTAAATACGATTACATCATCATCGGCGCCGGCACTGCCGGCTGCGTGCTGGCGAACCGCCTGGCGCAGGACGCCGGGGTCTCCGTGCTGTTGCTTGAAGCGGGGCGCAAGGACGATTATCTCTGGATCCATATTCCGGTCGGCTATCTCTACTGCATCAACAATCCCCGCACTGACTGGCTGTACCGCACCGAAGCCGACGCCGGCCTGAACGGCCGCAGCCTGATTTATCCGCGTGGCAAGGTGATGGGCGGCTGCTCGTCGATCAACGGGATGATCTACATGCGCGGCCAGGCGCGCGACTACGACCTGTGGGCGATGCTGACCGGCGACGACAGCTGGCGGTGGGACAATGTGCTGCCGGTGTTCAAGAAGACTGAAGACCATCACCTGGGAGCAAGCGAATTCCACGGCGCGGGCGGCGAATGGCGGGTCGAGAAGCAGAGGCTGTCGTGGGAAATCCTCGATGCCTTCCGCGACGCGGCGGCGCAGTGCGGGATTCCGAAGACCGACGATTTCAACCGGGGCGACAACGAGGGTTGCGGGTATTTTGACGTGAACCAGAAGAAAGGCTTGCGCTGGAATACCGCCCGCGCATTCCTGAAATCCACAGAAGGCCGCAAGGGCCAGCTCGACATCATGACCGGCTGCCATGTGAAGCGGCTGCGGATCGAAGCGTCGGCGCAAGGACCGGTCTGCAAGGGCGTGGAATTCACCGGCGGCGGTACCGAATGGTTCGCCGAGGCAGCGCGCGAGACGATCTCGACGGCCGGCGCGATCGGCTCCCCGCAGATCCTGCAGCTGTCCGGCATCGGGCCGGCGGCGCTGCTGCAAAAGCATGGCGTGCCAGTTGTGGTCGACTTGCCGGGGGTGGGCGAGAATCTGCAGGATCACCTGCAATTGCGCATGGCATTCAAGGTGCATGGCGTCAGGACGCTGAACACGATGGCCAACAGCTGGTTCGGAAAGATGCAGATCGGCATGCAGTACGTGTTCACGCGCAGCGGACCGATGTCGATGGCGCCGTCCCAGCTTGGTGCGTTTACCCGCTCCGATCCGTCGCAGCAAACGGCGAATGTCGAATACCACGTACAGCCCCTGTCGCTGGAAAAGTTCGGCGAGCCGCTGCACCCCTTCCCAGCATTCACCGCCAGCGTGTGCAACCTGCGCCCTACCGCGCGCGGCCATGTGCGCATCGCCTCCGGCGATCCGTTTGCCGCGCCCAAGATCACGCCGAATTACCTGAGCACGCCGGAAGACCGCAAGGTCGCTGCGGATTCCCTGGCGCTGACACGCAAGATCGTCGCGGCCCCGGCATTAAAGAAATACGCGCCGGAAGAATTCAAGCCGGGCATGCATTACCGCACCGATGAGGAATTGGCGAAAGCGGCCGGCGATATCGGCACCACCATCTTCCATCCGGTCGGCACCTGTAAGATGGGGCGCGCGGATGATCCGTCCGCAGTGGTCGACAGCCGGATGCAGGTGCGCGGCGTGAAGGGCTTGCGGGTTGTCGATGCGTCGGTGATGCCGACTATCACCTCCGGCAATACCAATTCTCCCACCATCATGATCGCCGAGAAGGCGGCAGCATGGATACGCGCGGCGCGCAATGCGCCGGGCGAGGTTGTGCAGCGCGAGGTGCTGCCGGTTACGGAAACCGCATAGGTTTATGCATTAAATGCATACTTCAATGCCAACAAAGCATTGGATTTGTCACATGACATTCTACTAACCTGCGGTTTTGGTGGTCTGCCTTCCGGCCTGCGCATGCGTCGCTTTGCTGGCGTGAGCATGCGTTGCCAGGCTGCAGTCGAGTGCAGGACTCTTCGCGTCCCGCATCTGGACGGACCGGGAGGAGCCAGACCATGTCTCTCCGCGCGCAGGTGAACGCATGTCCCGACACGAAGAATTCATCCTTGGTAACGCCACCTTGCATCTGCAACTGTCGACAGCGCTCGCGGTGATGACGCAACTGGTCTGCAACGCATCGTGTCCGCCGACCGCGCAACAGCTGTCGGATTCCCTGAATGTGTCGCTGCGCTATCTGCGCAAGCTGTTGCGCGCGCTTGCCGCAGGCGGATTGCTCGAGCCGCATCCGCGCCGTGCGGATACCTGGATCTGTACCCGGCCGCCGCACACCGTGTCGCTTGCGGACATCTATCATTCGCTGGCCGTGGAAGACAAAGACACGCCGGCACCTTTCATCCCTGTTGCGCAGCCTGACGCCAGCACATCGACGGCCGAGCTGTTGATGATGCAGGCAACAATGGCGATCAACCAGGTCGTGCTGCAGCATCTGCAGCGCTTCGATCTCGGCCGGCTGAAGATTGCCGAGTCGGCGCAACTGTACACGGCATCGTTGCAGGAGAAGGCGATGCGCAGCGTTGCAGCACTTTCGGAGGAGCGCGCGGACCTTGGCGCAAACTTCGAAAGCGGTACTGACCGGTTTCCTGCTCCACGTGGTGCACGAGCGTTGCACCCGCCATCTTCGCCGGGCTGCAGCGGCTTGACTTAACCACAAGCAATTATTTTTTCTTCATGCTAACATCGCGCGGGTGCCTGCCATTCGTGCGAGTCATGTATTGATGCAGGCCAAACAATCGGCGGATGCGCAGTCCGCTGTATTGCCACCCCCCTAGTCGTACTGTGTACTGTGCATCAGCGTAATGCACGTTCTTTGGTTATTGGCCGCAAGACTTGGTTTGCGGCGGCAGGGAGCGCGAAGCGCTTTCCCTCTACAGTCAACAGGGAGAACCCATGGCGGATGTGGTTTTGGAGACGCGGCAGCTGACGAAGGAATTCAAGGGATTCACTGCCGTCAACAATGTCAGCCTGCAAGTGCAGCGCGGGCATATACATGCATTGATCGGCCCTAACGGCGCCGGCAAGACAACTTGCTTTAATTTATTGACCAAGTTCCTGGTGCCGACGTCGGGCCAGATACTTTTCAATGGCAAGGACATCACGATGGCAAAGCCGGCGCAGATTGCGCGGCAAGGCATCATTCGTTCCTTCCAGATTTCCGCGGTGTTTCCGCACCTCTCGGTACTCCAGAATGTGCGCATCGGGCTGCAGCGGCCGCTCGGCAATTCTTTCCATTTCTGGGCCAGCGAAAAGAAGCTCAATGCGCTCAATGACCGCGCGATGCAGCTGCTGGCCGAGGTCGACCTGGAAAAATTTGCGGACACCATCACGGTGGACCTGCCCTACGGCCGCAAGCGCGCGCTCGAAATCGCGACCACGCTGGCGATGGAGCCGGAACTGATGCTGCTCGATGAACCGACGCAGGGCATGGGGCACGAAGACGTGCATCGCGTCACCGAGTTGATCAAGAAAGTATCCACTGGACGGACTATCCTGATGGTGGAACACAACATGAGCGTGATTGCCGGCATCAGCGACCGCATCTCCGTGCTGCAGCGCGGAGCAGTGCTGGCCGAAGGCACGTATGACGAAGTATCGAAGAACCCGCAGGTGATGGAAGCCTACATGGGCACCACCACCGGCGCACTGGAAGGAGCGCATTGAATGGCTGGATCAGCAGCGGCATTGGAAATCGCCAACCTGCACGCCTGGTACGGCGAGTCGCACATTCTGCATGACGTGAATTTCTCGGTGAACCAGGGCGAGGTCGTCACGCTGCTCGGACGTAACGGCGCCGGCCGCACCACGACGCTGCGCGCGATCATGGGATTGACCGGCGCGCGCAAGGGCTCCATCAAGATCAACGGCACGGAAGCGATTGCCATGCCCACTCACAGGATTGCCCATCTCGGCGTCGGCTATTGCCCGGAGGAACGAGGTATTTTTTCGTCGCTGTCGGCCGAGGAAAACTTGATGCTGCCGCCTGCAGTGTCAAAGAACGACCGCGGCATGTCAGTCGAGGAAATCTACGACATGTTTCCCAATCTCGCCGAGCGCAAGGCCAGCCAGGGTACCCGCCTGTCCGGCGGCGAGCAGCAGATGCTGGCGGTGGCGCGCATCCTGCGCACCGGCGCACGCCTGCTGCTGCTCGACGAGATTTCCGAAGGCCTGGCGCCGGTGATCGTGCAGGCGCTCGCGCGCATGATCACCATGCTCAAGGCCAAGGGCTACACCATCGTGATGGTGGAGCAGAATTTCCGTTTCGCCGCGCCGCTGGCCGACCGTTTCTATGTGATGGAGCACGGTCAGATCGTCGAGACTTTTGCCGCGTCCGAACTGGATAACAAGATGCCCGTGCTGCACTCGCTGCTCGGGGTATAAGCAAGCCACTAAGTTGGTCTGTAACCTAGGAGATCGTAATGAAATTGAAAGCCATTGCACTTGCAGTATCCGCCACCTGCGCCTTTGCTTCAGGAAACGCGTCCGCGCAGATTTCGGGCGATGTGATCAAGATCGGCCTGCTTACCGACATGTCCGGCCTGTATGCCGACATCGACGGCCCGGGCGGCGTCGAAGCGGTGAGGATGGCGATCGCCGACATGGGCGGCGCGATCAACGGCAAGAAGGTCGAGTTCATCTATGCCGACCACCAGAACAAGGCCGACATCGCCGCCTCCAAGGCGCGTGAATGGTTCGACCAGCAGGGCCTGGACATGCTGCTGGGCGGCACCAACTCCGGCGCCAACCTGTCGATGGCAAAAGTCGCCGCCGAAAAGAAGAAGCCCTTCATGTCGATCGGCGCCGCATCCGCCCGCCTGACCAATGAAGAGTGCTCGCCGTATACGGTGCACTATGCGTATGACACCGTCGCGCTGGCCAAGGGCACGGGAGCGGCAATCGTGAAGCAGGGCGGCAAGAGCTGGTACTTCCTGACCGCCGACTACGCGTTCGGCGCATCCCTCGAGAAAGACACGGCCGACGTGGTGAAAGCGGCCGGCGGCAACGTGGTCGGCAGCGTGAAGCATCCGCTGTCGGCATCCGACTTCTCGTCCTTCCTGCTGCAGGCACAGTCGTCCAAGGCGCAGATTCTCGGCCTGGCCAATGCCGGCGGCGATACCGTCAACTCGATCAAGGCGGCCAACGAGTTCGGCATCAACAAATCGATGAAGCTGGCCGGCCTGCTGATGTTCATCAACGACGTGCACGCACTCGGTCTGAACCTGACGCAAGGCATGTACCTGACCGACGGCTGGTACTGGGACCTGAATGACGACACCCGTAAGTGGTCCAAGCGCTACTTCGAGAAAATGAAGAAGATGCCGTCCATGCTGCAGGCAGCGGACTATTCCGCAACGGTGCATTACCTGAATGCGGTGAAGGCCGCCGGTACCGACGATGCCGACAAGGTGATGGCGCAGATGAAGAAGACCAAGATCAGCGACTTCTTCGCGAAGAACGGCGAGATCCGTCCGGACGGCCGCATGGTGCACGACATGTACCTGATGGAAGTGAAGAAGCAGGCCGAGTCGAAGTATCCGTGGGACTACTACAAGGTGGTGCAGACCATCCCCGCAGCGCAGGCGTGGACCACCAAGGCCGAATCGAAGTGCGCCTTGTGGAAGTAGTTTGACGTGACCCGGATGGCGCACGCCGCCATCCGATCGCATCAATCGCAGCAAGCATTCCCTTCCCGGCGACGGGTGGGGAATGGCGAGCGCGGTCCGTCTCCGCGCTTCGCCTTTCTTTCAGCAGCAACTTATTCTTACTGTGCCTATGGAAATATTCGGCGTCCCCCTGCAGGCCATGCTGAGCCAACTGCTGCTCGGCCTGGTCAACGGTTCATTCTATGCGATGCTTTCGCTTGGCCTCGCAGTCATCTTCGGCCTGCTCAACGTCATCAACTTCGCGCACGGCGCGCTGTACATGATGGGCGCCTTTTTC
>Ga0196971_1000862_pt1 | contig 17136 bp, 17 predicted proteins | sample S1v_1013CmetaG_FD_148660 | JGI IMG/M metagenome (GOLD analysis project Ga0196971, IMG submission 148660) | Soil microbial communities from Anza Borrego desert, Southern California, United States - S1+v_10-13C | ecosystem: Environmental > Terrestrial > Soil > Desert | place: USA: California... | reverse complement strand
CCCACCGACCGGGCGGCCTTGTCAAATGCCTCGCCGGCCGCGTCGTCGCGGGTGCGGCCCAGCAGCTCCATCTGCCCGTGCCCCGTCATGTAGATCAAATCCGTATGGCCGCCGCTCACCACCAGGCAGATCAGGGGGAACTGCGGCGGATCGTCGGTGAGGAAGTTGGCTGCAATGTGGCCTTGCAGGTGGTTCACCCCGATCAGGGGCTTGTCCAGAGCGTAGGCGATGGCCTTAGCCGCCGACAGGCCCACCAGCAGGGTCCCGACAAGTCCCGGCCCGTGGGTGACGGCAATCGCGTCAACCTCGGCCAGCGTTACGCCGGCTGTCTCCACCGCTTCCCTGATCGTCGGAAGCACGGCTTCAAGGTGCTTGCGCGAGGCGATCTCCGGCACCACGCCCCCGTATTTCTTGTGCAGATCAATCTGGCTCGCGATGATATTCGACAACACACGTCTACCCCCTGCGACAACCGCTGCCGCGGTCTCATCACAGGAGGATTCAATCCCCAAGATCAACGTCTCCCGAGGCACATCGGTCATGTAGTCAACGCAGCCCCCTTGTTGGTAATGGCCGCACGGGCCAGTTCGTCGCAGCGATTGTTGTAAGGGTTGTCGGAATGGCCCTTCACCTTCAGCCACTCTACCTGATGAGGCCGCACCAGTTGGAGCAGTTCCCGCCAGAGGTCCTGGTTCTCGACGGGGTCCTTCTTGCTGTTGATCCAACCGTTGCGCTGCCAGTTGCCCAGCCAGTTCTGGCGGAAGGCATTGACCAGGTAGGCGCTGTCGCTGTATAGCTGCACCCTGCAGGGCGACTTCAGTGCCCGCAGGGCCTCCAGGGCAGCCGTAATCTCCATGCGGTTGTTCGTGGTGTGCGGCTCGTAACCCGACAACTCGCGCCGGTGCTCACCCGCCATCAAAATGGCGCCCCAGCCCCCGGGACCGGGGTTGCCCGAGCAGGCGCCGTCGGTATAAATGGTGACCTGCTTACCTTCAGTCAGAGAAAACCCTCCAGTGGAAGCGACTCTCACAACAGTATAACGCTTGTCCCACCCGCGTGAAAGGAGAACGGCGCCCACAAGGGGCCACCTCCCCATGGCCCGCCTGCAGACGCCGCTGCCGTTACTTCCAGCCGATGTTGTCCTTGGCCATCGAGTGGGCGCCCATGGCCGCCAGGGCCACGAGAAAAGCGTTCAGCAGGTCGAAAAAGACGCCCTCAAAGCTGAGGCCGCCTGAGGCGACCATCTGCCGGCCCATGAGCACCAGCCAGGCGACGGTCAGAACCAACAGCCGCGTTCGAGCCTTGAAGAGCCGGTCCAGAGACCCCTTCAGGAACTGGGTGATCAGGGTGACGGCGAACACGGCTCCGCCGAAGGTGCTCAGGGTTGACAGTGTGATCCAGTCCTGTTGCATAAAATCACCCCTTTCCCTCCCAGCCTATGGCCGGTAGCAGATAGGGGTGATAAGCGCTAGCCGTTGAGTTCCTGCTGGCGGGCTCTGCGCAGGCGTTTGACGCTGTACATATGATCGTCGGCCACCCGAAAAAGCTCCTCCAGGGTCTTTCCATCCGTGGGTGATGAAGCCACCCCTACACTGGCCGACACCCGAACCCCCTGCACCTTCCAATCCTCACCGAAGCGTTCGGCGGCATCAATGACCCGCCTGGCGGTGCTGTCGGTGGCCGTGGCACTGGGAAGGAGCACCACGAACTCGTCCCCGCCGTACCGATAGACCCGGTCCGCCCCGCCGGCTGCCATGGAGAGCATGGCCGCCATTTCCCGAATGGCCCGGTCCCCCTCCAGGTGCCCGGCGGTGTCATTCAGCGCCTTCAGCGAGTCGAGGTCCACCATCACCATGACGGTGTGCCCCAGGGGCGCCGTCTTCAGCCGCTCGGCCTCTGCCTCCCAGGAGCGGCGGTTGCGCACTTCGGTGAGGCCGTCCAGGTTGGCCGCGTTGATCAGCGTCTCCTTCTGGGCATAGAACTCCGTGGACTTGTGGAGCGAGATCAGCAGCACCATAGCCGCCAGGAGAACGTAGGGTCCACCGGTTGGAAACGCACACGCAATCAGAATGGCGATGGCCTGGAATCCCAGAGGCCAACCCACAGCCAGTGCGGTGCGCCATTCGTCGACCTCGCATTCGCCGTCAGCCGCCATCGACAGATGAATGACGATCAGGTTGACCATGAACCGAATCCCAATCCCCACGGCAGCCGCTGCAAGGCCCAGCGGAGCAGACATGGGCAAGTGCCAGTCCGGCTCAAATAGGCGGTACACCCAGATGCCGGCAATGGTGGGCAATACACTGTTGGCCACGTTAAACGGCAAGTGGATGGGGCGAAGGCGGCCCTGAGTCGTCAGCACAAGGATGGCCAGTGCTTCGATAATGATCGGCGCCTGAATGGGCAAGGCCAGCATGGCGGCCATGGTCAGCGGTTCGCTGGCCGGAAATATGAACCCTGCTCCCAGCTTTACGGTGAATCCGGAAAGGAGCATCACGGCCAGGAAGAACCAGACGGAGGCCACCACAGCATCTTTCGGGTAGGTGACGGCTGCCCAGACAATGGCCACGAGACCCGCGGCGGAGTAGAGTCGCATTGGCCATCCGCCGCTTCGAAACCAACGGACCACGACCCCACCTCCTCCACTCACCTTTTACTCCGTTACTTCAACAGTATGGTGCATATTCCTCTTTGTTCCTTTAAGTTTCTGCAGGCGAAAGTTGCCTATGGCCACCCCATTTGGACGGAGGAGGCCGGAGCGCTATTGCGCTCCGGCCAGTTTGTCGTCCAGCAGGGGATCCTTCCACATGATGATGGCGTCCTCGCCCGTATCCGAGTAGTAGCCCTTCCGAACGGCTCCGGGCTCCGTAATGAAGCCGAGCTTCCGGTATAGGGACTGGGCCGTGGTATTGTGCGCCCGCACTTCCAGCGTCATGCGGATGGCGCCCCGGTGCACAGCACGGAGCATCAGTTCCAGCATCATCCGTTCGCCCACGCCTCTTCCCCGGTATTCGGGGTGTACCGCCACGTTGGTCACATGACTGTCTTCCCATACCACATGCATACCGGCGTGAGCTACCACCCGGTCGCCCTCGCGGGCCACAAGGTAGACAGTGTAGCTCTGCATCAACTCTGAGTAGAAGGCGTCCCTGGACCAGGGCGTCGGGAACGAAAGGCGTTCCACTTCCATGACGCCATCCAGGTCAGCCGGGGTCATGGGGTGGACGGCGATTTCCGTGCTTCCCATAGGGTCTCCGCCTCGCTTTTCCGCAGGTAGATGGGCACCAGCGCGTCGGGCTCCTGCCCTTGCCCTCGCTGCAGCATGGTGCGTCCAAGCGTTGCCACGGCCCAGCCGCGGGGGAGCATGGCTCCTTCGGGCGCCAGGCGCCCGGCCTCGCCCAGGTTCAGGCGGTCGAGATATTGGGGGGCCACGTCGCCGCAGACCGTCACGAACTGCCTAGAATGCCGCAGCCCGCTGCGCAGCGAGGCGACCTCTTCGGCGAGCCGGTCGACATGTACGTGGGAAGGCGGCCACAGTTCGACCCATGTATCGGGGTCGTGAGAACCAACGGCGTAGACCGCTGCAAAGACTTCGCCGCGCTTCGCGTCAAGCATTGGCACCACCAAGCCCAGTTGGGCGCCCGTGCCGTATGCGAGCGCCTTTAGCGTAGAGACACCGGCACATGGCTTGCCCAGGGCGAAGGCCAGCCCTTTGGCTGTAGCCAGCCCGATGCGCAGACCGGTGAACGACCCGGGGCCAATGCCTACGGCAACGCCGTCGAGGTCGGTCTTGGCAAAGCCGCTATCCGCAATAGCCTGCGCCACCAGGGGCATCAGGCGGGTGCTGTGGGCCCGGGGCACCTGCAGGGTCAACTCGGCCAGCACACTGCTGCCGTGGGTCACAGCCACCGTGCAGGCGCTGGTGGCTGTCTCAAGCGCCAAAATCCGCATGGGTCAAGGCCTCCAGGAGGCCGGCGTACCGGGCTGGCCCCGTGAAGGCGAGCACCCGATCATCGTCACCGGCGCCGTACGTTAGGTCAATGCGCAGCGCAGTCTCGGGCCAGAGCGGGGCAACGCGGTCGGCCCACTCCACCAGATTGACGCCACTGCCGTAGAAGTACTCTTCGTATCCCAGGTCGTCAAGCTCCTCCGGCGAGTTCAGCCGGTACACATCCCAGTGGTAGACGGGAAGGCGCCCCTGGTACTCCCACAGGAGCGTGAAGGTGGGGCTGCCGCCGTGGCGCTCCACGCCCAGCCCTTCGAGAACGCCGCCGGAGAGGTGGGTTTTGCCCGTGCCCAAATCGCCCACCAGAGCCACGAAATCGCCGGCCTGCAGGTGGCGGCCCAGCCATTGGCCAAGGCGCCGGGTCTCTGCCGGGCCGTAGGTCGTAATCGTCACCATTGCTAGACGCCCATTACACTGAAGCCGTTGTCGGCATAGATGGTCTCGCCGGTGATGCAGCGCGAGAGCGGAGAAGCCAGGAAGAGGCCCACGTCGCCTACCTCTTCGATGGTGACGTTGCGGCGCAGGGGCGACCGCTCTTCCACGATGTTGCGGAGCAGGGAGACACCCTTCACGGCGCTGGAGGCCAACGTCTTGATGGGCCCCGCCGAAATGGCGTTCACCCGGATGTTCTCTCCCCCCAGCTCGTGGGCCAGGTAGCGCACATTGCACTCAAGAGCTGCCTTCGCAGGCGCCATAATGTTGTACTTGTCGACAACCCGCTCCGCCGCCAGGTAGGACAGGGTCATAATCGACCCGCCGCCACTCGCGTTCATGAACGGCCGGGCTCCCCTGGCGCAGGCGATGAGCGACCAGGCCGATACCTCCTGGGCAATTCGCCAGCCCTCGCGCCCAATGTCGATAAAGTTCTGGTGCAGATCTTCCGTGCGGGCATAGGCGATGGAGTGAACCAGCACGTCGAGCTTGTCCCACGTCTGCCCCAGGGCCTCATACATGCGCTCAATCTCCCCTTCGGCGCTCACGTCGCAGGGCAGCATCGGCATGTTCTCATAGCCTTCGAGCGTCTGGGCCAGATCGACCACGTTCTCCTTGAGCCGGTCGTTCACGTAGGAGAAGGCCAGTTCGGCGCCCTCCCGGTGGAGCGACTGGGCGATTCCCCATGCGATGGAGCGCTTGTTGGCGACCCCCAGAATCAGGCACTTCTTCCCCGTCATTAAGCCCATAATGCCCCGTCTCCCCTCAGGCCGGCTTTTCTAACACCTGGTCTTAGTTGCTGGTCATTCGAGATGACCCCGGCCTTTCCCTGCCAGGTCCTCCCTACATCTTACCCGAGGAGGCGGCGGCATGCAAACGGGGGAGCCCCGACGGGCTCCCCCACTGGCTTATATCTGGAAGCGCTGGACTTGTTCCCGCAAGTGCTCGGAGACTGTCACCAGGCTCCGGGCGGTCTCGGTTACCTGCTCAGTGGCCGCCGTCAGCTCCTCGACGCTGGCAGTGACCTCCTCCGCTGTCGCCGCCGTCTGCTGGGCCACTTCGGCGATGCCGGAGACCGCCTCGCTTACGTGGTCCGAACTGGCCGCCATCTCTTCCGTGGTCGCTGTGTTCTCTTCCACTACGGCCGCAATCTGCTCCACGGCGGTTACGGCCGCCTGCGTCGCACGGTTGACGGCGTCCGCAGCTGAACGCAAGGCCTCAATATCGCTGGCGGTGGCCCGCACTGTGTCGATGATGCTTCGCAGGGCCTGACCCGCGTCCCCGGCCAGCGTACCCGACTGGCGGGCTTCGGTCTGGCCTTCCCGCATGGCGGAGGCGACAGCGGCGGTGCGCCGCTCCACGCTCTGAATTAGCTGGTTGATCTCGCCCGCCGACTTGCCCGACCGCTCTGCCAGGCGCCGCACCTCTTCGGCTACCACCGCGAAGCCCCGCCCGCTCTCGCCCGCCCGAGCCGCCTCAATGGCCGCATTCAGGGCTAGCAGGTTGGTCTGGTCGGCAATCTCCGTAATCAGAGTGACGGCCTGGCCAATCTGGCGAGACTCAGCCTCAAGCTCCTGTACGGCAGCAGCAGCCCGCTCCACCCGCTCCCTCAGCCGGTCAATGCTCGCCACAGCTCGGGTCACCACTTCAATGCCCGTTTCCGCCGCAGTAGCGGACGCCTCGGCGCCCGCAGCCAGGTTCTCCACCCGGTTGGCCATGGCCTGAACCGTCTCGCCGGCCTGAGCCGTAAGGCGGGTAGTCTCGCCCACGTGGGCCGCCTGATCCTGGGCGCCCCGCGTCACCTGGTCAATGGCTTCCCGCATCTGCTCCATGATCTTGCTCGTGTCCTGCACGGCCGTGTTCTGCCCGGCAGCGCCCGCCGCAACCTGCTCCATTGCCTTCGCCAGCTGCACTGCGGAATGGCTTACCTGCTCAGCGTTCTCCAGCATGGAGTCAGCCGCATCGGCCACCGCCTGGCCGGACTGGTTCACTTCGGCCAACAAGGACTTCACGTAGGTGGACATGCGGGTCATGCTGTTGTGCAGCCGCCCCAGTTCATCCTTCCTTCGGGAAGGCTCAAGTGTGCGCTGAAGGTTGCCCTGAGCCATTTCGTCTGCCACAGTGGAAAGCAGTCGCACTGGGGCCAGTAGGGAGCGGGCCACGAGCCACGAGAGGACCAGCAGGAGTACCAGGGTGCTGGCACCTACGACAGCAGCCGTCTTCAGCGACGACTCCTCCAGGGCGGTCAGGCTGGCTTCGGCGTCGCGAATGCCTTGCTGTGCGCCCAGATTCAGGCGCCGGAAAACGGCATCAACCAGGCTCAGTTCCATGTCCACGGTGCCGAACTCAAAGCGAGACACAGCCGTGAGCCCGCCTGTCTCATACTGTTTCCAGATGTTCTCTGAGGCCTTCGTGTACTCTTCCCAGTGCTTCACGGCCTCGGCAAGATCCGTGGCCTCGTCACCGACAAATGAAACCGCCTTCAGGTCTCTGAGCTTCTCTTCGATCACATTCACCTGAGCGACAATCGCCGTGCGCTCGTTGTCCGCGCTCATGGTGGTCCCGAGCGAGTGAATGATGAAGTACTGGGATCGAATGCTGCCGATTGCTCCCCGAACATCGCCGATGTACTGTGCTGGTTTCAACTTCTGGCCTACCAGATACCGGGCGTGTTCGCCCATGGTCTGTGCCGTGCGGACTGTGCCGTAGCCAAGAACCAGAACAGCGATCATCGCGATGACGGTAAGCAGCAAGAGCTTCGTTGCCAGGGATGCGTTGTGCAAAATGCGCATGTTGTCCCCCTCGATCGTTGCTGCATGCGTTAACAGTTCCTTCATCATTTTACCAGCCATTGGCGGGTGCTTCAAGTTTAGAAACAGAAGGCGTATAAAAGATCGATGACGCCCGCGAACCTCGGTTGGGCCAAACCAGGAGATCGTCGCCAGTAACGGCCGCGAAACGGCAGGTCCCCGGTCGTGAGCGACCGGGGACCTGCGCCATATGACTTCTGGGCGGTGGGGGAGCCCCGACGGGCTCCCCCACCTGACTAGACCTGGAAGCGCCTGACCTGCTCCCGCAGGTGCTGGGAGACGGCCACCAGGCTCCGGGCCGTCTCGGTTACTTGCTCGGTGGCCGCCGTAAGTTCCTCGACGCTGGCCGTGACCTCTTCCGCCGTGGCTGCCGTCTGCCCGGCCACTTCGGCGATTCCGGAGACCGCCTGGCTCACGTGGTCCGAACTGGCCGCCATCTCTTCAGTGGTTGCCGTGTTCTCTTCCACTACGGCCGCGATCTGCTCCACCGCCGATACCGCCGTCTGGGTGGCACGGCTCACGGCGCCGGCGGCTGAACGCATGGACTCAATATCGCTGGCAGTTGAACGCACTGTATCGATGATGCTGCGCAGAGCCTGACCGGCGTCCCCGGCCAGCGCTCCCGACTGGCGAGCTTCGGCCTGGCCTTCCCGCATGGCCGAGGCCACGGCCGCCGTCCGCCGCTCCACGCTCTGGATCAGTTGGCTGATCTCACTGGCCGACTTCCCCGACCGCTCCGCAAGGCGGCGGACCTCTTCGGCTACCACGGCAAAACCGCGCCCGCTCTCGCCCGCCCGGGCCGCCTCAATAGCCGCATTCAGTGCCAGCAGGTTAGTTTGGTCGGCAATCTCCGTGATCAGGGTAACTGCCTGCCCGATCTGGCGGGACTCGGCCTCAAGCTCTTGTACGGCGGCGGTCGCCCGCTCCACTCGCTCACTCAGCCGGTCAATGCTGGCCACAGCGCGGGTGACCACTTCAATGCCTGTTTCCGCTGCAGCAGAAGACGCCTCGGCGCCTGCAGCGAGGTTTTCCACCCGTTGGGCCATGGCCCGGACCGTCTCGCCGGCCTGGGCCGTAAGGCGGGTGGTCTCGCCCACATGGGCCGCCTGATCCTGAGCGCCCCGCGTCACCTGCTCAATGGCTTCCCGCATCTGCTCCATGATCTTGGACGTATCCTGCACGGCGGTGTTCTGTCCGGCGGCTCCGGACGCAACCTGCTCCATCGCCCCCGCCAGCTGCACGGCGGAACGGCCGACCTGTTCGGCGTTCTCCAGCATGGAGTCAGCCGCATCGGCCACCGCCTGTCCGGATTGGGTCACTTCGACCAACAGCGACTTCACGTAGGTGGACATGCGGGCCATGCTGTCGTGTAACCTACCCAGTTCGTCCTTCCGGCGCGACGGTTCCAGCGTTCGCTGTAGATTGCCCCGTGCCATCTCTTGGGCTACCGCGGTGAGGAGTTTCACGTGTCCCGTCAGCGAGCGCACCAGCAGCCAAGAGAGGAACAGGAGAAGGAGCAGCGTGCCCACCGCCACTGCAACTGCCTCGGTTAAGGCGCTCCTTTGGAGCTTGTCCAGCGCGGCTTCAGCATCCACAACGCCCTGTTCTGCACCCTTGGTCAGCCGCCGCAGCACGGTGTCCAGCAGGCCCAATTGCCTGTCTACAGATGTGTACATGAACGCAGGCACGCCCTGGGCGCCGCCCTGGTCATAGTCCGTCCAGAATTTGCGTGCGAGCTGTTGGTATTGTTCCCAGTACTTGTCGGCCTCATTGAGCGCGTCGGCCTGGTCGCCGACGAAAGAGACGCCGTGAAGGGAGGCCAGTTTTTCGTTGATCGTGTTCGTCTGTGACGTGATTTCGGTACGCTCCATGGTCGCGGCCGCGGCAGCGCCGTCCTGTTGCATGGAGACAGCACTATACTGGCTGCGAAGGCTTCCCACCGCGCCACGAATGTCACCGATCCACTGAGCGGGCCGCAGTTTCTCGCGTATCAGGTGATTGGCTTGGGCCCCCATGACCCTGGCCGTGCGCACAGACCCATAGCCAAGAACCGAAGCTGCACACATGGCAATCAGGGTCAGCGACAAAAGTTTCGTCGCCAGTGAGGCGTTATGTAGGACTCGCATGGTCTTCCCCTCAGTCGTTGGAATGGATGGGTAGAGGTGCCTGTCCTACTATACCAGCCCTTTGCACTTCCTTCAAGTTTCAAAACCTACAGTATCGGAAGACAAAAGAGAGAGCACCGTGTGCTCTCTCCATTATGTCTACTTCCGAGTGTTGAACTTGGCTGCGAGTGCCTTGAGCTGATCATCCAGCGAGGGGGCCTTCTGCGCCGGAGGCTTGGCGGGAGCCGGCGCCGGGGACTGGGTCTTCGGCCCGGCAGGGCCGGCAGGCCTGGGTCCCGCCAGCGGCTGGCTCTGCGGACGCGGTCCCTGGCTCGGTTGCCCCTGGGCCGGGGCCAAGGCCTGCCCCTGCGGGCGGCGAGGGGCCGGAGCCTCCGGTGCGGGCGGCTCGCCCAGCTTCATGGTCAGGCCGATGCGCTGGCGCTTCAGGTCCACCTCAATCACGCGCACCTTGACGATATCGCCCAGCGCCACCGCTTCGCTGGGGTGCTTTACGAACTTGTGGCTAAGCTGCGAGACGTGCACCAGACCATCTTCATGGACGCCAATGTCCACGAACGCCCCGAAGTCCACCACGTTGCGCACCGTGCCCTGCAGCTCCATGCCCACCTGCAGATCTTCCATCTTCAGCACTTCCGTGTGGAAGATAGGCTTCGGCAGCTCATCGCGCGGATCGCGCCCCGGCTTGCCCAGCGCTTCGATAATGTCACGCACCGTCGGCACGCCGGCGCCCAGCTCAGCGGCCACCTGCTCAGGCGAAAGCTGCTTGAGGGCGTCGCGCAGACCGGCCGCGCCCTGACCGATCATCTGCTGGCGGGTGGCACCCACCGCCTTTAGAATCCCTTCGGCCACGGCGTACGATTCGGGGTGCACGGCCGTGGTATCCAGGGGCTCCGCGCCCTCAGACACCCGCAGGAAGCCGGCGCACTGCTCAAACGCCTTGGGGCCGAGTCCAGAGACCTTCATCAGTTCCTTGCGGCTGCGGAACTTGCCATTCTTCTCGCGATACTCCACAACCGCCCGGGCCACCGTAGCCTTAATGCCGGCTACGTAAGCGAGCAGCGAGGGCGAGGCAGTATTGAGGTCAACGCCTACGGCGTTCACGACGCTCTCCACGACGGAGCCTAGCTGTTCAGCCAGCCGCTTCTGGTCCACATCGTGCTGATAGAGGCCCACGCCAATGGACTTGGGATCGATCTTCACCAGCTCCGCCAGGGGATCCTGAGCCCGGCGGGCGATGGAGACAGCGCTGCGCTGGGTCACATCGAAGTCCGGGAACTCCTCGTTCGCCAGCTTGGAGGCCGAGTATACAGAGGCGCCGGCTTCGCTGACGATCATGTAGGCCGTCTGGTGCTTGCACCGCGGGATGACGGAAGCGACCACCTGCTCGGTCTCGCGCGAAGCGGTGCCGTTGCCGATCGCCATCAGATCGACCTTGTACTTGTCGATCAGCTTGATCAGCATCTCTTCGCCGGTGGCCCGCTGCTTATCGCCCAGCGTCACGTAGATCACGCTGGTGTCGAGCACCTTGCCCGTGTCGTCGACCACGGCCAGCTTGCAGCCGGTGCGGAAGCCCGGGTCCACACCCATGACGGTAAGGCCTTTGATGGGCGCCTGGAGCAGCAGGTTCCGCAGGTTGACGGCAAAGAGGGAGATTGCCCGTTGTTCGGCCTTGTCCGTCAGGGCCGTCCGCACTTCCGTGTCGATGGAGGGCGAGATCAGCCGCTTGTAGGAATCGCCGATGGCTTCCCGCACCTGCTCCGTCCACACGGAGCGGGTCTGCTTCAGGTACCGGCGCTCAATTCGCCCCACGATCTCCTCGGCGGGCGCCGCGAGCGTCACCTTGAGGCAATCCAGGCGCTCGCCACGGTTAAGGGCCAGGATGCGGTGGGGAGGAAGCGTACGCAGGGGCTCCTTGAACTCGGCGTACATCTCGAACTCCTGGGCCTTCTCGGGGTCGCCCTTGTCCGACGCGACCGATTCGATGGTGCCCCGATCGGCCGTCAGTTCGCGGGCAATCCGGCGCACCTCGGCGTCGTCAGAGACGGTTTCCGCGATAATGTCGCGGGCGCCGGCCAGCGCATCTTCGGCCGTGGGAACGCCCTTCTCGGCGTCCACGTACTTCTCGGCCATGGTCTGCGGGCGGCCCGATGTCTCCTCCTGCGCCAGCATCTGCTGGGCCAAGAGCTCCAGGCCCCGCTCACGGGCAATCATGGCCCGGGTGCGCCGCTTCGGGCGGTACGGCCGGTAGAGGTCTTCCACTTCCTGCAGCTTGTCCGCCTTGCGAATGGCCTGCTCCAGTTCTGGCGTCAGCTTGCCCTGTTCACCGATGACCCGCAACACCTTTTCCTTCTCGGCTTCCAGGTTGCGCAGGTAGGTGAGGCGCTCCTGGAGGCTGCGAATCTGGTTCTCGTCCATCTCGCCGGTGGCTTCCTTACGGTAACGGGAGATGAACGGCACCGTGTTGCCCTCGTCCAGCATGCTCACGCAGCTCTCAACCTGGTTGGGTTTAAGGGCGAGCTCACGGGCCAACCTTGCTAGGATCAGTTCCTCGGACATGCAAACACCTTCCTCTGGAGCACGCCTCCGCGAGTGGAGCGCGGCGAATTACGGGTTAATCTCTTCATCAATTTCATGCGGGACCGGCACGCGGGCCATGTCGCGCCACATGGTGTCGTCCCACAGCATGATCGTAAGGAGCGGCGGGCGCTCATCCCACTGGTAAACGAAGCGCAGCCCGTCTTCATCCAGCAGCGATGGATAGGCGAAGGGGCCTATCTCCCGCAAGCGTTGGAGCACGACACGGGCCAGCAACTCGGCCCGGCCCTTGTCCGGAAAGCGGGCGGTACCACCGGCGGAAACAATCGCTTCCGTCAGTTCTACAAGGAACAGCTGCTCCGCATTCATGACAGGGCGAACCCCCTAACCCGTGTAGCGCTCCAGGCCCTGGCCCGTCCACACGTAGAGGAACGGGCTGACCGGGAATTCGGCCGAGTGGTGCTCCGCCTCCACGCGCCGCCGCACGGTCTCCAGCAGGTCATGGTCGTCATCGCCAATGGCCACGAACCAGTTGCGGTGCGGCACCCCGATGACCAGATTCCCCGCCACCGCGCCGGCGAACTGCGCCAGCCATGTGGGGAGTAGAATGCGGGCCGCGTCGAACCCGTCCTGCACATGCCAGATGTACATAGGCCTCCCGCCTTCGGGTGTGTCAAGCTTTGTCACGCGCTGCCCCTCGGTCCTGGCCTCCAGGTTGCGCACTGCGGTCACATGGACGGTGGTATGGCTGACGCCCCAGTCCCGCAGGTCCTGGTAGGAGACGTAGCGCACCTTGTCGTTGGGCTCCTCAATAACATAGATCACGAACAGCCCCTCGGTGAGGATGCCGTTCAGCATGCCCCCCTGCCCTTTCTCCTGAATCTGGGCAGGATCCATCAGCATGGGGTAGAGTCGCTCGCGGATCTCCGCGAACTCTTTCTCTGAGAGTTTCATTCCGGTTCCCTCCGGGGAGTGGACATATTCCGTCACGTGGCCCATACGTTATGTTTAGACGGCCGGCCGGCTGGTCGATACTCGGGATACGAACGAGCAAGTGGGGGGCGTGCCGACCATGACCGCACGGCAGACCATCGACCTTTATGCGACCCTGGCAGATATGAAGGAGGTGGCCTACAAGAACACCCTGGCCATTACAGCACTGATTGATTTACTGGTGGAGAAAGGAATCATCTCCCCCGAAGAGATGGCTGGAAAGGCGCAGGAACTTGACGCCATGAGCGACTAGAGTGTACCAATGGCTACCAGCCGTCGTCAAGGGCGGTCGAACCTGGGCATTTAATTGGGATTTGCGGATTGGCGGATGTCCTTCGTCCTGGGGGCTGGGAGAATTTACCGCGGATTACGCGGATTTTACGGATTACGCGGATTATGTCGTCGACTTCGGGACAATAAGTGCATCAATATATAATTATTTTCGACGAATCTGCGCAAAGCGTCTGCGTCATGTGCGGGAAACTTACCAACGGATTAGACGGATAATCATAAAATGTTAATCCGCGTAATCCGTTAAATCCGCGTAATCCGCGGTAAATTCTCCGGAAAGGATCCGCGCAATCCGCGGCAAAATAACGTCCGGAATGTATTAGTGGTGCGGCGACTGGTGGTTGGGGTCAACCAGCTCCCGGTACTTGTCGATGACCAGCTTGAAGTCGTGCCAGGAGTCTTTCTTAAGCGCCGGATCCCGCAGCAGGGCAGAAGGATGGTAGGTGGGCATGTACCACACGCCGTCCTTCTGTATCCATTGCCCCCGGGCTTTCGTAATCCGCCCCTGCGGACTGATCACCGTCTGCAGGGCCGTGGCCCCGAGCAGCACCACAATCGGCGGCTGTAGGATCCGCAGCTGTGCCTGCAGGTTGGGCAGGCAGGCGAGCCGCTCCTCCTCCGTGGGAATCCGGTTCCCCGGCGGGCGGCACTTCACAACGTTTAGAATGTAGGCATGCGTAAAGCGCTCAAAGCCGCAGGCCGCCAGAATCTTGTCCAGCAGTTGACCGGCTGCGCCTACAAAGGGGCGTAGGAGCCGGTCTTCTTCCGCGCCCGGCCCCTCGCCGCACAGGACGATGCGGGCCGAAGGACTCCCCTCGCCGAAGACTACCCCGCTGCAGCTCTGGCGGAGGCTGCAGTTCCGGCATTCTGTCACGGCCGTCCGCAACTCATCAAGGCTCTGTATGGGCTCCAGGTTCATGGGGCACCTCCGTTGCGAGCGAGTCCAGTCCCATCTTTCTTCGGCTTTTCGTCGACGGTTCCCTGTCACACGGAGGAAAGGGGCCCTACGCCGAGCAATCGCAAGCTAGCGCACGAACCATCTAGATAATGTGGACTAGTCAATATTAGTCATGGGAATCCCAGGAATACCCCCGAGCAGCGCAGTTGCCTCGCGTTCACGTTCAGCGTTAAAGTGAAGAAAGTATGAGCCCGACAAAGGGAAAGAAGGAAGATACAAAAATGAGTATGTTGTCTCAGTTCCGACAGAGCTGGGGCCGGAACCTGAAGGGCGACATCTTCGGCGGTATTACCTCCTCGGTGGTCGCACTTCCGCTGGCCCTGGCTTTTGGCGTTCTCTCGGGAGCTGGTGCCGCTGCGGGCCTCTATAGTGCAATTTTTTGCGGGATTATTGCATCTATTTTCGGCGGCTCGCCTGCACAGATCACTGGTCCCACGGGCGGCATGACTGTGGTCCTCGTGATCGTGTACAAGGAGCTTGGCGTCGAAGGACTCTTCCTGGCCATGTTCATTGCCGGCCTGATCCAGATTGGGCTCAGCCTTCTTAAGGTCGGCAAGTATATCCACTATATCCCGCATCCGGTCATTGCCGGCTTCACCAACGGCATCGCCATCCTGATCTTCTCCCAGCAGCTGGCTACGCTGAAGGGCCCCACGGGAGAACTGAACTACTATGCCATCGCCGTGGCGGCTTCCGTGGTTGCTGTCATGTTCATCTGGCCCCGCATCACCAAGGCAGTGCCGGGGTCGCTGGTGGCCCTGCTGGCCACCACCGTTGTGGTGACGCTCTTCTTCACCGGGCACATGCCTACCATTGGCGAGATTCCGTCCGGCCTGCCCGGCCCCAAGCTCGGCTTCTTCGTTTCCCAGTGGCCCAACATCCTCAAAGTTCTCAAACCCGCCATCATGTTGGCCCTGCTGGGCGCTATTGAGTCGCTCCTGTCCGCCGTGGTGGTCGATGAACTGGCCGGCACCCGCCACAACTCCGACCGCGAGCTTTTTGGCCAGGGCCTGGCCAACACCGTGGCATCGCTGTTCGGCGGCATCGCCGGCACGGGCGCCATCGTCCGGTCGGCCGTCAATGTGCGTTCCGGCGGCCGTACGCCCCTGTCCGGCGCCTTTCATGGCGTCATCATTCTGCTGATTACGGTTGCCCTCGGCAAGTACGCCGCGATGATTCCCATGGCCACCCTGGCCGGCATTCTCATGGGCACCGCGGTCGGCATGATCGACTGGGAGAGCATCAAGGACCTGCGCCGGGCTCCTCTCACCGACTCCGCCGTCATGCTGGTCACCGCCGGCCTCACCGTCTTCACCGACCTGGTCACCGCCGTGGCCGTTGGTGTGGGCCTGGCCATGGCGCTCTTCACCAGCAAAATGTCCATGACTCCCGTCTCTACCCGGCAGATTGGCAGGACCACGGTCTTCTCTGTGCACGGCCCGCTTTTCTTCGGTGTCGCCAAGCGATTCCTCGATCAGCTTGAGGCGGTCGAGAAGGGCAGTGTTCTGGCTTGGGACTTCGGTCAGGTCACATCGGTGGACGCCACCGGCGCCGTCGTCGTGCGCAAGGCTTTCCGCAGGGCCCTCGAGCTGAATTGCCGGGTCTACGTCATCGGCCTCCAGGAACCCGTCCGCCTGGTGCTGGACCGCTGCGAGGTCCTCGGCGATTTCGACGCTGCGGCGTTCCACCCCACTCTCGTCAGCGCACTTGAGATGGCGGAACCCATCGCCCAATAGAAATGCCAACTGCCCTGCAGGCCATGATGGCCGGCAGGGCAGTTACGCGCTATGCTGCAACGCCGTTACCGGGTGGTTCCAGCACCACCGGCCAGCTGGCTCTCAGCCAGAGCGATCATCTTCTTGACCATGTAGCCGCCCACAGACCCGTTGACCCGAGAGGGCAGGTCGCCCTTGTAGGTCCCCTGGTAGTTCTGAATGCCGAGTTCGCTGGCGGTCTCGAACTTCAGCTGATCCAGAGCGCCCTTGGCCTGGTTGACCAGAACCCCGTTGTTATTGTTGTTAGGCATTGTTGTTCTCACCTCCTGACGGTCTTATGTTGCCCTAGGAGGTGTGTTCATTATGACAACCACTTCATGGGTGCGCAACCGACTTGTACTAACTGCGTGAATGTCGCTTCAGCCGACCGAGAATGCGGCGAAACTGTTCGCTCAGGCCGTGTTCTTGCTCGGCTTCCGGAAGAACTCGTCGCAGGTACTCGTCTGCGCTGATTTTGCCGGCGAAGTACTCCTCCCTTGCGTCCTGCACGTGAGTCTCTTCCTTCAGCTTGCCCAACTGAGCCATCACACTTTACCCCCCCCCCTGCCCGACTGTGCACACGCTCACCTGGAGGGCGTGAAAGGCACAAAAGACCGCCATCTTGGCCGCCAGCACTTCCAGGTGGGCAAAGTCGTCTGCCGAGAAGGCGTCGGGTCTCTCGGCGTCGAGACAGATAACCCCGAAGACATTCTGGCCTGCGCGCACAGGCACGCAGGCGATCGACCGGAAATCGCGGTTGCCCTTCTGCGAGTGCCAGTAGACCGGGTCTGTGGTGATGTCTCGGCAGTAGTATTGATCACCGGTGAGAAAAGCCCGCCCGGCACAGGAGTGATCGAGCGCCAGTTCTTTCCGGCGGAGGCCCGGGTAGCCCTCACCCACCGCCAGAACCAGATGCTTCTCGTCGTCCGAAAGAATGAAGAAGGCACACCGACAGCGACCTGCCGGGTGTATAACCCGCGTCACGCCCGATATGAGTGTCTGCAAGGCTCGCAGAATCTTGGGTTCCCACTCGCCGGCATCGTGCATCATGAGGTAGGCCAGATCGCCGTCCAGCAGCCGCAGCAGCGTAAGGACTGTCTCCTTGTTCTGTAGGGCCTTCCGCATCGCCTGAAAGTCCCGCCGCGGCTCCTGGTGCGTTGGCGGCTGCTGCTGTGTCATGGCCTGAACCTGGGACTTTCCCCTGGCCCGTGGCTTGGGCTCGGAGGCGTCC
>Ga0196971_1000861_pt1 | contig 17147 bp, 13 predicted proteins | sample S1v_1013CmetaG_FD_148660 | JGI IMG/M metagenome (GOLD analysis project Ga0196971, IMG submission 148660) | Soil microbial communities from Anza Borrego desert, Southern California, United States - S1+v_10-13C | ecosystem: Environmental > Terrestrial > Soil > Desert | place: USA: California... | reverse complement strand
CGCTCCACGGCCCCGTCTCGTCGCCGGTGAGGGGGACGGTTAGCTTCGGCCCGGAGCGCCGCTCGCCGCCCACCATGTGGATCAGTTCGGCCTCCACCTGCGCCGCACCGGGCGGCACCGTAGCGCTGTACCGGTACCAGTCAAGCACCGGCGGCGCGCCCAGCTCCTCGACCAGGACGGTGAGGGAGGTGGCGTCACCGGGCCAGAGGATCATGCGTTCCTCGCCGCCTCCGGCCAGGCGTAGGAAAAGCGGGCCCTCTAGCTGGCCCTCCAGCCTGGTCGTGAAGGTGACGGCACTGGAGCCCTCGCCTGCCGGCTGACGAAGGGCGGTGAGGGCCATCGTCGCACCGATGTTCTTCCACAGCCACTGCAGGCCGGACTTGAACGCCTGGTTCCCGTTGTCGGTCTCCACCGGCCGAAGGATTGCGCCCAGGGATTTGACTCCCTCGGGGACCAGGGCCGGCGTTACGGTGACCCAGCGTTCAAAGGGCTTGCCGGGCTGGAGGGTCGCCTTCCAGGAGAGGGTCCGGAGTGGGACGGCTTCGTCCTCAGCGGCGGGCCAGATGAACTGGTACGCCGGCCCTTCCCCGGGTTCGATTTTCGCCCCTTGACCGTCCTTCACGTGGAGCCAGACCGGCAGGTCGAGGGTGATCGTCACCGGGCAGAGGGGCGCCCCGGCGTCATGGTCTACCCGCACGTAGATGGTCTGCGGGACGCCAGGCTGCCAGGCGTCCACGTCAGCCAGGAGCTGAGTCTCAGGCTGCGCCGTCACCGGCGCTACCTCGTAGAGGATTTTCCGGTTCTTTGCGGACTCGCTGAGCACCCAGCACGAGTCGGGCAGGCCGCCCAGCCCTGGCGTCGACGGCGCCCAGCCCGCCAGCAAGGCCGAGCCGTCGCTCATGGCCACCTCGGTGCGGGCCCGGTTGGGGTCGCCGATACCCGGCAGTCCCACTGGCAGGATCAGTTCCGCCGGGGGATGCTCCACCGTCTTCACCGTCTGGACCGTCCGGCTGGGAGGCGGCTCATAGTCCGGGTTGGCCTTCCGCTTCTCTGCGGTTACCAGCGGGGGCTCGCCGAACTCAATCTGAGTCTCGACCTTCCGCTCCGTCCAGCCGCTGAAGAGGATGCGGTAGTATCCCTTCACATTGGCCGCACCTGGCGATACACAGAGGACGGGGTAGGAGAAGGTGATCGGTTCCTCGCTGTACTCATGGGGCTTCGGCGCTTCCGGCGCCGCACCGGAGCCCTGGCACCAGGTCCCCCAGCAGTTACGGCGGTCGGGCGTCCGATAGTAGAGTTCCGAGTAGTGCCGGAATGAGCCCCCGTAGTTCATGACGCGGGCGAGGTTGGCCCCATGCCACCCCTGGTACTGGCGCCGCCAGGCGGAGATGGTCGGGCCGGCGATTTCTGCGGGAGGTGCAAGCGCGGCCGTGAAACGGGCCCGGGAAAGGTTGAGCCCTGCGATCAGGAAGAGCAGGGTAAGGAAAGCTGCGTGTAACCTTCGTTTCCGCATATTGGCCCCCACCTCCGTCGGCACTATTCGCGAAACCGTAATTACCTGCCTTTGAGATGATTGTACCATGAACGGTAGCAATCCCAACAACCCCCTGCACGAAGGATTCGCGCGGGCTGCACCCCTTCACACGTGCGCCATTCGCAGTACTGCGAATTATCCTTGCGCTATATTCGCACTACCGCTATGCTCTATACAGAGATTCACAGCAGAGGTGCGAAGCATGGCGAAGGAAAAGGAACTCAAGATTGCCGATTGGGAAGCCGAAGAGCGCAAGCTGGAGGAAGAGTACCGTCGCCGGCTGGAGGAACTGCGGGCGACCCGCGAGACCAGCGAAATCGTGGGTCAGGTGCTGACTCGCGGCCTGCTGCCCCTGTATGTGCTCCACCTGCTGAACGAAGGCCCCCGCAACGGCAACGAAATCTGCATGAGCATTGGCGCCAGGACGGGCGGCGCCTGGCAGCCCAGCACCGGCGGCATCTACCCTCTGCTCCGCAAGTTCGAGAAGCAAGGGCTGGTGGAAGGCACCTGGCAGGACCCCGACAAGCGGACGCAGCGTCTGTACACCCTGACGCCGAGGGGCCGGGAAGAGATGGCCTCGCTGCGGACGGGCATGAAGGCGAAAATGCAGAGGGCCTTCCGGGTCTTTGAGATTGTCCTGGTGGACCTGTTTGGTGATGACCGGCAGGAGGCCTAGCCATGAGTTCGGCCTTTCTTGGCACGCCGGACTTCGGGGTGTACATGAATGTGAGGTGATCCCGTGGCCAGAACGCTTATGCTGATCGGTGCCGCGATCTTCTTCATCGGCGCGGTGTGGTTTGTGATCGGGCGGTTCTTCCCGAATCTGGGGAGGCTGCCGGGCGATATCGTCATCAGGAAGGGGAACTTCACCTTCTACTTCCCCCTGGCGACCTGCATTCTGATCAGCCTTGCGCTCACCTTCCTCTCCTGGATCTTCCGGAAGCCATAAATGCGAGGGCCGCCCCTAACGATGGGGCGGCCCTTCTGCAGCCCATTCAGGTTAACCCTTGACGGCACCGGACGTGAGTCCTGCGATGATCCGCTTCTGAAACGCCAGCACCATGATAATCAGGGGAACGGTGACAATCACCGAGGCGGCGGCGATCTCGCCCCAGGGGAACTCGAACTCGCCACTGAACAGGGCGATGCCCACGGGGACCGTTCGCATGTTATCCGCCGTGTTGAACGTCAGAGAGAGTAGGAACTCATTCCAGGCGCTGATGAAGACCAGGATCGCCGACGTGAAGAGACCCGGGGCCGCAAGGGGCAGGATGATCTTGGTGAAGGTCTGCATGGGGGTGGCGCCGTCGACCTTTCCCGACTCCTCTAGCTCCTTCGGGATCTCCCGGAAGAAGGCCGTCAGGATCCAGATGCAGAGCGGCAAGGCAAAGGTCGTGTACGGCAGCACCAGGCCGGTGTAAGTGTTGAGCAGCTTCAGGTTCTTCATGAACAGGAAGAGCGGGCTGACGATCGCGATCACCGGGAACATGGAGACTGCCAGCACCAGGGACAGAACCAGGTTCTTGAAGGGGAACCGGAGGCGGGCCAGAGCGTAGGCCGAGAACGCACCGATGGTGACATTGACCAGGGTGGTGGTGGAGGCCACGATCAGGCTGTTCTTGAGGAACGTCAGGAAGGGTCGCTCGGTAAAGACCCGAACGTAGTAGCCGAAGTGCCACCGGCTGGGAAGCCAGTCGGGTGGCATTTTGTTGATCTGTTCTGGTGGCATGATCGATGTGCGGATCTGCCAGAAGAACGGGAACAGGACGAAAACAACGAAGAGGACCACAGCAACGTAGAAGAGGAACCAGCGGATGCGGGCGGAGGTGTTTCGCATGTGGTCACACCTCCTTGCTCAGGTTGGCCCCGAGGAGCTTGATGTACAGGAAGCTGATCGACAGCACGCAGAGGAAGATGATCACGGCAATGGCCGACCCATGCCCGAAGTCCAGGTAGCGCATGAGCGTCTTGTAGCCGTATACCGTAATGGTCTCCGTGGAGTTGGCCGGGCCGCCGCCGGTCATAACGAAGACGATGTCGAAGGCCCGGAAGGCATCCAACGTGCGGAAGACCAGGGCGACCAACATGGCGGGTTTCAGGAGCGGGAGCGTGATCCGCCAGAAGCTGGTCCACGCCCCGGCGCCGTCTACCCGGGCTGCCTCGTATAGATCCCAGGGGATCACCTGGAGGCCGGCGAGCAGGAGCAGCGCCATGAAGGGGGTTGTTTTCCAAACGTCGGTCGCGACAATTGCGGCCATGGCCGTCTTGGGGTTGCCCAGCCAGGCCTGGTACCCATCGATCAGACCAATCCGGGCGAGAATGTCGTTCAGCAGGCCCAGGCGGTCATCAAAAATGAAGCGCCACATCAGCGACGAAATCGCTGTGGGGATTGCCCAGGGGACCAGCACGGAGGCCCGCACCAAACCCCGGCCGGTGAACTCTCGGTGAATCAGCAGGGCGATCAGCAGGCCCAGCACCAATTCCAGGGAGACGGACGATACGGTGAACTTCAGGGTGTTCGCCAGGGAAGCAAGCAGCCGCCCATCGGAACCGACCACGAGGTCAACATAGTTCTGCAGCCCCACAAAAGGCTGGCCCAGGCCGGGCTCGTTCAGCACGCGCGTATGTAGGCTGATCCACATCGTCCGGAGGATCGGAAAGAAGGCGACACCGAGAATGGCCAGGAGCGCTGGCGCCATCAGCGCCAGGGCCAGGCGGTACTCCCGGTCGGCGTTGGTGGTGGGCCGGATCAGGCCCATCCACGGGCTGCGGGTCACTTTGGTGGGGTTGGTCACACCGAACACCTCCGGATGGGGCCGGGGCCCGCCCCCTGCGGGCGGGCCCCTATGCGACGCCCCAGGCTACTTCACGATCTTCGCGATGGCGTCCTGCATGTTCTTCACGGCCTCTTCGGCAGTGATTTGGCCGGTAATCGCTTTGTGGACGTTGATCTGCATGGCGTCAGAGATCTTGGGATAAGACGGGTAGATCGGACGCGGCGTGGCGTTGACGAACACCGAGTAGAAGTCCTTCCAGTGCGGGTTGGCCTTCAGTACGTCGGCGTCCTCGTAGAGCGCCTTGCGGGTGGGCAGGCGGCTGCCGATGAGCGCATTGATCTTCTCGGCCTCGTCGCTGGTCATCCACTTGGCGAAGGTGACGGCGGCGTCCTTCCGATCCTTCGGGATGTTGCCGTTGATTGCGATGTTCCAGCCACCCAGCGTGGCGGAGGGCTTGCTGCCCTTGGGGCCAATGGGAACGCTCACCACGCCAACTTTGTTCTTGATCTTTGACTCGGCGGAGTTCTGCGCCTGGGCCCAGGCATACGGCCAGTTGCGCATGAAGAGCGACTTGCCTTCCAGGAAGGGCCGCAGGGACTCAGCTTCCTTATACGTGGTGACGCCTTCAGGAGCAATCTTCTGCTCCACCAGGCTCCGCATGATCTTGATGGCCTCAACGTTGTTGGCGCTGTTTATGACGACCTTCTTGCCGTCGAGCACGTCGCCGCCGTTGCCGCGCATGATCTCCAAGACGTCGCAGACCAGGCCTTCATACTGATTGCCCTGGAAGGTGATGCCCATCTCGATGCCGTCCTTGCCGACCAGTTCCTTGGAGAGGCTGATTACCTCGTCCCAGGTCTTGGGCGGCTTCTTGCCGTACTTGTCGAGAATGTCCTTGCGGTAGAACAGGAGGCCGGCGTCCGTATAGAAGGGGATGGAGTACAGCTTGCCCTCCCACTTGTTGCCCGCGAGGGGGCCGGGGAGGAACTTGTCCTGCTCTGCCTTCGTGAAGTACTCGTCCAGAGGCAGAGTCCATTTGGCGGCGCCGAACTCGGGCGGCCAGATGATATCGATGGTAAAGACATCCACGCTGGTGTCGCCCGCCGACAGCTTGGTGACATAGTCATCATGCTGGACGTCGGACCCAGCCGGCATCTCAACGTACTTGATTTTGATGTTGGTGTATTTCTTCTGGAAGGCCTCCATCAGGGCGTCGTGGGCCGGAGTGGTGTCCTTGCCGCGGGCATAGGTGATGGTGACCGGCTTGTCCGGGTTGGTTCCCACACTGCCGGTGGACTTGGAGCCTCCGCAGCCGGAAACGATGCTGATGACCAGCACGGCAGCCAAGGCAACTGCAGCGAATCGCTTCATGAAGAAACCTCCTCTGTGCGCTTGCGGGTGTGTATGAGGGTTGGTTCCGGAAACCCCATATGGATCTTCAGCCGGCGCTCACCCCCTCTGTGCGGGCCTGAGGACGTATACTCCCCAGGCAGCCGGATACAGCCGTGGGAACGTTACCAGTATTCTTTTGACAGGGTAAATTCCCCTCTTTCCGCATCTGAAGATAACAAAGAATAATTCCGCGTCATTCACGCCCTCGGGAGAACCACTCGGCCAGGTTTGGCCTCATGCCTGTTGACATCGTCACGAGGAGTGCAGCATTGTGAAGAGAGTGCGATCACGGTGGTAGGAGGCGATGCAATGCCTTCAAGCAGAACCTGCAGCCCCTCGTTCCGGTACGCTACCTGCCCCTGCCGCTGGGATCGGAGTTCCCCGTGGTGGAGGGGGAGACGTTGCATTGAAGCGCTTCGTCGATAAGGTCGTGGTGGTCACGGGGCGGCGTGCGGGATTGGGCGGACTGTCGCAGAAGCCTTTGTGGCTGAAGGGGCCCGGGTTCTCGCGGCGGATATCTCCCCAGGGGAGGCCATTCCCGGGGCCACGTTTGTGCAGACCGACTTGGCTGACGAGGAGCAGGTGAAGGCGCTGCGCCGCGCCGCTGCTGCGGGGTTCGGGGGCGGGGGCGATCATCAACATGGCCTCCACGCGGGTTGACTTACGTGGAGAGAACGAGTAAAGCCCTGGAGGCCTTGGCACGCGCACAAGGTCTTCAGGGCTTCTGTCACATCACTCCCGCCCGTGTACCAGCAGAATGTCCGCCTGAGACGCGGCTCGCCGGAACTCGGCCAGCGCCTGATACTCGGGCGAATCGTACCAGGCCCGCAACTCCGCCTCTCCGGGGAAGCGCATGAGCACCACCCGCGTGCAGGCCCACTTCCCCTCCAGGACCACGGGGTGGTCATCGACGGCGACCACCGTGCCCTGGTAGCGGGCAAAGATGTCGTCAAACCCAGCGAGATAGCGCTCGTAGGCATCCGGGTCCGTAATGGTAATCTGGGCGACGAAGTATGCGCTCATGATCTTCACCTCGCCACATCTTTCGTCTCAGGATGGGCGCTTCCTCCATCGACATTGACAGGTATGAATGAACCCCCGTACAATAACGGCGGCTTCCCACCCGCTCACTCCTGTTATGGGGGGGCGTAATCGTGTTCACGCTCCGTCCCTGGATGGTTCCCGACGACTACCCGGCTGTGCTCTCCATTTTCAACCAGGTCAATCATGAACCCACCACTGTCGATGCGCTCATGGAGGACGACCGGCGCTTTCCCGCAGACGGGCTCCGGCTGCGGCTGGTGGCTGAAGACCGTTCCGGTTGCGTTGTCGCCTATGGCCTTGCCCGGCGCTTTCCGTACGCCCCGGCGGGGCTCTTCCTGGTGCGAGTGCTCACCGCACCTGCCACTCGGCGCCAGGGGGCAGCCTCGGCGCTCCTCGGGCCGCTGGAGCAGTATGCGCTGGACCACGGCGCCATGTCCCTGCAGACCTGGGTGTGGGATAACGACTCCGCCTCGCTGGACTATGCCCGAAAGTGGGGCTATACCGAGACGATGCGGCACTACTTCCGTTCCACCCTGGACCTGACCACCTTTGATGATGCGGCCTACGACGGCCACATCGCCGGCCTGGAGGCTGCCGGCCTTCGCTTCGCTACGATGGCTGACATGCCCGGCGAAGCGACTGAGCGCGCGCTCTACGAACTGGACCGCCAGGCCAGCGCTGACAACCCCGGCGAGGACCTGCCCGACTTCCTGCCCTATGACGAGTGGCGCAAGTACGTGACAGCCCGCCCCAACTCCACGCCCGACCTTTTCATCTTCGCGATGGATGGCGACCGTATCGTGGCGATGACCGATCTCTTCCACCTGAAGCAGACCGGGGCCATGAATACGGGCTTTACGGGCGTAGACCGGGAGTATCGGGGCCGGGGACTTGCCCTGGCGCTCAAGGTCCTGGCGGCTCGCACGGCCCGCCGGTACGGAGCACCCTACCTGCGGACCGAGAACGACTCCCGCAACGGTCCCATGCTGGCCGTGAACCGCAGGCTGGGCTACGTACCTCAGCCGGGCTCATTCACACTGAGGAAGCAGGTGACCCCCTAGTGCGTCCCGATTTCGAGCGGATGAAAGCATTGGTCCGTGAAGTGTTCGCATCCCACGGGCTCCCCATGGTCTGCACGCCCTGCGACCTTGACTGGTGGCTTTGCCAGGATGGTCCGGAATCCCTCGAATTGACAAGGCTCTGGGAGAATGCGCAGGGAGAGCTGGTGGCCTGGGCCTGGCCCGTTGGCGACCAGGGGGATCTCCTGATCCGCCCTGCTTCCCGGCATTTGTACGCGGAGATTCTCGACTGGTGGGAGAAGCGGGACGGCGCCCACGTGAGGGCCTGGGCCTTTCAGGGCGACCAGGATGTGGAAGCCCTGCTGGCCCGGCGGGGCTACACGCCGACAGAGCGGGTGCTGCACATTCGGGCAGCTGACGCAACGCAAGACCAGACGGAACCTTCCTTGGCGGAAGGCTATACCCTCCGGCACGTGGCCGGGCCAGATGACCTGCTCCGATACGCTGCCGCCCACGGCGCCATCTTCGGCCATAACCACCACACAGTGGACCTCCACCAGCGGATCACTACGGCACCGTCGTACCGGCCCGAACTCGACCTGGTGGTCGAAGCCCCGGACGGCTCCTTCGCCGCCTTTGCTCTATTCTGGCTCGACTCGGCCAGCGGCCTGTCGTTGGTGGAGCCGGTGGGCTGCCACCCCGACCACAGGCGGAAGGGGCTGACCAGTTCCATCCTCCGGGAAGGGCTCCGGCGGCTGGCGAGCCTCGGCGGACGGAAGGCCGTAGTAACGGCCTGGCACCATGAAGTAGCACCGGGCCAACTCTACGAGTCGGTGGGCTTCCGCACGGTGGGGCTGAACCGGGCCTGGAAAAAGCCCCTCGCATAACCAGAAGGGATGGAGGATGAGGCAGTGGCAAAGACTTATCACTTCCCGAAGGGCTTTGTCTGGGGTGGCGCCACGGCGTCGTATCAGATTGAAGGCGCCGCCTTTGTGGACGGCCGCGGCCTATCCATATGGGATACCTTCAGCCACACCCCCGGCAAGACGCTCAACGGCGACACGGGCGATGTGGCCTGCGACCACTACCACCGCTGGCGTGAAGACATCCAGCTCATGAAGGAGCTGGGCCTTGGCGCGTACCGCTTCTCCATCGCCTGGCCGCGGGTTCTGCCCCGAGGGCGCGGCAGGGTCAACGAGGTCGGCCTCGCTTTCTATGACCGTCTGGTGGACGGCCTCCTGGAGGCCGGCATTACGCCGTACATAACGCTGTACCACTGGGACTTGCCCCAGGCTCTGCAGAACGAGGGCGGCTGGGTCAACCGGGCGACGGTGGATGCGTTCAGCGAGTACACCAAGGTGGTGGCGGACCGTCTCGGGGACCGTGTGAAGCACTGGATCACCCTGAACGAGCCCTGGGTCTCCGCCTGGGTTGGCCACAGCGAAGGGCGCCACGCTCCAGGCCTGAAGGACCGGACGGCTGCCCTTCAGGCGGCACACCACCTGCTGCTCGCCCACGGCCGGGCTGTGCCCCTGCTCCGGGCCGCTTCGGGCCCGAAGGCGGAAGTTGGCATTACGCTCAACGTGGGGCCACAGTACCCGGTGAGCCTGAACCCGGAGGATCAACAGGCGGCCATCTACGCGGACGGCCACTTGAACCGTTGGTTCCTCGACCCGCTGTTCGGCAAGGGTTACCCCACTGACATGCAGGAGCTCTACGCGAAGGCGGGTGCCCGCCCGCCGGTGACGCAGCCGGCGGATTTCAGCGAGATCGATGCCCACCTCGACTTCATCGGCGTGAATTACTGCTTCCCACACTTTGTCTATGCTGCTGGAATCGATGACAGGCAGATGGGCTGGGCCGCCCTGAGCCCCGAACAGCACGTCGCCAACGGCCGGGAGATCACAGAGATGGGGTGGCCGGTGGTGCCCACAGGCTTTACCGACATTCTCACCCGCATCCAGCGCGACTACAGCCCCAAGACGCTCTACATTACGGAGAATGGCTGCGCCATGGCGGATGAGTTGGTCGACGGCGCGGTGGATGACCCCCGCCGGGTGGCCTACTACCGGCGGCACCTGATCGCCGTCCGCCGGGCGATTGACGAGGGCACCCCGGTGAAGGGCTTCTTTGCCTGGTCACTCATGGATAACTTCGAGTGGGGCTGGGGCTACAGCAAGCGGTTCGGGATTGTCTACGTGAACTACGCCACCCAGCAGCGCATTCCCAAGGCCAGCGCTCACTTCTACAAGCAAGTGATTGCGGCCAACGCAGTCAGCGAATAAAGCAAACCACGCCGGCGGTGATCCGGCCATCGAGAAGAAGCTCCTCGCCGATCAAACCACGACCAGCACCAAGACCCCCGACCCCGGTCGGCTTACGGGCCTGCTGCCGCACAACCACACCGGAAAGGCGAGCTTCGTAAATCTACGCGGCTCGCCTTTCGCTGGTCTTGGCGTCCCTTCCATCAGCGCCGGACGTCTTCATTTCGTCTTCGGTGTTTCGCAGAGACGGATGGGAGGTGGCCCGAGGACGGGGCCATACAGAAAGGCCGCCGAACCTGGCACGGTTCGAAGGCCCGCTGCCGGTAAACATTGGAGCCGGGGTCGCAGGCGCCCCGTTGATCAGCATCTGGGATTCTTCCTCAACCGAGCATATTTCGCTTTTTAGACGAATATGGATACGCCCCAGTCCGATCGTGGGAGAGGGGCGTACCCAGGTGGCCAAGCGGATTGAGATCAAGAAGAGCGCCAATACCCTGCGGTTCTATGACGGCGAGAAGCTGATCAAGCAGTACCGGGTCGCCACCGGCCAGGACCCCCGGGTCACGCCGGAAGGGCGCTTCTCCATCGTCTTCAAGACCACCGACCCGGGGTGGACCAACCCGAAGACCGGCGAGTTCGTGCCCGGCGGCTCCCCCCGCAACCCCCTGGGCTCCCGCTGGCTGGGGCTGGGCGTGCCCGGCACCCAGGGGCGCGATTACGGCATTCACGGGACAAACCAGCCCTGGTCAATCGGGCAGCACATTACCCTGGGGTGCGTTCGCATGCACAACCGGGACGTGGAGGAGTTGTACCCGCAGGTGCCGCTGGGTACCATGGTCACCATCACCAAGTAAGGCGACTGCGAGCCGGTGCATGTCCTGTTTTGCCCGTCAAATCCAGGGAAGGCTAATCTTCACGTGGATTTGACGGGAGGCGGCAGGTTTTGCGGTACACCAGACTTTGGACAGTGCTAATCCTAGTTATCGTCTCTTCCTTTGCCATCCTCGGCTACTATGGCGGCGAGATCTACAACGAGGCCCCACCCATTCCCAGTCGGGTCGTCACCACCGACGGCCGGGTGCTCTTCACCGGCCAGGACATTACCGACGGGCAGAACGTCTGGCAGTCCATGGGCGGGCAGGAAGTAGGCACGGTGTGGGGCCACGGCGCCTACGTGGCGCCCGACTGGTCGGCAGACTGGCTGCACAAGGAGCTCAGCTGGATGCTCGAACACTGGGCGGCGGCTCAGGGCAAGACCTACGCCGGCCTCGGCGCCGAGCAGCAGGCAGCGCTGAAGGCCCGCCTCAAGCACGAAATTCGTACCAACACGTACCAGCCGGCCACTGGCGACCTGCTGGTCTCGCCCACTCGCGCGGATGCGATCGCCGCCGTTGGCAAGCACTATGCGGGACTGTTCGGGACCGAGCCGTCGCTGAGCAAACTGCGGGCTGCCTACGCCATTCCCGCCAACACCATCAAGGACGCTGAAAGCCAGCGCAAAATGAACGCCTTCTTCTGGTGGACGTCATGGGCCTGCGCCACCAACCGGCCCGGCAAGGGCATAACATACACGGGCAACTGGCCCCCCGAAGCGCTGATCGACAATGCTCCGGGCGGCTACGTGGTGGTCTGGTCTGTGGTCAGCTTCGTGCTGCTGCTGGCGGGCATCGGTGCCATGGCCTGGTACTTCGCCGTGCAGCACCGGAAGGAGCCCGAAGAGCGCTTGATCATTCCCGAGCGTGACCCGCTCTTCGGCCTGAACCCCACCCCATCCATGAAAGCGACGCGCAAGTACTTCTGGGTGGTTGCTCTTCTGGCCGCGGTTCAGGTGCTGTTCGGCGTAATCACAGCCCACTACGGGGTGGAGGGGTCGGGCTTCTATGGCATCCCTCTGGACAGGTGGATGCCTTACAGCATTACCCGGACGTGGCACACCCAGCTCGGCATCTTCTACATCGCCACCGCCTGGCTGGGGACGGGCCTGTTTGTGGCACCCGCCGTGTCGGGCGTGGAGCCCAAGTTCCAGCGGCTCGGCGTCGACTTTCTGTTTGTAGCCCTGCTGATCATCGTGGGCGGCTCCATGCTGGGCCAGTGGCTGGGCGTCATGCAGCGGCTCAGCTTGCCCACGAACTTCTGGTTCGGCCACATGGGCTACGAGTACGTGGACCTGGCCCGGTTCTGGCAAATCTTCCTGTTCATTGGCCTCTTCCTCTGGCTCTTCCTCATGACCCGGGCCATGTGGCCAGCCTTCAAGAAGCCGGGCGAGAGCAAATCCCTGCTTGCGCTCTTCCTGCTGTCGTCGTTCGCCATTGCGCTCTTCTACGGCGCCGCCCTTATGTGGGGCCGGGGGACCAACCTCGCCATTGTGGAGTACTGGCGCTGGTGGGTGGTGCACCTCTGGGTCGAAGGCTTCTTCGAGGTCTTTGCCACGGTGGTCATCGCCTTCCTTTTCACCCGCCTGGGGCTTCTGCGCAGCGATACAGCCACGGCGGCGACGCTCTTCGCCACGTCGGTCTTCCTGGCGGGGGGCATCGTCGGCACCTTCCACCACCTGTACTTCAGCGGCACGCCTACAGCTGTGCTCGCCCTGGGGGCCACGTTCAGTGCCCTCGAGGTGGTGCCGCTGGTGCTGATCGGCTTTGAGGCCTATGAGAATCTGGTGCTCAGCCGGGCCAAGCCCTGGGTGCAGGAGTACAAGTGGCCGATCTATTTCTTTGTCTCGGTGGCCTTCTGGAACCTGGTGGGGGCGGGCCTGTTCGGCTTCCTCATTAACCCGCCCATCGCCCTGTACTACATGCAGGGGCTCAACACCACCCCGGTGCATGGCCACACGGCCCTGTTCGGCGTGTACGGCATGCTGGGGTTCGGGCTCATGCTGTTCACCCTAAAAGGGCTCGCCTCCCGCAGACGCTGGAAGACGGGCCTGCTCTCCTTCGCCTTCTGGGCCACCAACATTGGCCTGGCCACGCAAGTGATTATCAGCGTACTGCCGGTAGGACTCATGCAGACCTGGGCCAGCGTGGACAACGGCCTGTGGTACGCCCGCTCCGCCGAGTTCATGCAGACGCCGACCATGAACCTGCTCCGCTGGCTGCGCGTGCCTGGGGACACGCTCTTCTCGGCCGGAATTCTGGCCCTGGGCTGGTTCGTACTGGGCCTGACCACCGGCTGGTCACTGGAACCTGAGGCGCCGACGACCACTCGGACGATGTAGGGGACATCACGCAGAAAGACGCCATACTCTGAGGAGTAAGGTGTCTTTCTTTTTTGTCTCAATGACAGGAATATTCCGTTATTTAAACGAATTCGCTGCCCTGAGGGGGTGGAAGGCGTGACACGAGACCGGTTTCAGCTGAGACTGGGTCTGGTTATGTACGGCGGAGTCTCCCTGGCCGTGTACATGAACGGCATGGCGCAGGAACTGCTGGCTCTGGTGCGGGCGGCGCAGGCCCGCAAGGTGCTGGCCGCCGTGACCGACCCGCCCGACTGGGCTCGGGAGCAGGCGGTACAGAACCCGTATATGAAGCTCCTGGACCATCTGGGCGTGGATGTGGTCATTGACGTGATTTCCGGCACTTCAGCCGGCGGGCTCAACGGGCTCATTCTGGGCAAGGCGCTGGCCTGCGGGTCGCCCGACCTGGGCGGGCTGACAGAGTTGTGGAAGGACCAGGCCCAAATCTACAAGCTGGCTACCTATGACAAGGACCCGCGCACGCCGCTCAGCGGGCAGTTGATTCAGGACGAGCTAGCCAAGGTGATGGCGGACCTATCTTTGCGCGGGGACCCCGATGTGGCGGCCATGTGCTCCATTCTGGATGTGTTCATCACGGCTACCGACGTGCGGGGTCACCGGTGGGTGCGGCGCGACCGGCTAAACCAGCGGATTGAGGGGCTGGCGCACCGGTACCTCTTCCGCCTGAAGAAGCGGACCAGGGATCCGAAGATGGCCCGCGGGTACGACCACAATGATTTCGTGGCTGATGGCGACAACGCCCGCCAGGCGCGGGTGGACCGCCTGTTGGCCAAGATCGGGCAGGCAACTTCGGCCTTTCCGGGCGCCTTCCCGCCCGTCCGCATCGGCCGGAAAGAGGCGGAAGAGGCCAAAGTCGACGTCATGCGGGACGTGGACAACACCTACGCCGACGGCATCTGGTTCAGCGACGGGGGCATTCTCGCCAACCGGCCCTTCGAGCCCGTGCTTCAGACCATTTTTGAGCGCTGGAGCATCACCCCGGTCAGGCGGGTTGTGGCCTTTCTCGAACCCGACCCTGCAGTGGTCTCTGTGGTGGACCAGACAGAGCCCGATATGATTGAGACGGCCCTCGCCGCGGTGACGCTGCCTATGGACCAGGACATTCTGGAGAACCTGGACCACCTGGAGCAGGAGAACCGGCGCCGCCGGGACCTGCTGCGGCTGGTGGAACGGCTGGACGACGCCGCAGCGGGGGGACGGCGCTCCCGGGGTCCATCCTTCCTCGACGTGTTTGCCATTGAGCAGCGGGCAGCGCTCCAGGGCCCTCTGGCGGACGTGGCTGCCGCCTCGTTCGGCCCGCCGGTGCCCGTTCCATCCGATGGCGGGGGCACGGTTCTGAAGAGCTATTACCGCTTGCGGGCCGACCGCCTGCGGGAGTGGCTGGAGGCCACCTTCGACCGGGCTCTCGAAGGCCTGAAGGTCCACGACAAGGCCCAGCGTGAGGCTGCCGTTCGGCTAGTGCTGAAGCAGGCGTCGATTCCAAGGAGCATGCCTGCTCTGGCTTCGTTCCTGGAGCAGTTCGACACCGAATACCACGCACGGCGGGTGCACCATATGCTGAGCAGCATTCATGCCCGCTACGGCCCCGGCGCCGAACCTGCCGACGCCGAGCACATGGAGGAAATGCTGAAGCACCTCTGGGGTGTGCTGGACGACTGGCGCAATGCCGCCTGGATGATGGGCCACGCTGGCCGCCTGGGCGCCCAGCCCGATCCCTGGGCCGCGGTGGCTCAGCAGCTGGACCAGGCCTTTGCCGCCTTTGTGGCAGCGGCGGCTTCGCCCAGTCCCGCCGCCGAGGCGCCGGCCCGGGCGCGGGAAGCCTGGGAAGCAGTAGCCGCATGCATGGCGACCGTGCGGGAGCAGACGGCCAGGCTTGAGCTCGATGCGTTCAACCACGCCCAAAAAGCACTGCCGCTGAAAGGTGGCGCCCTGGACTACCGCATGCTGGCCCGCCTGCGTGAGGATTTCATCTCGCGGGACGTCATGCTCTTCCCGCTGCGAGCCTACGCTGTGGAGGGCGAGTGGGACCAGGTCGGGCTGTACCGGCTCTGCCCCGGCGCCGCCCACTGGACCACCAGGACCCCCAGAGAGAAGTTGACGGGGGAGGGGCTGGGCCACTTCGCCGCCTTCCTCGACGAGCGGTGGCGCAGCAACGACATTCTGTGGGGCCGGCTGGACGCTGCCGAACTGCTGACCCGCATGATTCTCACCGAGGCCGGTGAGACGGAGACCCCGGCGCCCGTCCAGGAAACGCTTACAGCCCGTCGCCGCCAGATTCTCATGGCCTTCCCCGACCTGATCGACCTGCGGGGGGAGGTGCATCATGACCTGCCCCAGCTTTCGCTGAAAGAGCGGGCCACCCAGGCGTACGACCTGCTCACCCGGGGCCAGGTGGCGGCATCGGCCATGCCGCCGGAGCAGGCGCCGACTGCTCCCCTGGAGCGCATCTCCGACGCGACCATGAAGCGATACCTGGAGGCCCGGCTGAAGGTGGGGCAGGAGAAGGTGAGCGACTTGCCGCCCCGCCGCCTGGCCGGTGAGATTCTGATCTTGCTGCACAACACGGTGCATGCACTGGAGAAGCCGGCGCCCGCCTTCATGCTCAGCTTCCTGCACCGCAGCCTCACGTTGGTCCTGCGGCCCATGAACTGGATTGCGCGCCTACTGTTGATCCCGCGCCCCGGCTTGGCCGGCTTGGTTCAAGGTAACGCTGCGCCGCTGATGACCCTGCTGGGACTCGTGCTGATCGCCCTCCAGCTGACCGGCGGGCTCACCCTGAACACGGGTGGATGGGCCTTCGTGGTCGTCATGCTGGCCCCGCAGATTCTCTCGGCCATCTTCCGGCCTACGCTGTTCTGGCTGGTGGTCACGGGCTTGCTGGCGCTGGGCGCCGCGGTGGCGGTCTGGCCGCCCCTGCACGACGCGGTCGGCCCGTTGAGCATCTGGCTGGCGCCTCTGGGCAGCGCCTGGATCTTCTTCTGCTGCCTCTTCGGGGCCCTGCTGGTGGCAAGGTTGCTTACCAGATCACCTCACTGAACCGATAGGAAGGCGCCAGCAACGGATTCGTTGCTGGCGCCTTACGCTATCTGTGAGGCGGTAGCACACCTGCCGCCATCGCCCGGGCGATGGCTTCCGCCCGCGACGTGGCTCCTAGCTTGTTGAAAACACTCGCCAGATGGGCCTTTACCGTCCGCTCGGTTATGCCCAACGCATCGGCAATCTCCTTGTTCCGCTGCCCCTCCGCCACCAGAGCCAGCACTTGCCGCTCCCGGTCGCTCACCGTGGCGTCCTGCGGGTCGGCAGCCTGGGCCGGCGCCGCATCCAGGTGGGCCACCACCCGGGCTGCCACTTCGGGTTGCAGCAGCGTCTCGCCCCTCGCTGCCGCCCGAACCGCCGCGAAGATGGCGTCACGGCTGGAGTCCTTCAGCATATAGCCCCGGGCCCCCGCCTGCAGCCCCTGGACAATGTTTGCATCGTCATCATACGTGGTGAGAATGACCACCTTCAACTGGGGCCACTGGCGCCGAATAGCCCGAATGGCGCCCAGCCCGTCCAGGCGTGGCATGCGGAGATCCATCAAAATCACGTCAGGCTGCAGTTTCCCGGCCAGGCTCACCGCCTCCTCGCCGTCGCAGGCCTCGCCCACCACCTCGAAGTCCGGCTGAATCTCCAGCATGGTGCGAACGCCTTCCCGCACCACCAGGTGGTCGTCGGCAATCAAGATGCGGATCATGGCGATCCCTCCTTGTATGCTAGCGGCGGTGAGCCGCTAGTTTACTTTTTCGGGTTGCTTATCGGACATTGGTCGTGAGGCCAATGAGAGGATGGAGCTTTTCACTCCTGCAGGACGAGGAGGGGGCGGCT
>Ga0196971_1000860_pt1 | contig 17161 bp, 21 predicted proteins | sample S1v_1013CmetaG_FD_148660 | JGI IMG/M metagenome (GOLD analysis project Ga0196971, IMG submission 148660) | Soil microbial communities from Anza Borrego desert, Southern California, United States - S1+v_10-13C | ecosystem: Environmental > Terrestrial > Soil > Desert | place: USA: California... | reverse complement strand
TAGCGTCAGTGGGCGCCGACCAGCGCTTGCGCGCTTCAACGTCGGACCACGCGTTGAAAACGCGCGCCGGCGAAGCGTTGTAAGAGCGCTCCATAACGATGGTGGCGTGGGCGATTGCGGTCATCGCACTAAGCTCCGGGATAGAGGTGGAAAAGCGGTTTGGACTCTTCGAGCGCACGGGCGAATGAAGGGCGCGCGATCACCCGCTCGCGATAGGCGGCGATGCGCGGATATTTTTTCTCCAGCGGGACGTTGCGCGCGCCGTACCAGAGCGCGGGCGCGGCGGAGCAATCCGCGAGCGTGAAACTCTCACCGACTATATAATCACGCCCGCCAAGCTGCGGCTCGATCACAGCGTACATCGCCTGGATCGCGCGCTTTGCGTCGTTGACGCCGATCGGGTCGTGTTGGCCCTCCGGGCGGATGTTGTCGATGACGATCTTCGACATGGTCGTGTTCAAATGATCGAACACGCGGTCCCAGCGGCGCACTTCGAGGGCAGTGTCAAAGTCCGGCGGGATCAGCCTCGCAGCACCGGGATAATAGGCGTCCAGATACTCGATGATGACCGAGGTCTCCGTAACCATCCGTTTGCGGTCGCTATCGAGCAAGATCGGAAACTTGCCCATCGGCCATTTGGCGATGAAGTCGGCGTAGGTGCTTTCATCGATCGTGACCGAGTCGAACGGCGTGCCGTTCTCATAAAGCGCGATCAGCACCTTCCAGGTGTAAGAAGAGATTGGGTGTCCGTAGAGCGTCAGCATCAGTCGTCTTTCGTTTCATCGAGAAATTGGCCGAGCCGATCCAAGCGGCGCTCCCAGAGCGCGCGCCGTTCGGCGATCCATTGTTCAGCTAAAGTCAGCGCCTTCGGCTCGATCGAGCAGGTGCGCACGCGGCCAATTTTCTGGCTCTTCACCAGCCCGCTCGCTTCCAGCACGGCGAGGTGCTGCATCACCGCCGGCAACGACATGGCCAAAGGTTTGGCGAGTTCGCTGACTGAGGCCGGGCCCTTCGCCAGCCGGTCAACCATGGCGCGTCGGCTGGGATCGGCGAGGGCCTGGAAGGCTAGATCGAGGATTGCGTCCTGCCTGAACACAAATACTTAAGTAGATACTTAAGTGTGGTATGGCAAGCCTAAACCGCATCCATTTTCACCGGCGGCGGCTACAGAAGGGACGGCGCAGCGGAGAGAGCGATGATTTCGAGTTTGGGACCCCAGGCGATCGTCATCTTTGTAGTGGGGATCGTCGTCATTTCGATGCTCGGGGCGGCGTGGTCGCAATGGCTCGAGCATAAGCAGCGGAGCCAGGCGCTCGAAGTGATCAAAGCGGCGTTGCAGGCCGGCAAGGAGCCGCCCGCCGTGGTGTACGAACAGTTCGCGAAGGCCGGACAAGCAAAAGCGCCGTGGGGCGAAGTCGTCGTCTTCACGGCGCTCGGCTTCGGCTTTTGGATCGCCTACGCGCAGACGCCGCCGGAGGAGCAAATGCCATATCTGGTCATTGCCTCCACGATGACAGTCACGGCGCTGGGCTGCTTGGGGCTTGCGCTGATGCGTCCGGGCGGCGGGTCAAAAGACGACGATGACGCCGGATGATGAAGCGCGTCTCATTGCTGCGGCGCGCAAGGGAGACAGCCGCGCCTACGCCGCGTTGGTTGACGCGCATCAGCAAGCGGTTCGCGGCTTTTTGCGCCGTTTCACCGGGCATTGGGCCGACGCCGATGATATTGCCCAGGAGGCGTTCGTGACCGCTTGGACAAAGCTTGCGCGTTTCGAAGGCCGCTCCAGCTTTCGCTCCTGGGTGTCGGGCATCGGCTTTCGCATCGCCCGCGATGCGCGGCGCTCGCATGGCCGATCCGCCGTCCGCGACGCCGATTGGCTGGCGGAGCAGGATGAGGCGGATGCAAGCGCCCCGATTGAGGATCGCATCGCGTTGACGCGGGCGATGGCCGACCTGCCGGACGAGCAGCGGGCGGCGGTGGCGCTCTGCCTCGGCGAGGGGTTTTCGCACAGCGAAGCAGCCGCGATCTTGAAACAGCCGTTAGGAACGGTGAAATCGCATGTGACGCGCGGGCGCGAACGGCTGCTTCGCGCGTTGGAGGTGAGTGATGACGCGTGAGGCCCGCCTCGCCGCCGCCCTGGGCGGTTCCGCCGCGCCGGCCCGCGACAGGGCGTTCGCCCTGCGGGTGATCGAGGCGATGGAGCAAAAGCGGTACCCGGGGGAGACACTGCGCGCCATGCTGCGGGCCGGCGGCATCGCTGCTGCAGCCGGATCGCTGGCCTATCCGCTCCTGGCCTGGGCCGGGACCAATGCTGAGGCTTTTCAGAATGGTATTTGGGGTGCGGCGGCGTTGATTGGTCTGGTTGGGCTAGCGCGACTCATGTCAGCGCGGGCTACGGTCCTGCTCAGGCGCTAAGGGCGGTTGCATCTAATTCACCCGGAACGCGCATCTAATACAGCAAAGGGGCTCAAGACCCCGGGCTATGGAGATCCTAATGGGTGCGGATGTTTTTGTTCCGTTTGTGTTTTTTGGCTTCTTAGGGGCCGTGATCCTGGTCCCGATCTGGCTTAAGGAGCGCACCAAGCGCTCGGCTCATGCGCTCATTTCGCAGGCCCTGGAGAAGGGCCAGCAACTCGATCCGGCGCTGCTGCGGCAGTTGACGGACGGGGCGGTGAAGCCGCCGAAGGACCGGGCGCGCAGCACTTTGGGCAACGGCATCGTGCTTTTGGCGCTGGCGATCGGCTTCCTGATCGGCGCCTTCGCCATGGAAGACTTCACCGGCGCGGTGGAAACCGGCATGTTGGTCCCGGCCGCGATCCTAGGCGCACTCGGCATCGCCTTCACGCTGCTGGCGATGGTCGATTACGCGTCCAAGAAAAAGGAGCAATGAGTGATCCGTGGCGTCGCGGGGGGCTCTCAATCTGGCCGAAGCTACGGAGGCCGCGCTCATTATCGCGGCCCAAGCGCGAAACCAGGCGGCGTTCAGTGAACTGGTTAAGCGCCGTCAAGGCTGGGCCCGCGCTCTATTGAGGAGAATGTGTCAGAGCCACGCCGAAGCTGATGATCTCGCTCAAGAGGCTTTCATCAAGGCGTGGGACAAAATGACGGATCTCGAAACTCCGGCGGCTTTTCCGGGTTGGTTTCGAAGGATCGCGGTGACCACGTTCCTGATGGCGAAGCGTCGCCAGAAGGCCGTGTTCGAGGAAATCGACGACGCATCTCCCATCGCGTCGGAGGAATCCACCCCGGAGGCCGCGGCCGGAGCGAAGATTGACCTGGAAAAGGCTCTTGCCAGGTTGTCGGATGCTGAGAGACTTTGTGTGACCCTGAACCACGGAGAAGGGCTCAGTCACGGCGAGATAGTAGAAATCACCGGTCTTCCCCTCGGCACGGTGAAATCCCACGTACTAAGGGGGACGGATAAACTGAGACGGCTATTGGAACCCCAATGACGGACTTTGACGCCCTTCTGAAGCGCTCCTTCGCGGAAGCTCCCGAGCCGGTCGATGACGGCTTCACCGTGAAGATCGAGCATGCTGTGGTGCGCCGGGAAAACGCGCTGAAGGTGCGTAACCTGGCTCAAACGGTGGGCTTTGCCGCCGCGGGCGCAGCCTTGGTTTATGGCGGCTTCGCCGTGTACGGCACGCTTGGACAAGAGGTTCTCGCATCGGCTGGTCTCGAGGTCGCGCGTGCGCACAGCGCGATCAGCAGCGCCCCCTCGATCGGCAGCGCCGCGCAAGGCTTCCTGCAATCGCTCGGCACGGGCATGACGCAGATGATGCTGATGACGGCGGCGGCCCTGGCTGGCGGCGCGGTGGTTTATCGGACGACGCAGGAATAACGGATCGCCCGATCCAATTTGCGAAAGGCGGTCTAAGGGCCGCCTTTTGTGTTTCTGCCCTCTGGGGTCGCCGCTGGCGCCGCAGCGCAGCAAGGGCTAGGACTTGGGCCCCATCACTAGGGCGCTCCCTATGTCTCGCCACACCGAAGTCCGCCGCATCACGGCGCCCGAGATCACCGCCCGTAAAGGCGCCGATCCGATCGTCTGCCTGACCGCCTACACCGCGCCGGTGGCGCAAATCCTCGACCCGCACTGCGACTTGCTGCTGGTCGGCGACAGTGTCGGCATGGTCGTGCACGGCTTGCCGAACACGGTGGGCGTGACGCTCGAAATGATGATCATGCACGGCCAAGCCGTGATGCGCGGCTCTGAGCGCGCCATGGTGGTCATAGACATGCCGTTCGGCAGCTATGAGGGCGATCCCAAGGACGCTTTCGCCAACGCAACACGGCTGCTCAAGGAAACCGGCGCGCAGGCCGTGAAGGTTGAGGCCGGACCGCAGATCGCCGCCACGATCGCCTACCTTGTCGATCGCGGCATTCCGGTCATGGGCCACGTCGGTCTCCGGCCCCAGGCCGTGAATGTGGACGGTAAGTTCCGCGCCAAGGGGCGCACCCAGGACGAGCGGGAAAAGGTCATGGCCGAGGCCAAGGCGGCTGACGCCGCGGGCGCGTTCGCCATTGTAATTGAGGGCGTGGATGAGACCCTGGCCCCTGAGATCACGGCGGCCGTCACCGTCCCGACCATCGGCATTGGCGCTTCAGCCCAGTGTGACGGCCAGATTCTGGTCACCGACGACATGCTGGGGCTGTTCGACTGGACCCCCAAGTTCGTCCGCCGGTATGGCGATATCAAAGGCGCCATCGACAAGGCCGTCTCCGAATATGCAGCCGACGTCCGCGGCCGCCGTTTTCCTGCCGCAGCCGAGACCTATGCCCTGAAGGTCAACGTGCCGCCGCAAGCGCGCGTTGCCGGGGGCGACAAGCGCGGCTAGCTTGCCGCCGATTTTAGGGGGACGAGTCCGCTGCCCTGGCGGGCGAGCGGGTTCGAGGATAAGCGGCGCGTGACCAACGAAACCGACAGTTTTGTCAACGAAGTCGATGAGAGCCTTCGTCAGGATCGCGCGCTCGCGATGGCGAAGCGCTATGGGCCGTATCTGATCGGCCTGTTCTTGATCTTCCTGCTGGTCATCGGCGGCTGGCAATGGTGGCAAGGTGAGCAGGCCAAGCGCGAACGCGCCCAGGCCGACGCGCTGGTTGCTGCGCTGCAAATGGTCGAGGCCGGCAATGTCGATGGCGCAAAGGCCGAGCTTGAGCGCCTGAGCGGCGCAGGCCCGCGCGCCTATCGCGCCATGGCGCGCATGCACCACGCCGCTATTCTGCAAGAGCAAGGCGACCTCGAAGCCGCGCTGGCCGCGTTCGAGCAAGCGGCCGAAGTCGCCAACAATCCGATCATGCGCGACACAGCGCGTCTGCGGGCCGCCTACATTGCCGCCGAAACAGAAGACTTCGCGGCGCTGCAGACGCGGCTTCAGCCGCTGATCGAGTCCGAGAGCCGGCTCTCCTTCCTCGCCCGCGAACTGCTCGCGGTCGAAGCTTGGCAGGCCGGTCAGAACGACATCGCCCGCTCGACACTCGAAAATCTTACGCTCGCGTTCGACGCGCCAGAGACGGTGCGTCAGCGTGCGCAGCTTGCGCTTTCTGTCATCGGCCCTGCGCCGGCAGCCCCCGCGGACGGCGCGACCGCGCCAGCGCCCTCCGAAGGAGAAAATTGATGAGCCGTCACTTGGGCCGCTTTGGTCCGCTCGCCGTTCTTGCCGCCGCTGCGGCTTTGTCCGCGTGCTCGACCATCAGCCGCGTCGGCGATGCGATCAATCCGTTCGACGGCGGCGATGCGCCGGCGGAAACGGCGCCGCAAGACGGGCGGGTGTCGATTCTGACGTTCGAACAGCAGCTCACGCCTGATCCGGCGCTCGCATCGCGCACGATCGCCGTGCCGCCCATGACGTCGGTTGTGGAATGGTCGCAGCCGGGCGGCACCGCGGACAATTCACCCCCGCACGGCTCTGGATCGGCGGTGCTCGAACAGGCGTGGCGCACCAATCTCGGCGAAGGCTCCAACAATCGCGCACAGATTGCGGCGCCGCCGGTGATCGCCGACGGCAACCTTTATTTCCTCGACGCTGCGCACCGCGTGCACGCCATTCGCGCCAGCAATGGCGACCGTTTGTGGAACGAGCAGCTGCGGCCGAGCGAGGGCCGCGATCGTGTGGCGCGCGGCGGCGGCGTCGCCGCAGCGGGCGGGCGCGTTTTCGTCACCACCGGCTTTGGCTTCATCGTCGCGCTCGATGGTCAGAGCGGCGATGAAATCTGGCGCTCGCAAGCTGATGCGCCGTTCCAGTCTGCGCCGACGGTCTCGGGCGGACGCGTATTCGCCATCACCAATGACAGCGAGCTGGTCGGCATGGACGCCAACACCGGCGAAGTGCTGTGGAATTACCAGGCGATCGCCGAACCGGCGCGCATTCTGTCCGCGCCGAGCGTGGCCGTCGATGGCGAGACGGTGGTTGCGCCGTTTGCGTCGGGCGAAGTCGTGGCGCTGCTGGCCGGCAACGGCCGCCGGCTGTGGTCGGATTCGCTGTCGCGCGCCGGAAGCCTCACCTCGCTCTCGGCGATCAACGATATCGCCGGGCGCCCCGTGCTGGACAACGGCGTCGCCTACGCGGCCAGCCATTCGGGCGTGCTTGCGGGCATCGATCTGCGCACCGGCCAACGCGGCTGGGCGCGTCCGTTTGCATCGACGCAAACGCCGTGGATCGCCGGCGAAGTGCTTTATGCAGTCAGCGTCGATGGCGAACTTGCCGCGTTCGACCGCGCGACCGGCAACATCTACTGGGTGCAGCAATTGCGCCGCTACGAAGAGGAAGACGAGCGCAAGGGCCGCGTCTCGTGGGTCGGACCGATCATGGTCGGCGGACGCCTGGTGCTGGCGAACTCGATGGGCGATGTCATCGCCGTCTCGCCGGAGAACGGCCAGACCGTCGCGACCGCAGATGTCGGCCAGCCCGTCTTCATTCCGCCGATCGCCGCCAGCGATCAGATTTATATCGTGACTGACGAAGCGCGCCTCGTCGTGCTGCGCTAAGAGGTAGGTGTCAGGTGTCAGGTATCAGGTGTCAGCGAGATAGCGCCTTTTTACTGACACCCGACATCTGACACCTGACATGCTGAAACTCGCGATCGTCGGGCGGCCGAATGTCGGCAAATCGACGCTCTTTAATCGCCTCGCCGGCAAGAAGCTGGCGATCGTCGATGACACGCCGGGCGTCACGCGCGACCGGCGCGAAGCGAAAGGCCGTCTCGGCGATCTCGACTTCGTGCTGATCGACACGGCCGGCTTCGAAGACACTAAGGACGCATCACTCGAATCCCGTATGCGCGAGCAGACGGAGATCGCAATCCGCGACGCGGATGTCATCCTGTTCCTGATCGATGCGCGCGCCGGCGTGCTGCCGATGGACGAGGCGTTTGCGTCGATTCTGCGCCGCGCCGACAAGCCGGTTGTACTGGCGGCCAACAAGGTGGAAGGCCGCGCGGGCGACGTTGGCATCAATGAAGCCTACGCCCTTGGGTTGGGCGAACCGGTTGCGCTTTCGGCCGAGCACGGCGAGGGCATGTCCGAACTTTACGCCGCCATCGCCGCGCACGAAGCCGAGCCGCCGGGCGACGATGTCGAAAGCAAGCGCGAGCGCCCGATTCAACTCGCCATCGTTGGCCGCCCCAACGCCGGCAAGTCAACTTTGGTCAACGCATTGATCGGCGAGGATCGGCTCCTGGTCGGCCCGGAAGCAGGCATCACGCGCGACAGCATCGCCATCGATTGGCAATGGCAGGGCAAAGCCTATCGCCTCGTCGACACCGCCGGCATGCGCAAGAAGGCGAAAGTTCAGGCAAAGCTCGAGCGCATGTCGGTTGGCGACACGCTGCACTCGATCCGCTTCGCTGATGTGTGCGTTTTGGTGATGGACGCCAATGAGGCGTTCGAGAAGCAGGACCTCTCCATCGCCGATCTCGTCGTGCGAGAGGGCCGCGGCCTCGTCTTCGTGCTGGCCAAGTGGGACACGATCGCCGATCCGCGCGGGCATTTCGAAGAGATGAAGCTCGTTGCGCGCGAGAGCCTGCCGCAAGCGCGCGGCGCGCCGATCGTCACGCTTGCGGCGCAGTCCGGCGTCGGTTTGGACCGGTTGATGAAGGCGGTCGAGCAAACGCACACCGACTGGACGGCGCGCGTTAAGACCAAGGACCTGAACGAATGGCTCTATGCGACGATCGCACGCCATCCCCCGCCCGCCGTGGGCGGCAAGCGGATCAAGCCGCGTTATCTGACCCAGATCAAATCGCGCCCGCCGACCTTCGTGCTGATCGCATCGCGCGCTGAAGAGATGCCGGAAAGCTACAAGCGCTATTTGGTGAATGGCCTGCGCGAAGCGTTCGACCTGCACGCCTCGCCGATCCGGCTGATCGTCAAGGCCGGCAAGAACCCGTTCGCCGACGAAGGCTGAGCGAGGCTCAGACCGGGGCCAGCAGTGCGCGGATTTCCGCCGGGCACTCATTCGCCAGAGCCGCGCACAGCCCTTCCATCGTTCTGCGCATAATACGGGGTTCGATCCGCGTTCCTGCGTTGCTAAGGGCGCGCTGGAAGGCGGCGTTCATATCGCCGCCGCGCGCTGCATAAGCGGCGCCGGCGGGCGTCTCCGCGAACGCCAGCACGCGCTGCAGTTCTGCTTCCGTCGGGTTGATGGCGCCGCCGCTCAGCATCGTCCGCACCATAAATTGCTGCGTAAGCGGGTCGCGCATGAAGATCGTGATTTCGCGCAACTCCGCTTCACTGAAAATTTCGCGGATTTCGAGCGCGGCTTCATCGACGGCTTGTGGCAAGACGAGGTTGATCTCCTCCGTGATCATCGCCGGCATCGTGTCAAGGAAGGCGGCGGCGGCCGTCCGCGCTCTGGGGCTGACGCGCATCTCGTTCGTCCGCGCGCGCATGCGTGGCAGAGTCTCGGCCGATAACGATTCAATCGCCTGTTCGAAGAGATCGGAATCGATCAGCATGGTCTGCGCGAGTTCGCGTGCCGCCGCGAGGCGGGAGTCCGGAACCGATTCAGTCGCCGGCGCAGGCTCTTGGGCGAAGCTCGCGCCCGCTAGCGACAGGATCGTAAAGAAGGCGATGGCGCGTATCGACATGCGAATAACCCCTCCCGTCTACCGGCTCATGTTCCACGCAGCGTGGCGCGCAGCGCCGGCGGGCAGTCACGGCCCAGCAGGTCGCACAATTCGCGCGCGAGCCGCTGCTGAGTGCGTTGCTGAATGCGCGGAGCGGCGGCTTCGAATTCGGCGTCAATGACGGCCATCAGCACCGGCCCGGTGCGCATCAGCGCCTGCGCCGCGGGACGTTCGGACATGGCGTTGAATTGAGCTTCCTCTTCCGGCGTGAACTCGACCCCGAGATCCTCGATCGACTGACCGTTGCTCGCGGCCATCCGCGCCATTGCCGCTTGGATATGCCGTTCCCAAAGTGGTGAGCGCATCAAATCGGCGAAATCGCGCAGTTCTTCCGGGGTCACAAGATCGGATACGCGCGGCGCAATGTTGCCCGACATGGCGGACGCTTCGGCGATAATTTCGTCGCGCATGATATCGGGCGTGCGCGCGATCAGCGCGTCAAGGTCGGCGCGTCTGCGGTTGCCGCCGACGCGGTAGATTTCGGACGTCGTGATGGTCTGGCTGTACTGCGGCAGATAGTGTTCGATCATTGTGTCGAACATGCCGCTGTCGAAGAATAGCGCCTGATAAAGTTCGCGCAGTGCGGAGGCGGTCTCTTCATGCTGCACGGAGCTTGGCGCGGCCGGAGGCTCGGGGGTTTGTGCGTACGTCGGCGCCGCGGCGAAAAGCAGGCCTACGCTCAGAACGAGTGTGCGGATCAACATTGGTCGCCCTCCCGCGGACAGCCTAGCATCGGCTGGTGTGGGCTCAATCGCAGAATAGTCAGTCCGTGCGGAAAACCAGCTCGGTGCGTGACTGGTAGGTCTCGCCCGGGCGCAGCAACGTGGAGGGAAAATCGGGCCGGTTCGGCGTGTTTGGAAAATGCTGCGGCTCAAGGCAAAGCCCGGTGCGCCGGCTGAAGGCGCCGTCCAATTGGTTGCCGCTGTAGAATTGGAGCCCCGGCTCGGTGGTCCAGACCTCCATGACGCGGCCGCTCTCCGGATCGCGCAACAGGGCCGCGCGGCCGAGTGCGCCGGGCGCGCTTTTGTTCAGCACGAGATTGTGGTCATAGCCGGCGCCGGCGCGGAGTTGCGGATGGGGCTGGTCAATGCGTTCGCCAATGCGCTGCGCGGTGCGAAAGTCGAATGGCGTATCATCGACCGTCTGCGGGTCGCCGATCGGGATCAGCTCATCATCGACCGGCGTGAAGCGGTCGGCGTTGATCACTAGGTCATGGCTCTCGATGTTGCGCGATGCATCGCCGCTCAGATTGAAATAGGAATGGTGCGTGAGATTGACGTGTGTCGGCGCCGAGGTTCGCGCGCGATAATCGATCGTCAGCCGGTCGTCCGCGGTGAGCGTGTATCGGACCTCAACCTGCAGCGCGCCGGGATAGCCCTCGTCGCCGTCTTCGCTGAGGTGACGCAGGACGACACCCGCCCCGTCATCGTGTGCGAACGGTTCGGCGCCCCAGACGACTTTGTCGAACCCACGTACGCCGCCATGGAGATGGTTGCGCCCGTTATTGGCGGCGAGACGATACTCCCGCCCGTCGATCGCGAAGCGGGCGCCCGCGATCCGGTTTGCATAACGGCCGACGGTGGCCCCGAAATAGGGCGTGCCGGCGAGATAGGGCGCGAGCGCATCGAAGCCGAGCACGATATTCTGCCGCCGCCCCTCGGCGTCCGGCGTTTCCAGCCGCATCAATATCGCGCCGTACGTCAGGATGTCGGCGCGCAAGCCATCGGCGTTGCGCAGCATGTAGCGCTCGACCGCCACCCCTTGGGGCGTCTCTCCCAATCGATCGACCGTCAGTGGCTCGCTCACTGTTGGTTCTCCTTCGCCATTCGTCGCATTCGGCGTGCGCGCGCCGCCATTAGCCGCTTTGCTTCAACGCGCGAAGCCGACCGGGGGTGCACGCATGCGAATTTTGGCCGCCATAAGTCTCGGCGGATTGGCCGCCGGTGTGTTGGACATCCTCTACGCCTTCGTCGTGTTTGGGCCGCTGAGCTATCAGATGTCGCCGCTCGCCGTCCTGCAATCTGTGGCCGCCGGCTGGATCGGACGTGAGACGGCGGGCGCCGGCGGGTGGGAGACGGGCCTGCTCGGGCTCGGCACGCACTTTTTCATCGCCATTGTGATGGCGGCGGTGTTCGTGCTTGCGGCGATGCGGATGAGGGCGCTGACGGAGCGGCCGTGGCTCTGGGGCTTCGGTTACGGTCTCGTGCTCTATGTCGCCATGAATTACGTTGTCGCGCCGCTCTCTGCGGCGGCGACGGGCGCTTTCCCTTCGGGTGTCGGCGAAGTGATGAGCCGCCTGCAGGACGCCTTCAGCGCGCCGCGCCCGCGCGACCCGCTGCAGCTGGCAGGGACCATTTTCACGCACACCGCTTTTGTCGGTATTACGATCGCGCTGATTGCCAAGCGCTTTGCCGCGCCGCGCGGCTAGCGCGTCCAGCTTGGGCAGTCTTCGCCGACGATCTCGCACAGGCCGAGCGTGAACTCGCGCTCGAAAGCCGGCACGAAGGTCTCGAACTCCGCCATCATGATGGCGTCGAGTTCGTCCGACTTGGCGTTGAACACGCTGCCGCCCGGGCCTTCCATGAAGGCGGCGAGAACCATCATTTCGGAATTGGTGTAATTATCGACGTCCAGCGCCTTATCGCTGCCGCCGCGTCCCACCCATTCCGTCAGCAGGCGCAGAAAAAGTTCGCTCGTCTGCTTCCCCAGTACGAAACTCTCGAGGGCTGAGAGCTCTTCTGAAGTCAGCGCCGTCTGCAACCCCGCGGCCACGCGCGTGACGATGCCGGGGCGTGCGCGCTCCAAAGCTGCGGCGAAACGGGTGTCGAACTCACCCATATAGCCGCGCACCGCTTCAGCGCGCTGCGGATCGAGCCGGCGCGTTAGCCGCCGCAGCCCGCGCGCGCGCCGGTCGGGATCCATATAGGGCTCCACTTCGGCGATGGAGGCGGGGAAGAGACCAGAATCGAACAACATGATGCTGACGGTGCGTTCGGTGCGGTGCTGCGCCGCGTCGGCTTGCGCGGTCGCCGCCGGCGCCGTCGGCGTTTCGGCCGACGCACTTATGCTGCCGCCGAAGCAGAGCAGCGCCGCCGCCGCCATGATGGTCACGCGCATGCAAGTCCTCCCACCGCTCACGCACGCTAGCGTCTGCCGGCGGGCCTGCCAATCAGATCGCTTGTCCCGCCGCCCAGCCGCTCGACCAGGCCCATTGGAAATTGTAGCCGCCCAGCCAGCCCGTGACGTCCACCGCTTCGCCAATGAAGAAGAGACCGGCGACCGCGCGCGCCTCCATCGTCTGTTGCGACAGCGCGCCGGTGTCGACGCCGCCCACCATGACTTCGGCTTTGGAATAGCCTTCGCTGCCGGTTGGCGTCAGCGGCCACGCCTTCAGTTTGCGCATCGCCTCGATCAGCGCCGCATCTTTCATGTCGCCGATCGCGCCTTGCGGCATCTGTTCGGCCAACGCGCCGGCGAGCCGATCCGAGAGCATCTCCGCCAGCACGCTCTTCAGCTGCGCCTTGGGTCGTCCGCGCTTGCGCGCGGCGAAGGCGTCTTCGCCTGCGTCCGGCAGCCAATCGACAACGATCGCCTCGCCGGGCGCCCAATAGGACGACGCTTGCAGCACCGACGGCCCGGAAAGACCGCGGTGCGTGAATAGCGCAGCTTCCCGGAACGCGGACTTGCCGGCGCGCACGACGACATCGGCGGAAATGCCGCTGAGCGAGCGCATCCAAGTGAGATCGGTCTCGCCGAACGTCAGCGGCACGAGGCCGGGCCGCATTGGCGTCGCGGCGATGTTGAATTGCCGGGTGACATCGAAGGCAAAGCCCGTCGCGCCAAGCTTCGGGATCGAGAGCCCGCCAGTGGCGAGCGTCAGTGTCTCGCTCTCGAACGCGCCTGCGCTGGTGTCAACGATGAAGCGCTCGTTGCGCCGCACCGCAATGACGCGAACGCCAGTGCGCACCGCGACGCCCGCCGCCGCGCATTCGTCCAGCAGCATGGCGACAATTTTTTGCGACGAGCGTGGCCCTTCGCAGAAAAGCTGCCCCAGCGTCTTCTCGTAGAACGCAATGCGATGCTTACGCACCAATGCGATAAAGTCGGCTTGCGTGTGCCGCGCCAGCGCCGAGCGGGCGAAGTGCGGGTTGGCGGAGATGAAGCGATCGGGCGCGGCGTTGATGTTCGTGAAGTTGCAGCGCCCGCCGCCGGAGATCAGGATTTTGGCGCCGGCTTCGAGATTGTGCTCCAGCACCAGCACGCGACGCCCGCGGCGCCCGGCATGGAAGGCGGCGTAAAGTCCAGCCGCGCCGGCGCCGATGATGATGGAGTCGTAGGTCATTTCTTGGGGTGCAAAGTAGAGCGAATGGGCAATGGCGAGTAGCGAATAGGGAGTAGCGAATAGGGAATTGGGATTTGGCGCAGCAGTCGCGAGCGGCGCGACCCGCTCTTTTCGCTATTCACTAGTCGCCTCCAATAGGGAGAACGGGGCGCGCGATCCGCGCTTGGTTTGTGTTGTGGGTGCGAAGCTCATCTCTGAACCTCGCCGCGCGCTTCGCGCGCCCCGTTGAGATCTGTGCTCGTCCGGCCTTGGGTTTGCGCTGTTCACGCAGGTGATGCCCCAAGTCCCCGACGGCGTGCGGGACTTGCCTGTCTGTCCCGGACCCCGACGCTTTACGTGCGCAACTACCTCATAAATCGCACTGCGTCGGCTGTCTCACGCTCGATCCCGTCTCTCGCGCTCGCTCGGCTCGGCTAGCCAGTGAACCTCCCGTGCGAAAGACAGAAGCAGTATCGCACAGGTTTGGAGGGGGCGGATTGATTGGGTGCGTTTTCTTGCACGGGCGTGTGTTTTCAGGGCGTTAGCGATGCTGCGGTGGGGGATAGATTCTTGGGCTGGCGACAGTCCGCGTTCTGCCACCGGCCCGAAGCAGACGCTAACTCATCGCGGCGAGCCACCATACGCGGCTCCTGGCTTCAGCTTCAGCGGTATCGGCGGAATCATAGACACCTAGGTCCGGCCCCGATGCCGCCCAGCCTCCAGAAACAAGCGCGGAGGTGCGATACGTGAAAGCGCCATCGCCGCGCTGCACGATCTGAACGCGAGCGTTTGGACCCTCGATGACTCTTACAATCGCGTCTTGCATCGATGCTCTTTAGGGGCCCCGTCGCCAGCTGCCAATGTCCGCCCGCGGCGGTGCGCTCAACGGGTCGATGCAACACATTCGTTAAATCGCTCGGCCGGTGTCTCGAAGTCCAGCGTTTTCCTCGGCCGCTCGTTGAGCTGACGGGCGATCTTGTTGAGATCGGCTTGGGAGTACGGCGCAAGGTCGAGGCCTTTGGGCAGATACTGGCGCAGCAGCCGGTTGGTGTTTTCGTTCGAGCCGCGTTGCCATGGACTTTGCGGATCGCAGAAATAGACGGCGATGTCGGTCGCCACGGTGAAGCGCTTATGGTCGGCGAGTTCCATGCCGCGATCCCAGGTGAGCGATTTGTAGAGTTCGTCCGGCAGCTTCCGCGCTTGTTTGATCAGCGCCCCGACGACGGATTTCGTGTCGCGATTGGCGATCTTGGCGAGCAGCACGTAGCGCGAGTGCCGTTCGACCAAGGTGACAATGAAGCTGTTCTTCGATCCGCATAAGAGATCGCCTTCCCAATGGCCGGGGACGGCGCGGTCCTCTGCCGAAGCGGGCCGCTCACTGATTGAAACGGCATTTGCGATGCGGCCGCGCTGATCGCGTTTGGCGCTGGCGTGCCGGGATCGTCGGATTGGCCGTCGGCTTCGCAAATGCGCCAACAGCTCCTTTTTCAAGACGCCGCGCGCTTGGACGTAGAGGCTGCGATAGATGGTCTCGTGAGACACGTGCAACGCCTGCGTCTTAGGAAACGTGCGCTTGAGCCATCCGGAGATTTGCTCGGGCGACCAGTCCAATTCCAGTTTCGTTGCAACAGCTTGCCGCAAGCGAGCATGGACCGCCAGCTTGCAGGGCTTTGGCCGCAGCGCGCGTTTCCAGGCCAGACTATCGGCGCCGGTCGCTCGATAACGTGCGCCGCCGCCATTGCGGCTGATCTCGCGGTTGATCGTCGAGGGCGCTCGCGCCAAGGCAGCTGCGATTGCGCGCAGGGAGCGGCCGGCGACCAGGCCTCTGGAGATTTCTTCGCGCTCCGCAAGGGTCAGCGCCCGCGACGATCGCCGACGCGGAATCGGTTTGATGCCGCCGCTGGGCCTGATGTGCGCAAAGATACACGAGGACGGCTTACCGAAAACGCGGCCTATGGACTTTAGGCCTTCGCCCTTCTTCCAGCGCTCCCATAGCTCTGCACTCTGGGCCGCTGTGAACCCTACGCGACGATACCTGCGCTTCATGATTGCCCGCTCCACGACCCTTGATTCAGGTTACGTGTTGCGGCGATCAGTTGAACTCACGGCCCGAAGCGGACGTTGCCGGACGCACTCTAGAACGGCACGATGCGATAGATGAAGCGCGCAAAACCTCTACGAGACAAAGCCAGGGAGGCAATGACCCGTGGCGACTACGCGCTGGCATTAGAGTTGTACGATAAAGAGTTTAAGCGGCACCCAGACAAAGATCTAATCAAGGTAGAAGCGTGGCTTCACTTACGGCGTTTCGAGGAAGCGCGTAGCGCGCTTGCGGACGCGCAACACCGAAAAGAGGAGCTAAGCGCGCCTCAGAGCCATCGAACGGACCTCGCTGTGGCTACCTGGCTTTGCGGAAAGCGACAGCTCGCAATAGAGATACTGAAAACAGAGTGTGACGCAATTCTGAGAGGCAAGACAGGTTACTTGAATTCTTCGTTTGGCACGGAAGAAGGGGCCTACCTTTTCTACTTTGGCGCTGCGACGAAAAATGTCGGTGTCAGAAGGCATGCTTGCGCATATTTGGAGAAGCTAGGCCGAAAGCGCTTCTTCATGGGAAGTCCTTGGCCGCCTCGCCTGCATGACTATTTTCGCAACCGGCTGTCAGATGTCGGAATGCAGAAACTTATTGGCCGCATCAGGGAAGAGCGGTCGCGACGATTTGTTGTATTTAATCGCACGCCCGAAGAGGTCGACGCGGCTCGCGCGCTCACTCAGGCGCAAGACGCAGCAAAAATGGATTTCTGGCAGGCAATTAGACTTCACGCGCGCGAAGGAAAGCGTGCGGCGCGTCCTCATTATAAACGGGTCTGTGACGCACCACCGACGCTGCTGTTGTCGGACGAGTGGCATCTGGCGAGGGCGGAGATGGAAGCGCAATAAGCCACTGTCGCGAATGACCGTTGTCGGCGAAAAGCTGCCCTTTGCCACGTTTGCGCGCCGCGCTTCAACGCTCGAACTGCACCCAGGCGCCGTTTTGCGTATAGCTGGGCTCGAGCATGTCGACGATGGACGGCGCGACTTCCTCCGGCGCCGGCAACGTCATCGGGTCTTCGCCGGGATAAGCTTTTTGCCGCATCGCGGTGCGCGTCGGGCCTGGATTGAAGAGGTTCGCTTTGATCGGCGTTACGTTCAGTTCAGCCGCATACGACGTCACCAGCGCATCGAGCGCTGCTTTGGACGCGGCGTAGGGCGCCCAGTACGCCTTCGGGTTTTTCGAGGCGCCTGAAGTGATGAACACCGCCCGTCCCGCATCGCTCTCGCGCAGCAGCGGATGCAGCGCGCGGATCAGGCGCTGGTTGGCGAGATAGTTCACCAAAGTGGTCTCATCCATCACACCGGGCGTGATCTGGTGCGTCGGCGTCAGTGCGCCGAGCACGCCAGCGCAGGCCGCCAAACCATCCAGTTTGCCGAAGCGCTCGAACAAAGGCGCCGCGAGTTGATCGATCGCATTCAAATCGCGCAGGTCGAGCGGGATCAAGGTCGCTTCGCCGCCTTCGGCGCGAATGCGGTCGTCGAGCTGCTCCAGCGCTTTCTGCGCCCGCGCCACCGCGATCACGCGCCAGTCCCGCCGCGCCAGCTCCAGCGCCACCGCCTTGCCAATGCCGCGCGACGCGCCGGTGACCAGCGCGATGCGTTTTCCGTTAGACATGGGAAATT
>Ga0196971_1000859_pt1 | contig 17162 bp, 16 predicted proteins | sample S1v_1013CmetaG_FD_148660 | JGI IMG/M metagenome (GOLD analysis project Ga0196971, IMG submission 148660) | Soil microbial communities from Anza Borrego desert, Southern California, United States - S1+v_10-13C | ecosystem: Environmental > Terrestrial > Soil > Desert | place: USA: California... | reverse complement strand
GCAGCCTGCAGGTCATTCACCTGCAGGCTGCCACTTTTCCTGAAGGTCGGGGGCACACTATGGTCAGCCCCTCGCGCGGTGAGGTACGATAGTCGAGGTGATCCATTGGAAGAGCTGCTGCAGCTGACCTGGCACGTGCCTTCAGTCATGGTGGTCCTGCTCATTGCCGGGTTGATGATGGGCCAGCGGCATGTGGGCGAACTCTCGGTCTTTGATTTGCTGACGGGGATTGCCATCGGTGCCGTGGCGGGTGCCGGCATTGTCGATCTTGACCTGCCTCTTGTTCCGGTGCTCGCCAGCATTATTGGACTGGCAGTCCTTCACTTTGCCATGACCTGGGTGATGAAGAAGTGGGCATGGTTTGGCCGGATCACCACATTCGAGCCGATTGTGGTAGTGAAGCACGGACAGCCCCTTCGCTCCGCCATGAAGCAGGTGCGGCTCTCCCTGAGCGACCTGCTCCCGCTCCTGAGGGAAAAAGATGTCTTCGACCTGCGCGAGGTGGAGTACGCCGTCCTGGAGCCCGATGGAAAACTGACGGTGCTGAAGGTGCAGACGCCTCCGACGAAGCATGGGCTGACCCGGGCCGTGTGCCTCGACGGAAAGATTGAGGTGAGCGTTCTACATGACCTGGGCTGGGACGAGGAGCGTCTGCGAAGCGAACTGCAGCAGCGTGGCCTGCCGGCTCCCGAAGCGATCTTTGTCGCCACCATGGACGAAGGCGGTACGCTGCATGTAGTGCCCAAGGGATCCGAAGTACAGAGTCACGGACCCGCCCTTCAACACTAGGTGAACGCGCAAAGCGCCACACCGGTCTAGTCTCCGGCGTGGCGCTCTGCTCATGGGTTCATCCAGCGGTTCATGATCTCTGCCTGGGCGAACCAGTAGCCCAGCAAATAGCCCTGGCCGCAGGCCTCGGGCGGCTCAGGCCACCATCCGCCTCCGGGATTCTCCAGGAGCATCAGGTCGGTAAAGCCTTCCCGGAAACGATGGACAAAGAGCTCATCTCGCGGACCAGGGTAAGCCGGAAAGGTGCCCAGAAACCGCTCGAACGCACCCTCAGCCAGCTGCTGAACCAGGTGCCTGTAGGCCAGCACGCCATCGACCCGATTGCGCATCTCAACGACCACCGCCACGCTGTTCCCCCCACTCGTGCGACGGACATGATTGCTTGCCGATGCGACTTTATCATTACGAATGTTACTCGGTCGTTACTATGGCACTCGATGGTAGTCTGCAGGATATTCGCATGGCGAATGGTCCCGACTGCTAAAGTAGGACTAGATTTTCCTTCCGATCTCTGGTACATTGGCAACGAACCAAATACCGGCGACCTTTAAGACAGTCCTGCGAGACTGGCAAGGTTCCATGGTTGGCCTGCTCCCCATGAGTGTGCCGCCAGGCGACTTCTTGCCCTTCGCCGGTAAGAAGTTTTTTTGTTGGGCCGCAGCACTCATACTGTCAGGGGGAGATTCCATGGAACTCCAGGTGTCTACTTCCCAGCGCTTCATTCTCGGTCTGCAGCACGCCCTGGCCATGTTTGGCGCCACCGTTCTGGTTCCGCTGCTTACGGGCCTGCATCCTTCCGTAGCGCTTCTGACGGCCGGCCTCGGCACCCTGCTCTTCCACTTCGTGACCAAGCGCAAGGTACCCGTCTTCCTGGGTTCCAGCTTCGCCTTCATCGGCGTGATTCAGATCATCGGCAAGAGCGAAGGCCTTGAGTACGCCAGCGGCGGCATCGTGGTGGCTGGCGGTGTCTACCTGGTCCTGGCCGCTCTCGTTTACTTCTTCGGCGTCGACCGGATTAAGAGCTTCTTCCCGCCCGTGGTCTCCGGCCCCATGATCATGGTCATCGGCCTGTCGCTGTCGCCCGTGGCCATCAACATGGCGAAGGTTCACTGGGGCGTGGCTGCCATCACACTGGGTGCCGTGCTCGTGACCGCCATCTTCGCGAAGGGCTTCCTGAAGCTTCTGCCCATCATCACCGGCGTGGTTGTGGGCTTCATCGCCGCCTACTTCTTCGGCCAGGTTGACGCCAAGGCGCTGGCCGATGCCGCCTGGGTCGCCCTTCCGCCCGTCATGCTGCCGAAGTTCAGCCTCACCGCCATTATGGCCATCGCTCCGCTGGCCCTCGTGACCATGGTTGAGCACATCGGCGACGTCACCACCAACGGCGCAGTCATCGGCAAGGACCTGATTCGTGACCCGGGCCTGCACCGCACCCTGATCGGCGACGGCCTCGCCACGGCCCTGGCCGGCATGTTCGGTGGCCCTGCCAACACCACCTACTCCGAGAACACCGGCGTCCTCGCAGTCACGAAGGTCTACGACCCCAGCATCATCCGCATCGCCGCCTGCTACGCCATCGCCATGGCCTTCTTCGGCAAGCTCGGCGCTCTGCTTCAGACACTGCCCCAGCCCGTCATGGGCGGCATCTCCATCGTGCTGTTCGGCATGATCACCTCCATCGGTGTCCGTACTGTGGTTGACGCCCGGGTCGACTTCTCCAACAGCCGCAACCTGGTCATCTCGGCCATCATCCTGGTCATGGGCCTCGGCGGCGCCAGCATCCCGGTCACCGCCAGCCTGAAGCTGGAAGGCATGGCTCTGGCGGCTCTCGTGGGCATCATCCTGAACAAGCTGCTGCCCGAGAAGCTTTCCCGGGAAGCCGAAGCCAGCCTGACCGCTGCTGACTAACTGAGTCAAATAGCAAAAGCCCGGACGTGCGTCCGGGCTTTTCCACATTCAGCGCAGCTTCAGCCTCACCAGCACGGCAACCAGCTGAAGGAAGGTGAGCCCGACACCACCCACCCAGGCGAGCAGGCCAACGCCTTCGCTGTAGTCTACAGGATCCCCTGCGCCGCTTTGCACTGGACCACGGCGCTGTTGGCCGAGTTGATGGCGAGCTGCAGAACGGTCCGCTGGGTCGGGTCGGGCAGCTGCTGCATCTGGGCGGCCATCCGCTCCTTGAGCTGGTCGACGGAGTCGGCGCACAGTTCCAGGGTCGCCCTTGGCGTAGTCGCCCTGGCGAAGATGCCGACCGTACCCACGGTGGTGGTTGCTCCAGCCCGGGCACCGGCACCGGCACCGGCGCCGGCACCCTTGGCGGCCGCCTGGGCGTTCTCCACCATCTCATCGGCCAGGGCGCCGCCGGCCACAGCGCCTGCGATGCTGCCCACCGGGCCCAGCACCGAACCGACGGCTGCACCGACCACGCCGCCCACAACCCACGCAGCGCCTTCGGCCACGTTTGACTGGACGAGGTTCTGCATGGCGCCACCGCCACCGGCAGCGCCGCCGCCAGCGCCACCGGCACGGGCGCCGCCAGCGCCACCGGCACGGGCGCCACCGGCACCACCGGCACCACCGGCACCGCCAGCACCGCCGGCACCACCGGCACCGCCGCCCATGCCCAGCCCTTGGCCCGCGTCCTGCACCATGTTGCCGAGATTGCCCATGATACCGCCCTGGCCCTTGTTCTGGGCCTGGTTCTGAGTCTGGTTCTTAGTCTGATCAGCCACGTTGACGCCCTCCCTTACCGAGTCGCAGACATCGGTTAGGGTGTGCGAGGCTCCGGTCTCATATTCCGAGCCAACGCGCTGGCCCAAACTTGGCCTGGATTTAGGCTGCGGCTCCGGCCCATGGCTGCAATCAGGTCGGGCCGGCCATAATGCGCGCGGAAGTGGTTCCAGTACAACCACTCTTCTGCGGACCAGCCATCTGGCGCGTCGCCTGCTGCCACGGCGGCAAACTGCTCCAGCAGAGGGCCGATGCCGGTGCCCATGGCAAACTTCTCTTTCTGACGCCAGACCACATTCGACGGCAGGTAACGCTCGGCCACACGCCGCAGGACCCACTTGCCGTGGCCGTTGCGGCGCTTCAGAGCTGGGTCCATACGGAAGGCCAGGTCGACCATGGCCACATCGAGAAAGGGGACTCGCCCCTCCAGCCCGTGGGCCATGGTCATTCGGTCCGCCCGCTGGAGGTTTGAGTTGTGCAGGTTCTCGGTGATGAGGCGGAGCTCGGCTGACAGCACGTCGCCCCCTGGCTCCAGGTCAGCGAGGTAACGGTAGCCTGCGAAAAGCTCATCGGCGCCTTCGCCCGACAGCACCACCTTTACGTATCGGGAAGCCAACTCGGAGACGTAGTAGGTGGGAATGGCGCTGCGCACCAGGGCCGGGTCGCAGGATTCAAGCCCGTCGATCACTTCCGGCAGCACATCGGTAACGTCCGACGGCGACAGAACCCGTTCGTGGTGGATGCTCCCCAGGTATGCTGCCACTTCCCGAGCGTACCCCAGGTCGGCGGATCCCTCCAGGCCCACAGCGAACGAGTGCAGGTCGCCCGGCACGTTCCGCCGCACGATGGCCGCAATCAGGCTGGAGTCCAGCCCGCCGCTCAGGAAAACGCCCAGGGGAACATCGGCCATGAGCCGCTTGACCACGGCGGCTGTCAGGGTCTGGTCGAGGGCAGCCACCGCCTCGTCCACATCGGTGACGGTCGCCGTCGGCGGGGGCACCCGGTAGTAGGCTACAGGCTCGGCGCCCGCCAGCAGCCAGTGGCCCGGCGGCAGCTCCATTACCTCATCCACATCCGCCACCAGCGCCTTGATCTCCGAGCTGAATCGGAATGAACCCTGCCGGTCGTACCCGTAGTGAAGCGGCTTGATGCCCAGGGGATCCCGGGCAAGGAAGAGCCCTTGCCCGGGGCCCCAGATGGCGATGGCAAACATGCCGTCGAGCCGGCGCACACAATCGGGCCCCTCTTCCTCGAAGAGATGAAGCGCCACTTCGGAGTCGCTGCGGGTGGTGAACCGGTGGCGATCCGCCAAATGACGGCGCAGGGCGGTGTGATTGTAGATCTCGCCGTTGGCCACCAGCCAGAGGCGCCCGTCTTCGCTTGCCAGAGGCTGGGCGCCGCCATCCACATCAATGATGGCCAGGCGGTCATGCCCTACGGTGTAGCCTTCCGACGATGCCCAGGTATTCCGGCCGTCGGGGCCCCGGTGCTTCTGGGCGTCCAGCATGCGGGCGACGGCAGCCGTATCGGCACGGCCCAGCACCCCTGCGATTCCGCACATTCCTCTACACCTCCCGGTGGACGGCCAGGGCAGCCTGCCGCTCCAGTTCCGTCAGAATTCGGCCTGTCTGCCGGTCGTACGCCCGGCAGGCGCCGTCTTCGAACCGGACGGCCACCTGGCCCCGGCCTTCCTTGTTGCCCATCAGATGGGGGGCGTCCAGCAGCCCCACCCGAACGGCCCGGGACAGGGTGGCGGGGTCGGTCAGGGGATCTGTCACGCCAGGGGCTGCCAGGGCAGCGATGGCGTCCAGCAGGTGCCAGGCCTCCTTCACCAGTTCGGACTTGCGGGCCTGCACTGCCGGGTCGGCGGCCATATCTGGCATGCCCTGCAGGGCCAGTGAGATGGCCCCCCGGGTCACGTGGCAGCCTTCGATCACATCCTGCGCCGTGGCCGCGTGGTGGTACTCCGAGTGGCCAACAATGTGGACGATGTGAGGCTTCACGGCCATCTGGAGGAAGGTGGAGGCGGCCAGGTGCCCCTTGGCCCGGTCGAAGCCGGCGGGCATGGAGGTCAGCCCCGCCCGGCATTCCCGCCAGACCTTGAAGTGCTTGCCCTGGAGGGACTCCACCAGTTCCAGCTTCGCCAGCATCTTGGCCAGGTCCATGGCCGACGATGTGAGGGGCGGGTTGTTCCACATGAGCTGCTGGATGTAGTCCTTCACCTCGCAAGCTCGGGCGTTGTAGGCGGCGACATAGGCGGCAGCCACGGCTACCGTGTCTGGCGCATCCCGCAGGGACCAGTGGTGGCTCTCGTTGGACTCCAGCGGAATCCCCCGCTCGCCGTGCCAGCGCATGGCGGACTGCACCTCGGGGATTGACTGGACCAGCGGCCGCTGCGAACGGCCGTCCAGCAAGCTGTACCAGAAGAGCGGCACGGCGCACCAGGCGTTGTTGATGGTGGTGGCCAGCATACCGGCCCACTGGAGCTGATCCCGGGTGCCCGCATAGCAGCGCATGAGGGGGAAGTTCCCCGCCCGGGAGGCCCGATAGAGCCCTTCCAGGTCGGTGCGGCTGCGCACGGGCACGCCGCCGGCGCCATGCTGGCGGGGGTCCATTTCGTGGGGCCGGAAGAAGTGCTCCTGGGCGTTCTGGTCAGTCCCCAGGCTGAGCACGTCGAGCACACCGGCGTCAGCGATCTGGCGGATGCCTTCGGCGGTGGCCTGTACGGTGGGTTGGCCGTAGTGATGGCGCAGCAGGGGGAAGGGGGCCTTCCAGCGGATGCGCTCCATGAGCGTCTGGGGGGGCACCGCACCGTCCGCCTGACTGCGGATGCCCCGCAGGAAGTCGGTAAGGGCCTGCATGTCGCTGCTGCCGCCGAAGATGGCCTCGAAGAAGCCCAGACGGGCGGCCAGCTCGGCCACCGGATCCGTGGCGCCCAGCACCCAGCGACGCTCCGCCTGACCGGCGGCAATGGCCGCCTCCTTCAATTGCTGCAGCACTTGCGCACCCGATTCCGGCGTCAGCCGGTACCCTACGGCCACAATCTCCGGGTCGAAGGCGCCGACCTCATCGAGCAGGGCGTCGGGCGACACGGCGGGCCCCAGGCCCTTCACCTCGTACCCCAGGTGCTCAGCAAGCTGAAGGAAGCGCACCACGCCTCCCACATGAACACAGTCGCCGATGGCGGCGCCCAACATGCGACGGCTAGGCAACGTCCATCACGTCTCCTTCCATGGCGTAATGGCTGATCTGCTCCGCCGTCCAGCCAGCCATGCCCAGCCGCTCCAGCGTGCGGCCGGTGGCCCGGAAGTCCTGCCCGCAGACGGTGGAAGCCAGATCGATCAGGCTGTTGGTTATGGGCGTCTCAATGCCCAGAGCCCGCCCCAGCTCAGAGATGGGCACCAGGCCCGTGGGCACATCTTCCCAGAGGTAACGGGTGTCGGCGGAGGAGGGGGCACCCACGCCGAAGTAGGCTTCCGTGGCCTGTATAGCTTCATGTAGGGTGGGACGGTCCACGCCATACGCTTCGGCCAGCCACTCCCGAGCCGTCAGGGCCCCCACGCCGAGGCCCTTTGCCACGGCCACCCGTTCCCCGTCCAGCCGCTCGAGCACCCGGGCCACGGCCGGGGTAATGCCGTCCACGTAGTGCCGGAACGCGCCGCCGGTGGACTCGATGCGCCCGATGTTCAGCAGAGCGACCCCCGGGTGGAAGATGGCGCCAATGTTGTCCATGGACGTCTTCCAGACCCAGCGCGCGGGCATGAACTGCGGGAAGGCCGGCTTGATCACCTGAAGCAGCTCGTGGGTGCGGTGAGCCGGCAGGGCGGCCGCCAGCACCTGCTTCTTGATGCCGTGGATGCGGGCCGTATGCTGGCCCGTGCGGCGGCTGGCGTAGATGAACGTCTGCGCTTCGCCCACCAGCACATCAGACGTGTTGCCCAGTTGCCGAAGGACCTGGCTGAACTCGATGGCTCCCGCCGTGCGGCCCGGCATGAGCAGGACCTTCTGGCCGTCGGTCAGGAAGGGGGCGCAGCGGGCGGCCATTTCGCCGTGGGCCGATGCCGGGACCACCACGAGCACGGCCTCAGCGCCGGCCAGGGCGTTTTGGATCTCTTCGCACACCTCAACCGGGCCGAAGCCTTCCAGGGCTCCTTCCAGAATGACGCCACCCATGGTTGCCACATCATCCAGCGAACGGGGGTGCCGGTTCCAGATGCGGACCGGGAACCCCATGGAGCCCAGATGTCCCGCGATGGCCAGGCCGCCGTGTCCTGCTCCCAGGACGCAATAGGTAGGCATGCAAGCATCCTCCTCTCTGGTTTTCCCTCCGTTTCCTCCCGGGCTCGTCGGCCACAGGAAAGGCGCCGCACGGACGGCCTATGCCGCCCGCCAGCGCCCGCCAGAGCACGGCAAAGCCCAGGAGCAGGGCTCCTGGGCATGAAGGCCTAAGCCTACCCAGGCACCCCACCACCTTGACCACGCTTGCGAGGTTAGCTGACGGACTCGGAGCGTCAAAGCTTGCCCCGTCCCATCTTCCCTTCCGGCGAGAGCCGGCTCCTGGATGGGATTCGCCCCAGATAAAGTGGTTCCCCCGTTCCCCCCGGCCAAGGGGGGATTCAGCGATCAGGCGGGTACCGGAGATATCGATTGTGCTTGCCGAATTCTACGGTAAAGGATTCTCGCTCGACTGTCAATCCCATTAGCTGGAAGCCGCGCCCTGCCGCGACGGCAGACCCTAGTGGTTTCGGCGTCCGGACCCACTGATGAGAATTGCTGCCACGATCCCGCCCACAACCAGAACACCCAGGACCAGAAGTCCTACCATTGACAGAGCCATCCCTTCCTCATCTCCTTCTGTCGAGTAAGACGCTCTCACGGGTGACGAAGGTTCACTGTGGCCTTCTAGGCGCTTGCCCCCGGAGCCGTTACCTGGACTGAATCCGGTGCCGGATGATGGTCTTCTGCACCTTGCTGCCGGGGCGGGTGAGGTACTCCTCTTCATGCTCCCCGATCAGAACGAAGCCGCTCTCGTCGATGAACTGGTGGAGTCCCTGGACCACCGGGCCCTCTTCGGCGTACGTGCCGATGTGCAGAACCTCGGCGACGGCGCCATAGTCCCACGTCTCCAGGGAAACCGGGACCCCGGGGTCCTTCTGGACGAGCGCCTCCGTATCTGCTGGGACCTCGAGGCCCCAGATCGCTGTCCACTGGTCCTTGGGCACCAGGTGGGCATCGGGCCAACGACCCACAAGGGCCCCCACCTTATACTCCCGCCCCTGCTTCTTCAGGGCGAACTTCAGGGCATAGGCCGCGCCATAGAGGGCCGGCATGACACGCTCGAGCACAACGTTGGGATCGCCCTCGGTCTGCACCACCGCCATTTTGCGGGGCGGCAGCTCGACGATGACGGGCTCGGGCTTCTTGTTGGCTGCAATCTTCGGCATGTTCCAACGCCTCCTTTGTGTTCTCAGGTGGAGCGTAAACCTTGCCCTAAGGGGAAGGTCAAGCGTTCCATGAAAACCCGATGGCGCTCAGGAAGGCCCGTGCCAGAACCATATGGCCGGTCAGGTTCGGGTGAACCCGATCCCACCCGATGGTGGCGGGGTAGATGTGCTCCAGCACGGCCCCGAAGGCCGCCTGGGTGTCCACGAAGAGGCAGTCGTTCTCAGCGGCGATCCGCCGGACCACCGCGCCATACCGGTCCATGGTGGCCCGCATGGCGTCAGCGGCATTGGGCTCCATGTAGAAGGGAGTCATGAGCACCATGCCCTTGACCAGGGGCCGGGTCTGCTGTACCAGGTCGCGGAGGCGGTTTTCGTACTCTTCGAGGCAGACATGGGTCTCTGGCATGTGAGGCAGGTCATACTGCCGCCAGACGTCGTTGGTGCCGATCATGACGGAGACCCAGTCGGGCTTCAGGTCCAGCACGTCGGTCTGCCAGCGGGCGGCCAGGTCCCGCACCGTGTGGCCGCTTGTGCCCACATTGGTCACGCGAATGCGCAGGTGCGGGTAGACGGCGTTGAGCAGGGCGTCCACGAGGCTCACGTAGCCCTTGCCCAGGGCCTCGAACAGCCCTTCGCCGACAGGCTGTTTGCGGCCGCAGTCGGTAATCGAATCGCCGATCATCACCAGGCGGTCATTCTTGGAGAGCAGCATGGGGATCGTCCCTTTCGTATGGGCATGATTGCTTGGTATGAGTTGGCACTGGGCTGGCCTACTTCCTGCCATGTGGACGCATTTCCCACGGGAATGCCGCACGATTCTCACGCTCCCGACGGGAAAAGAGCACCGGATGAACCTCCGTTCATCCGGTGCTCTTCTTATTGCGCAGCCTTCCGCTGGAACCGGCTGAGCCAGAGCGAGAGCAGGAGCAGCACGCCCAGGGCCGCCACACTGATCCAGAAGACGCTCCAGTTGCCGCCCGACACGGCCGCCTGCACGCCCCGAATGCCGTGGGTGATGGGCAGCACAGGCGCTGCCCACTGGTAGAGCTTCGGCAGCAAGATGAAGGGGGCCCTGGAGCCGGTTGCCACCGGCATCAGAATCATCAGCAGGCCGGAGAGCACCAGGCCCCAGTGACCCAGCGTCCGCAGCAGCATCTGGTTCAGGGCCAGGAAGCTGAAGGTGGCCAGCCCAATGAAGAGCAGCAGCCAGACCGGGTGGGCCACCCGTGGCCCGAAGGCCAGGCAGGTGAGCCAAACGCCCAGCGTGAGCGCCCCACCGGGCACCGCTACACGCCGGAGCCGCTCCCGGGCCGTATCGCCGGCGTTCCAGTCGGCTCCCGTGACCAGGCCTGCCAGCAGGAGTGCCAGAGCCCCCAGCCATAGTGCGCTGGGAATGACCACGGCCAGCAGTGCCTCGCCGGGCTTCGGAATGGGCGTTACCTTGCCGTTCTCCACGGCCACGGGCTGGCTCATGGCGGCCGCGTTCTCCCGGGGCGGCACACCTTCAGCGGCTGTGGCGCCCCCGAGGCCGGAGGCCAGCTGCTCCGTCCCCGTGGTCAGCTGCGTCAGGCCCCCGCTCAGCTCCTTGCCGCCGTCGCGCAGCTGCGTGAGGCCATCGGCGAGACTGCCGGTGCCGGCGTACAGCTGGGCGCTCCCTGCCCGCAGCTGCGTGGCGCCCGCCGCCAGCCGGTCAGCGCCGTCGGCCAGCTGTCGGGCCCCCGCCGCCGCCTGCTCCACGCCGCCCGCCAGCTCGGCGGCGCCGTCCCGCAGCCTGGCGGCGCCCGAGACCAGCGCCTGCCCTTCCCGGTAGCCCGTGCGGGCCCCGTTGGCCAGCCGCCGGCTGCCGTCGCTCACTTGGGTCAGCCCGCCCTCGACCTGCGTGAGGGCGGTCGTCAGCTGGGCCACGCTTTCCCGCTGGAGCTCATCGGCCCGCTCGTTCAGGCGGTTCAGGTGGAACATAAGCTGCTTGAAGTCCCGGTCCATGATCAGGTAGGGCTTGTGAATTAGCAGGTTCTGCATAGCCTTCTGAATGGCCGCACTGGACTCTGAGAGCACCGGGTCGGGCGTCCCCAGCGAATCCTGCACACCCCGCTTGATCTGCCCGACGCCGTCCTTCACCTGCCCGATGCCCGCCGTCAGCTCATCGCCGCCCTCCGCCAACCGGCGGTAGCCTTCGATAATCTCTTGGGCGCCGCCATGTAGCTGGCCGTTACCGTCGGAGACTTCCCGGGCCCCCGCCGCCGCCTTGTCAAGGCCCGCGGCCAACTGGCGGTTGCCGTCCCGAATCTGCACGGCCCCGTCAGCCACGGCGCCGGCGCCTGCCACCACCTGGCCGGTGCCATCGTGCACCTGGTCGGCCCCCGCCTTGGCCTGGTCCAGCCCGCCTGCCAGGCGGGTGGCGCCTTCGCCTGCCGCCTTCGTTCCGTCTGCAATCTGGCGGGCGCCCCCCGCCGCTTGCTTCACGCCGTTCAGCGCACCGTGCAGGCCGGCCAGCAGCTGGTCGAGGTAGGTCGCCGCGATCTTGCCGTTCAGCTGTTCCCGTACGGTGGCAGCCACCGAGTCGGCGATCTCGTGCATGGGGTAGTTGAAGGCCGGGTCCGAATAGACGGTGAGTCGGGCCTTCTCGGGCGACGACGCCCCAGGCAGCCCTGCCACCAGCCTGCTCACATCGGACGGAATGTGCACGTAGAAGTCCAGGCTGCCGCCCTTGATCCGCTCCTCCGCCTCACTGCGGGAGAGCCGCTTCCAGGCGAAAGGCCCGTTTTGCTCCAGCGTGGCCGCCAGATCCTCGCCCACAAACACCTTCGTAGTGCCCGCCGTGACAGGCTCGTCCTCCAGGACAATTCCTGCCCGGATACTTTGGAGCCGGGTGACCGGGTCCCAGGCCGAGTGCAGGTTGAGCCCCGTGTAGGTCAACGCCAGGAGCAGCACCACACCCAGCGCGACGGCTCGCGGCCGGTCCTGGAGCTTTGCCAACGCCCGGTTCATCGCAGCACCTCCATCGACATGTGCGGGTTTCCCCATCCATACGAAGATGGCATGGCTATCATTCCATCCCTGGCAGGGAAAGGGGCGCCGGGAGGGGAACCCTTCTGCCTTGGAGGTGCGTGTTGCCATGGATTCCATCGCAGATGCCCTGGCAGGCATCGCCCGGGCCCTGGAGGCCGACGGCTATGTGATGACGCTGACCCACCACCTGAAGCATGGGGGTGGCGTCGACGTGCACATCGCCGCGACGCCGCAAGCGTGCGCCGATTGCCTGAGTCCCAAAGGTGTGCTCCAGGACATGATTCAGGCCGCTCTGAGCCAGGCGAAGCTCGGCGACGTGCCTTTTGCGATCTTCTACCCTGGCGTCGACGACGGGCAGACGGAAGAGGCCCACCTCACCGCCACCCGCTACCGCCTGAATGATGACTTCGACGCCGTCGAGTTCTGCTACGCCGCCGGCTGGACCGATGGCCTGCCCGTGGTGCCGCCCACGCCCGATCGGGTCTCGGCCATGCTGACGGCCGCCCGTCTCGAGCCAGACGCCGTGCTGGGCCAGATTCCTGAGCGCCGCATTACCCTGCGGGCCGAGCAGGTGGCCATCAACGCAGTTATGGCCGGCTGCAGACCGGAGTATATGCCCGGGGTGGTCGCTGCCGTGCGCGCCTTGCTGGATCCCGCCTTCGGGCTTCACGGGCCTGCCGCCAGCACCCAGGGCGTGGCCTTCCTGACCGTCATCAACGGGCCGTACGCCCGGCGCATCGGACTGAACGCCGGTGAGAATCTTTTCGGACCCGCCAACCGGGCCAACGCCACCATCGGGCGGGCCATGCGCCTGTCGCTGCTCAACACGGGTGCCGGGCTCTTTGACCGGGCCACCCTGGGGCACCCCGGCAAGTACACCTACTGCGTCGCTGAGCAGGAAGAGGCGGGGTGGGAGCCCCTGCACGTGATGCGGGGCCACGATCCGCGCAGCAGTACCGTCACGGTGCTGGCCGCCGAGGCGCCCAACCAGGTGAGCAACCACGTGGCCGCCACGCCGGAGGCGCTGCTGGACAGCTTCGCCCGGCGGATGGCCGCCCCCGGCAGTTCCAATGCCCAGAGCGGCAACGTGGAGATGGCCGTCGTCATCTGCCCCGAGCACCGGCGGAGCCTTCAGGCTGTCGGGTGGTCCAAGCGGGACGTGCAGCAGTATCTCTGGTTGCACGCGCTTAACTCGGTGGCCGACCTCAAGCGGGCCGGCGTCCTCGAGGGGCCCGTGGCCCCCGCCGACGAGGTGCAGTTACGGCACGTTACCCCGGCTCCGGAAGACATTCTGATCATCACGGCTGGCGGCGATGCCGGGCGATTCTCGGCCGTGATCCCCGGCTGGGGGGCCAAGGAATCGAGCCGTGCCGTCACCGTACCCATTCGCTGAGCGGAGGTGCTGCCCTGTGGAGATTCTCGACCCCACCACCCGGCCCGACCGGACCGAGGCTGTAGCGCCCTGCGAGCGGCCCGCCACGCTGGAAGGAAAACGCCTGGGCCTATTGGATAACGGCAAGCGCAACTCCCGGCGGGTGCTGGTCCACTTGGCGGCGGTAATCGGGGCGGCCTACCCGCTGGCCGACCTGGTGCTGCGCACCAAGCCCTCGGCTTCCCGGGCGGCCCCGCCGGAGATGCTGGCGGAGCTCACGTCCGCCTGCGACGTGGTCATCAGCGGCATCGGCGATTGAGGCTCCTGCTCGTCGGGCAGTCTGCTCGACGCCATTTTGCTGGAGCAGGCCGGCGTGCCCTCGGCCGCCGTGCTGACAGAGCCGTTCACCGGTTCCGGCGACGCCATGGCCGCCAGTCAGGGAGTCCCTGACTTTCCGTACGCCGTCATGCCCCACCCCATCAACGTGCAGACCGACGCCACACTCCGGGCCTGGGCCGAAGCCGTGGCCCCCAAGGTGATCCGCCTGTTGGTGAAATAAGCAAGGCCACCCTTTTGCGGGTGGCCATTTCGCTGCGTCAGGGACCCTTTGCCGTTATATAATCGCTCACATCCACGTTGTACACGAGCTCTTCCGTATCGTACACCAGCCAGGGCCCCTTTTCGTCCTCCCAGGTGGCCGCCGAAGTGGCTGGCAGCAGCGTGTTGCCCCTGCGCTCCCACTTGAGGATCTCGCACCGCCAGCCCAGCTTCGAGGGGCTGTCCGTCTTCTTCCAGCGCAGCGTATCCAGGTAGCGAACCAGCCCCGTCTCCGGGTCGAACCTGACCGTGAACGTCTCCTGGTCATCCCCGAACGGCACGATCAGCCGGGCAGTGGTCTCATCCACCGCTTCCCACCGGACCCGGGGGTCAGCCAGGTAGACGGAGGGCAGGGAGATCGCCTCGGCCCACAGGCCTGCGTTGGCGGCCATGTTAGTCTTTGGGTCGTTCTCGACCACGCCGGTGGGCAGCTCCATAAGGGCCTGACCGTCCAGGTAGCGCTCGTTGACCCTGAAGAGCGGCTTGCCGAAGAGGGTCACTTCGATGTAGTGGCGATAGCCCTGGCCCGCCATGTAGGTGAACCGAAGGCGGGTGGGAAAGCGGACGCCCATCAGGCGGATGTGGCCCCGGCCGGTCAGTACAGCGGTTTCAATGACGGGCATCCGGTCGCCCATGATCGTGCGGTAGAAGCGGGCCACGGGAGCCGGCAGGCCGTCGGGCAGAGGAACCGTGCGCATCGCCGGCGACTGTGCCGGATAGAGGGGGAAGGGTCTGGGCTTCCAGGTCAACGCCAAAACGATGAGGCCGGCCAATACTGCGACGATGCTGGCTGTGAGGGTTGCTGCTTTGAGCATGGGTGGGGTTACTCCTTCGGCGTTACTTGATGGTTCCACGGACAAAGATGCCGGCCAGGGAGCGGATCACGGGTTCAGGCGGTGCCGTGGTTGTGTCCTCGGTGCCGAGGGCCGTTCGGAAGAAGACGTAGGACGAGAACATGGCGTCAAAGGCGTACGCCAACTCCAGAGGGTTCAGGTCGCTGCGTACCACGCCGCTCTCGATCTGGCGCCGAAAGTAGTCGGCCAGGCGCTGGGCGTTCTCGCCGGAGGTTGTGCGTACCATCTCGGCGAACTCAGGCACCTCGCTGGACTCCGTAAGCAGCAGGCGAATGGCGCCATAGCGCCGGGCCATGTCTTCCATCTGGATGCGGGCCATCACGGGGATGTCGCGCGTGTAGTCGCCAGTCAGATGCTGCTCAAAGGTGGAGGCGAAGCCGGTCTCCTGAATCTGCTCGACGCAGGCCAACAGCAGGCTTTTCTTGTTGCCGAAGTGGCGGAAGAGGGTCACCTGGTTGACCCCGGCCTCGTCGGCGATGGCGCGGGTGCTGGCCCGGGCGTAGCCGATGCGGGCGAACAGGCCCATGGCTGCTTCAACGATGCGGGCTCGTGTGGCTTCTGGTCCCAGCTCGTTTGATTCCACTCGGGGCGACACCTCCTCGGTTGGATGATGCATGCAAGCGCTTACATACACAACTATACACCGCAAGGTGAATGTGTGCAAGTGGTTGCTTGCATCTTTTTCCGATGGAGCTTCCCCGATGAGCAGCACGACGTTAGTCGCCTGGTCTTCTGGCAGCCTCCGCCGACGCACGGTAGGTCAAGCTAGCGTCCTCCAACAAGTCGATCAGCGGCTCATGGCCCGCCAGGTTCCGCAGGGGTAGGCTCTGGTCGATCCTTCTGATCATCCCCTGCAGTGCCAGGCCCTCCGTGCGGATGATCACGAGATGGATTCCCCGGTAGAGACAGATTCCCGCCTTGATGAGGTCGCGCAGATGCTGGGCATCCGCCTCCGCTTGAGAGAACCGGCCCGTCTCACGGTAGTGTTGGGTGCCATTGAACTCGAAGGCCACGCCTTCGGGATAGAAGCGGTCCAACTCTAGTCGCTCCCCGGTCTGCGGGTTGACCAGGAAGCCCGGTCTGGCGTTCTCCGTGAACTGATCCGAATCGATCAGCAGCGAGAGATACTCCTGCATGAGCGCTTCCCCAGCGAACTTGGCCCGCCTCAGGCGCCGGCTGGCCGCGGTAGCTTCCGCCTGGCTGCGCGTCAGTGCAGGGCTGCCCAGCGAAAAGTGGATGGGGCGGAGCCTGCTCGCTTGCGTGATCTGGACCCACGCCTGCGCCCACCAGATCGCTTATCGCCCGCTTCAGGGTGTTGCGGCCGAGTTTTGTCTGGGAGCACAAGGACGCATAGGTGAACTGGCCGCACGCCCCGCGGAAGTTCGCGGTGACCTGCAGAAGGCCGTAGAGCACCTTGGCCTGGGCCCCCACCGCACGTTCCGCCAACAGGGCAAGGGGAACCCTGGCCCGGGGCCCGCCAGGCGGGCGACGCCATGCCGCATCCTGGCCCGTTGCGCTCAAAACCGTGTGGCGTGACAGACCGGTTTGGACCTCCAGTTCTGCCGGACCGGCAGCGGGATCCAGGCGCAGGGCCATCCAAATCACCTTGGTTGAGGCACTCTGGGAAGGGTCGAGCAGCAATGAGTCCGGCACCTGAACCACCCGGTTGTCCAACGGCGAGACCTCCGCTTGAGGGGGTTGAATTGGTAATTTGTGGTAATTTACCAATATTCCTGGCGGCTCTGTCCGCTTCTGCATGCTGAAGGTGGCTGCGGCATGCAAAAACAGATAGAGGGGGCCTTTGCCCACCTCTGACCCACCTACCACCCTCGCATCAGAGACTCTGGGCCGCTGGAATCGGCCCAGCTTGGCCGGTGTCGGGATGGCCGACTCCAAGGGTATACCCAGGCAGTCACTCAGCCGGAGCCAATTCGGGCGCGAAACATGCTCACCGGGGGTCACCTTCCCGGCGCTGTTGTACGACTGCAGGTACCAGAGCGGCCCGATGCCAACGGCGCCCTTGTCGGAGCATCTGGTACTGTCGACACTCGGCGACCGGAAAAGAGACAGCCACAGGCCGGAGACAGGAGGCAGAACAAAAAAGGCCGGCGGTGTTGACCGCCGGCGTTCCTGTTTGCATGAGCTACCCAACCGTGATGCCCCGGCGGTCCAGTTGGCCTCGAATCCGTTCCATGCTCTCCTTGGGCGGCGGCTCCACGCCTTCCAGCGAGTAGGTCATGCCCATGACCTCCCACTTATGCTTGCCCAGCAGGTGGTAGGGGAGGAGCTCGACCTTCTCCACCGTAGCCAGGGTCGAGACGAAATCCGCCAGCTTCTCAACATCTTCCGGCGCATCGCTCCAGCCGG
>Ga0196971_1000858_pt1 | contig 17185 bp, 15 predicted proteins | sample S1v_1013CmetaG_FD_148660 | JGI IMG/M metagenome (GOLD analysis project Ga0196971, IMG submission 148660) | Soil microbial communities from Anza Borrego desert, Southern California, United States - S1+v_10-13C | ecosystem: Environmental > Terrestrial > Soil > Desert | place: USA: California... | reverse complement strand
CCGAATGCCCGCCGGACGTGATGAGCGCTGCCGACTTCGCCGGCTCGACCGCCGCGTTGCAGGACTACGTGGTTGAAAAGCGGCCGGGCAAAGTCGTGCTGCTCACCGAGTGCTCGATGAGCGACAATGTCGCCCAAGCGGCGCCGGACGTCGATTTCATCCGCCCGTGCAATCTCTGCCCGCACATGAAGCGCATCACGCTCGAAGGCATTTACGACGCGCTGGCGAACATGCAGCACGAAGTAACGATTCCGGAAGACGTGCGCGTCCGCGCCAAGCTCGCAATCGACCGTATGCTGGCGCTGCCAAAAGAAAAGCCGCGCGCATTTGAGGTAGGGCGCGCTGAAGCCGCGGTGGAATTGGTTTAAGCGCGAACGGCTCCCCCTCCCCTTGAGGGGAGGGGGTTGGGGGGCGGGGTGATGCGCGACATTCAAAACTTCGCGCGACATTCGATGGGCTTCGTCGAGTTGACACCGAGCCTCACCCCGCCCCCTTCCCCCTCCCCTCAAGGGGAGGGGGAAAGAGCGCGCCATGCGTGACTCCATTCTCATCATCGGCGCTGGACTCGCGGGCCTCTTCCTTGCGCTGAAACTAGCGCCGCGGCGCGTCACAGTGCTGAGCCAGGCGCCGCTCGGCCAGGCCAGCGCGAGCGCATGGGCGCAAGGCGGGCTCGCGGCGGCGCTGGCGCCGGAGGATGATCCGGAGTTGCATGCACAGGACACGGTCGCCGCCGGCGCAGGTCTTGTTGATCCCGCCGTGGCCGCGCTCATTGCCCGCGAAGGCCCCGCCCGCGTCATCGATCTCGTCGCGCTCGGTGTGCCGTTCGATCGCACGCCGGACGGCAAGCTCGCGCAAAGCTTGGAAGCGGCGCACTCCAAGCCGCGCGTCGTGCGCGTGTCGGGCGATCTCGCCGGCAAAGCCATCATGGACGCGCTGATCGCCGCCGCCCGGGCCGCGCCGCATATCGACATCATCGAGAACGTGCGCGCACGCGTGCTGCTGCGCGATACGAACGGCCGCGTCGCCGGAATCGTGTGCGATGACGGCGTGCGTTTCGAAGCGGGCGAAACCATTCTCGCCACCGGCGGCTCCGGCGGCCTCTACGCGGTCACCACCAACCCGCCCGAAGCGCAAGGCCAAGGCTTCGCCATGGCCGCGCGCGCCGGCGCGCTGATCGCCGATCCCGAGTTCGTGCAATTTCACCCAACCGCGATCGACATCGGCCGCGATCCCGCCCCACTCGCCACCGAAGCGCTGCGCGGCGAAGGCGCGCATCTGATCAACGGCAAAGGCGAAGCCTTCGTCGCCGATCTCGCCGCGCGCGATGTCGTCGCCCGCGCCATTCATCTTGAACGCGCCGCGGGCCGCTGCGCTTTCCTCGATGCGCGCGAAGCGGTCGGTTCGCACTTCCCGCGCAGCTTCCCGACCGTGTTCGCGGCCTGCATGAGCGCCGGGCTCGATCCGCGCGAACAGCCGATCCCGATCGCGCCCGCCGCGCATTATCACATGGGCGGCGTCGTCACCGACATCTGGGGCCGCACGAGCCTCGACGGGCTTTGGGCTGTCGGCGAGTGCGCCTCCACCGGCGCGCATGGCGCCAATCGTCTCGCCTCGAATTCGCTGCTCGAAGCCGTCGTCTTCGCCCACCGCATCGCCGACCGGCTGCGCGATGCGTCCACCGCAGCGCCGCTGCCTGTGGACAACGAACCACCGCCGCCCGTCCTCCCCGACGCGCCGCGGGCCGAACTGCGCCAGCTGATGCAAACACACGCGGGCGTCGTCCGCGACGCGGCCGGCTTAACGCGAGCGCTCGACCGCGTGCACGCGCTCTGCGAAACTCATGGCCAAGCGCACCCGCTCGTCGCCGCGCGCCTCATTCTCACCGCCGCGCTCGCCCGCAAGGAAAGCCGCGGCGCGCATTTTAGGAGCGATTTCCCGCATGCTGCAGAACCGCACCGCAGCTTCCTCACGCGGAACGATGCTGCCGCCGCTGCCTGACATCATACTCGAGCCGATCGTGAAGCTCGCGCTCGCGGAGGATTTGGGCGCCGCAGGCGATGTCACCACCGACGCGCTGATCGATCCGGAGACGCAAGGCAAATGGGCGCTGCGCGCGCGCGAAGCCGGCATCGTCGCCGGGCTCGATGCCGCGACTTTGGCCGCGTGGCTGATCGATCCGGACATCCAGTTCACCGTCAACGCGCCCGACGGCGCGCGCGTGAAGGCCGGCGATACGATCATGCAGATCGAAGGCAGCGCGCGTTCGGTGCTTATCGCCGAGCGGACGATGCTCAACTTCATCGGCCGCCTCTCCGGCATCGCAACGTTGACGCGTGTCTATGTGGACGCCGTCGAGGGCATGGGCGTGATCATCGCGTCCACGCGAAAGACGACGCCGGGTATGCGCGCGCTGGAGAAGCGCGCGGTGAAACTGGGCGGCGGCGGCGCGCATCGCTACGGCCTGGACGATGCGATGCTGATCAAGGACAACCACATCGCAGCGGCGGGCTCCATCGCCAACGCGATGCAGCGTGCCCGCGCCGCGGCGGCGCACCTCACTTGCATCGAGATCGAAGTCGACACGCTGGATCAGCTGAAGCAAGCGCTGCCGCATGCGCCGAGCGCGATTTTGCTGGATAATTTTTCGCAAGCCGACATGCGCGCAGCGGTGAAAATGGCGAAGGGGCAGACGCTGCTAGAAGCGTCCGGCGGGATTACCATCGAGAACGTGTTTGCGGTGGCGGAGACGGGCGTCGATGTGATCAGCATCGGTGCGCTGACACACTCGGCTCGGTCGATGGATATCGGGTTGGACGCGCTCTAACTCCAGCGCATCAAAAAACAACTCGAGTCATTCCGGGCGGAGGCGCGTCGCGCCGTAGACCCGGAACCCCGGGCTACAAGCTCGTCGCTTGCCCTGGGTTCCGGATCGCGCTCCGCGCGTCCGGAATGACTCGAATTTTTTTTGTTTGCAAGCAAGCTCCACTACCCGGCCGCGTTCACCGTCGCGAACAGCAGGTGGTCGCGCCAGGCGCCGTTGATCTTCAGATAGGCGCGCGCCATGCCTTCGTGCTCGAAGCCGGCTTTATCCAGCACGCGGCGCGAGGCGATGTTATCCGGCTGGCAGGCCGCCTCGACGCGATGCAGCTCCAAATCCTCGAACGCGTAACGCACCACCGCGCGCACCGCCGCCGTGATATAGCCCTGCCCCGCATACATCTCGCCCGCCCAATAGCCGAGCGAAGCCGTCTGCGCGACGCCGCGACGGATGTTGGAAAGCGTGACGCCGCCCAGAAGCTGATCGTCGTCCTCGCGGAACACGAACAACGCATAGGCCTTATCGTCGCGCGCATCTTCCGTGTAGCGACGCAATTTGTAGCGATACGACCCGCGGGAGGTTTCGTCCTGCGCCCAAGTCGGCTCCCAAGGCGTCAAGAAATTGCGGCTGGCGTCGCGGACTTGCGCCCAATCCTGGAAGTCGCGCCCTTCCGGCGCGCGCAAATAGACGCCCTCGCCGTCGATGCGGCGCCCGCCTTCGCTATCCTTGCGCATCAGAGCCATGGCTCAGGATGATGCCTGAAACGCATCGAGCGCGCCATGCCCCGCCTTGGGCCCGAGTGCAGTTGCGCACAGCGGCCCGGCGAGCGCCGCCTTCGCCGCCGCCTGCACGTCCCCCGCCGTCACCGCATCGAGCCTTGCGCGGATTTCATCGAAGTCCATCAGCCGGTCGCGCAGAAAGACCTGCCCCACCCGCGCCTCTGCACGCGCGGACGGCGCCTCCAGCCCCATCAACATCTGCGCCCGCGCCACCGCTTTTGCCCGCGCCAACTCTTCCTCGCGCGGTCCGTCAGCCGCCATCCGCGCCAGCTGATCGCGCACGATCGCTGCGACTTCCGCCGCATTCTGCGGCGAGCAGCCCGCATACACCGCAAGGCGGCCATCGTCCTCGAACGTGTCCAGGAAGCTGTCGATTGCATAGACGAGGCCGCGCTGCTCGCGCACTTCCTGGAACAGACGCGAAGACATGCCGCCGCCGAAAATCTCCGACATCAGCCGCAGCGGATAAATCTGGTCCGAGCCCGCCGCCGCGCCCGGCCAAGAGAACACGAGATGCGTCTGCTCGAGCTTACGCGTTTCGCTGGCGCGCCCGGCCATCGCCCGCGCCGGCGCCATCGCTTGGGGCGCACGCGGCTTCAAATGCGCGAACCTCTTCTCCGCCGTAGCGACGAACGCATCGCGATCGAACGCGCCTGCGATCGAAATGACGACGCGCTCCGGGGCCATGTGCGCGTCATGGAATGCGCGCAAAGTCTCGACGCTGACATTGGCCAGCGTCGCGTCTTCGCCCAGGATCGGCCGCCCCAAAGGCTGGTCCGGATAGAGCGAAGCTTGATGCAGCTCGAACACGCGGTCGTCCGGCACGTCGAAGCCTTCGCCGCGCTCCTGCGCAACGACGCCCTTCTCTTTCTCCAGATCGTCCGCGGCCCAATGCGGTTCGAATAGGATATCGGCGATCAGGTCGAGCGCGAACGGCGCATGCTCGGCCACCACGCGTGCATAATAGGACGTGCGTTCGTAGCTGGTGCCGGCGTTCATCACGCCGCCGACATTCTCTATCGCTTCAGCGAACTGGCGTGCATCGCGTGCGCCCGCGCCCTTGAACGCCATATGCTCGAACAGGTGGGCGATGCCGTTGATCTCCGCCGGCTCCCAGCGTGCGCCGACCCGCTGCCAGACGCCCAGCGCCGCGGTGCCGAGACCAGGCATAGGGTCGAGCGCCACGCGCACGCCGTTGGGAAGACGGATAAGTTCTAGCTCCACGCCCTGCTCCGTTCACGGATGTAGGTCTTCACGGCTTCGGCGTCGGCGGGAAGCGAGTCAAACTTTTCGCTGCGCTCGAACAAATCTGCGCATTTTGCTGGTAAAGGCGGGCGTACGCCCGTCGCCCGCTCCAGCGTATCGGGAAACTTGGCCGGATGCGCGGTGGCAAGGAAGACGACTGGTCCGCCGCTCAGCTCTTGCGTCACCTTGGAACGCGCCGCGTACCCGACCGCCGTGTGCGGACAGATCGGCGCATCATCCTGCGCCGCCCACGCCATTGTTTGCAGCGTCGCACCATCATCGACTTCGGCAGCTGAGAAATCAGCGCGCAACCGTTCGAGGGCGGACGGCGGAATGTCAAAGCCGTCCGATTGCGCCAGCTGCGCATAGAGCCGCCCGACTGCGGCGCCGTCGCGTTCCAACGCTTCGAACAGGATACGCTCGAAGTTCGATGCGACCTGGATATCCATAGCAGGCGAAAGCGTCGCTCGCGACGCGCCGCGCTCGTAGCGGCCCGTGTCCAATGCGCGGACTAGAATGTCGTTGGCGTTGGTGGCGAGAACGATGCGGCCCACCGGCGCGCCCATCCGCTTCGCCACCCAGCCCGAATACGCATCGCCGAAATTGCCCGTCGGCACGACGAAGTCGACCGGCCCGTGCGCGCTCAGCGTATGCGCCGCGATCTGGTAATACACGGATTGCGCGACGATCCGCGCCCAATTGATCGAGTTCACGCCGGAGAGCTGCGCCCGCTCAGCGAAGTCGCGATCTGCGAACAGGCCCTTCACGATCGACTGGCAGGCGTCGAAATCCCCGTCGACTTCGATCGCGTGAACATTTGCGGCGCCTGACGTCGTCATGAAGCGGCGCTGCACATCGGACACCCGCCCCTTCGGCGTCAGTACGAAAAGATCCACGTGCTCGCGCCCTTTCAGCGCTTCAACGGCGGCGCCGCCGGTATCACCCGATGTCGCACACACCACGCTGAGACGCGCGTCGCGCTTTGCGAGCGCAAAATCATAGAGCGGTCCGATCAGCTGCATCGCCACGTCTTTGAACGAGAGCGACGGGCCGTGAAAAAGCTCCAACAGCCAGTCGGCGACGCGCACTTGTCGAAGCGGCGTTACTGTTTCGGGCCACTTGCCGCGCCATGACGAGTCGAGTGGATCTCTGGGCGCATCGATATAGGCTTCGTTGACGGCATCGACGATCGCCTCCTCGCTGGCGACGTCGGCGCCAGCGAAAGCCTCTAACACGCGTAGAGCCACGCCAGAGTAGTGCATCCGCACGATCATGCGGGGCGACGTTTTCAAAGCCGGCCAGCTCTCCGGCACGTAAAGCCCGCCGTCCGGCGCGAGCCCGGCAAGCATCGCGTCTAGAAAGGAAACAGGCGGGGCTTGGCCGCGGGTTGAGATGTAGCGCATGGGCCGCCCAGTCTTAGATTTGCGCTGCGCTGCTCACAACCGGTCCTCGGAGCCTAATCTTCGGACGGCCGCGCCGGTCTGAACACCAGCCGTCCCACGCTCACATGATAGGCAAAGTAGATCACGATCAGCACCATCGCGAGCCCGTACCAGGTTATGGCGTAGCCCATGTGCCGCTCCGGCGGCAGCGTATCGGCGCCCGGCGCCAGCGCGAACGGGTTGGGTGTCGCGCGCCCGTCGGCGCCGACATAGGAGCTGGCGACGTAATAATCGGCGACGTTCTCAAGTCCGGCGTTACGCCCCATGGCCCGCAGATCGATCGCGAACCAGAGCCGCTGCAGCGGCCGCGGCGACAGCGCGAACGGCCCCGCCTCTTCCGGCCGGATCGAGGCGCCGCTGATCGGCGCGCCCAGCCGCAACAATGCCGGCACACGCACTTCGTCGGCGCTCGGCGGCTCAACGCCTGAGATGAAATCGGCGTCGACGAACACGATGGTGTCGCCGTACTGCACCGGCGCGAACACACGCCAACCCTGCTCGCGCGTATCGGTGCGCACGCCATGCACGAACTGGATGCCCTCGGCGAGCGGCTGGTAGCTCGCGATCGTCATCTCCGGCACCGGTTCGTCGGCCAGCGCCCGCTTCAGTTCGTAGCGCTCCCACTGCCAGCGCCCGAGCACGATCAGCAGCGCGAACGCCAGCACTGCGACAACCGTCATCACCAGCAGCGGGCGGAAGCGGATCATTCGACGACGTCCTGGTGCGTGGCTTCGCGCGCCTTGTGCTTCCATTGGAATGCGAACAAGAGCGATTTGAACGGCGGCAGACAGGCAAGGCACAGGACGATCGCCGCAACCATAGTGATCGTCAGCGCGAGCCAGCCCGGCAGGTCGAGGCCGAACTGCAGGATAATCAGCAATGGCGCGACGATGGCGCCGACGATCAGGATCACGAATACGGCGGGCCCATCGCCAGCGTCGGCTGCTTTGAAGTCAGCACTGCAAACGCGGCAATGATCACGAAATTTCAGGTAACCCTGAAACACCTCACCTTCCCCGCATTGCGGACAACGGAGCTGAAGCCCCGCCGCCCATGGCGAGGGTGTTTTCACTGCGCTCAATTCTGCATCGTCAGGTACGGCATCACGTAAACGAACGTGAACAGGAACAACCACACCACGTCGACGAAGTGCCAGTACCAGGCCGCGGCTTCGAGGCCGAAATGCTTCTGCGGCGTGAATTGGCCGGCCATCAGGCGCAACAAGCAAACGGCCAAGAAGATCGTGCCGATGATGACGTGGAAGCCGTGAAAGCCCGTCGCCATAAAGAACGACGCGCCGTAGATGGTTGCGTTGCCGACGCCTTCGGGATTGCCGAAGGCAAAGCCCGCTTCCGGATACTCGACGGCGAACTGCACCCAGCTGAAGAGAACGCCCAGCGCGACGGTGAGGATGAGGCCAAGCCGCGCGCCCTTACGGTCGCCGCTCTGTAGCGCGTGGTGCGCCCACGTCACGGTCGTGCCCGAGAGCAGCAAGATCAGCGTGTTGATCAGCGGCAAGTGGAACGGATCGAACGTCTCGACGTGTGGCGGGGGCCAATTGGCCCATGCGGCGGCGGTCGTCTCATCCCAAGTCGGCACCATCCAGCCGGAACGGCTTTCATGGAAGATCGCCATTTCGAAGAAGACCCAGAACCATGCGACGAAGAACATGATCTCCGACACGATGAAGAGGATCATCCCGTAGCGCAGGCCGATATCGACCACAGGCGTGTGATCGCCGGCGCGGCTTTCCTTGATCACGTCGCCCCACCAGCCAATGCAGGTGAGGATCAAGATGCCCATGCCGATCGCGAACAGCGTCCACTGTCCTTGACCGAAGAAGAAGTCGTTCTCGTTGGCGGAAATCCCGCGCATCAGAACGACTGCGCCGACGGCGGCGACGAACGCGCCGACAGAGGCCACAAACGGCCACGGGCTCGGATTGACCAGGTGGTAGTCGTGTTTGACTTCGCCGTGCGCCATGTGATCCCTCGTGCGCGTTGCCGGAGCGCGCCCCGGACTAAGTGCTAAATTCTCAACTAGCCGTTCCCGCCGCCGCCGATTGATCGGTGGAACGGAAGAAAGTGTACGAAAGCGTTAGTGTGCCGATATCGGCGGTGTTCGCATCGGTCGCGATCTCCGGATCGACGAAGAACACCACCGGCAGCTCAGCCTCTTCCCCAGGCGCGATCAGGCGGTCCTGAAAGCAGAAGCATTCGAGCTTGGCGAAATACTGCCCAGCGCTGTGCGGCGTCACGTTATAGGTCGCGCGCGCCACAACCGGCTCATCGGAAAGATTGCGCACCGTGTAGAAGGCAAGCCCGGTCTCGCCGATGCGCAGCGTCTCGCTGACTTGCTTCGGGCGAAACTCGACCGGCAGGTCAGGGGCGATGTTAGCGTCGAACCGCACCTCGATCCGGCGTTCTAGAATTTGGTCCGGGGCGGCGCTCGCTTCCTGCGTCGTGCCGCCATAGCCAGTCATCTTGCAGAACGCGTCGTAAAGCGGCACCGCGGCCGCCGCGAGCCCGGCCATGCCGGCGACTGCCGCCACGACGACGCCCGCCGTCATCGCCATGCGCTTTTTATTCGGGGCCGCGTTCATAGGTGCAGCCCCTCCTGCAGCTTCGTCATCGTAATTAAGAAGACGAGCGCGACGAAGGCGACGATCGCCAGCGCGATCCAGAGATTGCGGCGCTTGCGGGCTTGGAGCTCTTCAGGCGTCATGATCACACTCATGCCGCGACCCGCTCAGCCAGTACCGCGGCGAACAGCGCGAAGAGATAAAGGATCGAGAAGCCGAACAGATCACGCGCCGGCTTGTTCTGCGCGCCCTCACCGTCGCCGGCTTGCGAGCGCAGCACGCGCCAGGCGAGAAACACGAAGAACGCTCCGCCTGCCGCGGCGATCGCGCCATAGGCCCAGCCGACAAGGCCAGTGAACATCGGCGCCAGTCCCAATGGCGCCAGCAGCAGCGAATACGCGAACACGTGCCGGCGCGTCGCCTTCGCGCCGTGCGTCACCGGCAGCATTGGCACTTTCGCCGCTTCATAATCGGCCTTCTGCAGCAGTGACAGCGCCCAGAAGTGCGGCGGCGTCCAGAAGAAGATGATCGCCACTAAGAGGATCGGATCGAGCGTCAGCGAACCGGTCTTGGCCGCCCACGCAATCGCCGGCGGCAGCGCGCCGGCGAGGCCGCCAATGACGATGTTCTGCGGCGTCGAGCGCTTCAGCCACATCGTATAAACGACGGCGTAGAAGAAGATTGTGAACGCGAGGAGCCCAGCCGCGAGCGGCCCTGCCGCCAGCTGCATCGTCATGACAGAGAGCGCAGACAGCGTCAGTCCCAGCATCAAGGCTTCGTCACGCGCAACACGGCCTGACGGAATCGGCCGCGTCCGCGTGCGGGTCATCACGGCGTCGATATCGGCGTCGAACCACATATTCAGCGCGCCCGACGCGCCCGCTGCGATCGCGATCGAGAGGATCGCCGCAAATCCGAGCACCCAATCGCCCGAACCCGGCGCGGCGACGTAGCCGACGAGCCCGGTGAACACCACCAAGCTCATTACGCGCGGCTTCAGCAGCGCGACGTAGTCACTCGCGCTGCTGGGCCGATCGTGGGAGGCGGTTACATCGACCAAGTCAGCCTCAGTGATGCGCGTCCGGCTTGATTACCGGGAGTTCGTTGAACTGGTGGAACGGCGGCGGCGAGGAGAGGGTCCATTCGAGCGTGGTTGCGCCCTCGCCCCACGGATTGGCGGCCGCCTTGCGCTTGGCGAGGAACATCTCCGCCAGCACCACCAGGAAGACCAGCACGCCGATCGCCGTGATCGCGTAGCCGATCGAGCTGATGTGGTTCCAGTACTGGAATGCTTCCGGATAATCGATGTAGCGGCGCGGCATCCCTTGGAGGCCGAGGAAGTGCTGCGGGAAGAAGATGATGTTCACGCCGATGAACATGATCCAGAATTGCAGGCCCGCCAGGAAACCGTTGTAGCGATAGCCGCTCATCTTCGGGATCCAGTAGAAGAAGCCCGCGAAGATGCCGAACACGGCGCCCAGCGAGAGCACGTAGTGGAAGTGCGCGACGACGTAGTAAGTGTCGTGCAGCGCCGTATCGATGCCCGAGTTCGCCAACACAACGCCGGTGACGCCGCCCACCGTGAACAGGAAGATGAAGCCAATCGCCCACAGCATCGGCACTTTGAAGTCGATCGAGCCGCCCCACATCGTGGCGATCCACGAGAAAATCTTGATCCCGGTCGGCACGGCGATGACCATCGTCGCGGCCACGAAATACGCTTCCAGGTCGAGGCCCATGCCCACCGTGAACATGTGGTGCGCCCAGACGATGAAGCCGATGAAGCCGATCGCGACCATGGCGTAGGCCATGCCGAGATAGCCGAACACCGGTTTCTTCGAGAACGTCGAGACGATCTGGGACACCATGCCGAAGCCCGGCAGAATGAGAATGTAGACTTCCGGGTGACCGAAGAACCAGAACAGGTGCTGGTACATGACCGGATCGCCGCCGCCGGCCGCGTTGAAGAATTGCGTGCCGAAATTGCGGTCGGTCAAAAGCATCGTCAGCGCGCCGGCTAGAACCGGCAGCGACAATACGAGCAGCCACACCGTGACCAGGATCGACCACACGAACAGCGGCATACGGTGCATGGTCATGCCCGGCGCGCGCATGTTGAAGATCGTGGTGATGAAGTTGACAGCGCCCAAGATCGAGCTTGCGCCGGCGATGTGCAGCGACAGGATCAACAGATCCATCGACGGGCCGCTATGGTGTGCGTCCGACGTCGAAAGCGGCGCATACAAAGTCCAGCCGCCGCCAAAGCCTTGGAATTCGCCATTGCCCGGCACCACCATCGACAGCAGCGCCAAGGCGAACGATGCCGGCAGCAGCCAGAACGAAATGTTGTTCATACGCGGGAACGCCATGTCCGGCGCGCCGATCATCAGCGGCACGAACCAATTGCCGAAGCCGCCGATCATGGCCGGCATGACCATGAAAAAGATCATGATCAGGCCGTGCATGGTCACGACCACATTGTAGGAGTGGTTCGAGCCCATGTTGAGGTATTGCGCGAGCAGCGAGCCCTCGGTGAACACCTGCACGCCCGGCTCGGCCAATTCCCAGCGGATGAATCCGGAGAGCGCACCGCCGATCAACCCCGCGATGATCGCGAAGATAAGGTACATCGTGCCGATGTCCTTGTGGTTGGTCGAATAGACCCAGCGCTTCCAATCGTAGAGGCTCGGGCGATGGTCTTCGTGACCATGACCTTCAGCGTGAGCGGCTTCGTGCGTCATCTCTTGCTCTCTAATCTTCAGCGCGTCGGTTGGGCGGCGGGCGCGGCGGGTTGCGCTGGCGCAGCGCCCTCACCTTCGACAGGCGCCGGCGCGGCCGCCGGGGCATCGGCCTCTGGCGCCGCGAGCGTGCCGCCCTGCGCAGTCACCCATTGCTCCCATTCCGCGCGGCTCACCGCACGGATCTCGATCGGCATGTAGGCGTGGTTGACGCCGCACAATTCGGAGCACTGACCGTAATAAACGCCGGGTCGATCGATGTTGAACCAGGTTTCGTTGACACGGCCCTGGATCGCGTCTTCCTTGACGCCGAACGCGGGCACCGCGAACGCATGGATGACGTCGTTCGAGGTCACCAGCACGCGCACCGTCGTCCCGACCGGAACGAGCAGCGGCTCCGTCGTCGCCAACAAGTACGGACGGTTCTGCGCCCGCGCATCTTCCTCGGGCAGCATGTTGGCGGTGATTGCAACGCCCTGATCCGGATACTCGAAATTCCAGAACCAGGAATTGCCGGTTACCTTCAGCGTGATCTCGGCGTCTTCCGGCACGCGCTCTTGCGCATAGAGCAGCGGGAACGATTTCCAGGCGATGGCGACGAGGATCAGCACCGGCACGACGGTCCAGATCACTTCGATGAGGATATTGTGCGTGAACCGTTTCGGCGTCGGATTGGCGCGCCGGTTGAAGCGCACGATCACCCACAGCAGGAGCGCCAGCACGAACAGCGTGATCGCGACGATGATCGCCAGCAGAAAGCTGTGGAAATCGTGGATCTCACGCATGATCTGCGTAGCGGCCGGCTGCAGGTCGAGCCCACCCGGCGTCGGCGCGCCGACGCCTGCGTGCGCAACGCTTGTCATCGACAGCGCGCCCGCAGCCAAACTTGCGATCAAAGCCCCTCGCTTCACGCAATGATCCTCCTAGAGATTCAGCGCTCGGTATGGCGCGGGCCTGCGCCCCCGCCTATAGTCGCCGGGCGCGGCTTTTGACCGCGCCTTGCCGTTTTGTAAGTCTTCGACGGGTGGGGAGCTAGCATGATCCGCGCTGCGCTTCCAAGGCGCATTCGAGCCGCGATTCCCGCGTTCGCCGCGGGTTTGGTGCTCTGCGCCACCGCGGCCGCGGCGCAAGACCCGCACGCCGATCCGCGCGCGATGACGATCATCGGCAACGACGCCAATGCGCGCCGCTGCGGCGCCAATGTCGGCGCGGGCGACAGCTCTGACGCGACGGTCGAGGCATGCACCCGGGCGCTGAACTACCGCCGCCTCACCCGCGAGGCGCAGGTGCAGCTTTTGGTCAATCGCGGCGTCACCTATCTGCGCCGGCGCCAGAATGATCTCGCCGTGGCCGACTTCGATTCCGTGCTCGCGGTCGATCGCGAGAACGCCGAGGCGCACATGAACCGGGGCGCCGCTCTGGTCCAGCTCCAGCGCTATGGGCCGGCCATCACGTCGCTGACCGAAGCGCTCGGGCTCGGGGTGCTCGAACCGCACAAGGCGTATTTCAACCGCGGCATCGCCCGCGAGGCGCTCGGCGATCTGTCCGGTGCATTCGAGGACTACGACACCGCGCTGCAAATCCAGCCCGATTGGGGCCCCGCCAGCGCCGAACTGGCCCGCTTCGCCCGCGCCCGCCGCGAACACTTGGCGACCGTCCTGGAAGAACCAACGCCCTAAGTTCCGACCCGGAACGTTCTTAGGGCACGCCTTCGCCCGACTCGCCTCCTATATTCCCTTCGACACCCCGAAGGAGAACCTCATGGCTGATGGCCAGCGCGCCCCCCACCCCGAAGAAGCCGCCGAGATGGATTGGGACGCCGCCAGCCGCATCCTCGCCGACGCCACGGCGGGCGCCGATGACGGTGAAATCTTCGTCGAAGATAGCCGCACCGAGAGCTTCTACTGGGACGACGGCCGCCTGAAGTCGGCCTCGTTCGACGCCACGCAAGGCTTCGGCCTCCGCGTCGTCGCTGGGGAGCGCGCCGGCTATGGCCACGCCAGCGTGCTCGAAACCGACGCGGTGGAGCGCGCCGCCGAAGCCGCGGCTGCGGTGAAGCTCGGCCATCAGGGCACGCTCGATGTCAGCCCCGCCCGGGTGAACCGCCAACTCTACGCCGACTTCGATCCGATCGAATCCCCAACCTTCACCGCCAAGACCGATCTTCTGGCCGAGATCGACGCCTACTGCCGCGCCAAGGACCCGCGCGTGGTCCAAGTCGCCGCCAATCTCGCCGGCGCCCGCCGAGGCCTCACCATCCTGCGGCCCGATGGCGCCAAGCTCACCGACCACCGTCCGTTGGTGCGGATCAACGTCTCCATCACGGTCGAACGCGACGGCCGTCGCGAATCGGGTTCCGCGGGCGCGGGCGGGCGCGAGCCCTATGAAGTCTTCATCGCCCCCGGCCGCTGGAAGGCGCTTGCCGACGAAGCGCTGCGCATCGCGCTGGTGAATCTCGACGCCGTCCCAGCCCCCGCCGGGGAGATGGACGTCGTGCTCGGTCCGGGCTGGCCCGGTGTGCTGCTGCACGAAGCCGTCGGCCACGGCCTTGAGGGCGACTTCAACCGCAAAGGTACGTCTGCTTTCTCCGGCATGGTCGGCCAGCGCGTCGCCGCGCCGGGCGTCACAGTTGTGGATGACGGCACGATCGAAAACCGGCGCGGCTCACTCACCATCGACGACGAAGGCACGCCAACGCAGCGCACGGTGTTGATCGAAGACGGCATCCTCAAAGGCTATCTGCAGGACCGCCTCAATGCGCGCCTCACCGGCGTTACGCCGACCGGTTCGGGCCGGCGCGAAAGCTATGCGCACCGGCCAATGCCGCGCATGACCAACACCTTCATGACCGCCGGCGACAAAGACCCCGGCGAAATCCTCGCCAGCCTGAAGCGCGGTGTTTACGCGGTTAATTTCGGAGGCGGACAGGTCGACATCACCTCCGGCAAGTTCGTCTTCCAATGCACCGAAGCGTATTTGGTCGAAGACGGAAAGATCAAAGCGCCGATCAAAGGCGCGACCTTGATCGGCGATGGTCCAAGCGCGCTGACACGCGTCACGATGATCGGCAACGATCTCAAATTGGATGAAGGCGTCGGCACCTGTGGCAAGGGTGGACAGAGCGTGCCAGTCGGCGTCGGCCAGCCCACGCTTTACATCCAAGGACTGACAGTCGGCGGGATGTAGTTCGTCGGCGCGGATTTACAATTTAGAGAATCGAAGCAGAGACTGTGCGCATCCCAATGTCTGGGGAGGTTGATAGCTATGGCTGCTAAAAAGAAGACCGCGACGAAAGTCGCTAAGGCCGCGCCGAAGGCGAAAGCCAAGAAGGCCGCCGGCAAGAAGAAGTAAAATTCTTCGAACTGGAATTACGGAGCGCCGCCGGGGTCACCCCCGGCGGCGTTTTCGTTTTTCAATCGTCGTACAGGATCGCCGCTTCGTCGCATTGTCCGCGCCGCGCCCCGAAAAAACCCCGTGCCGCCGCATCTGTTTCAGCCGCTGAAATCATCTTGAAACATGCGGCGCCGCTGATGCGCGAAGCCGCACGCCGCGGGAGACGGCGCTCGGGAGGGGAAGTTAAATGCTGGGACGCATGATGGTGTCGGCGCTCGCGCTGACGGGCGTTGCGTATGCGCAAACGGAAACGCCGCCAAACGAAGCGACTGCTACGCCGACGACGTCAACGAGCGATCGAGTGACGTACGACGCCGCTTACTTCACGCAATACAATCCCTCGAACGCGCTCGACATGGTGCGCCAGACGCCGGGCTTTTCGCTCGATGGCGGCGATGATCGGCGCGGCTTCTCCGGCGCGGTCGGCAATCTTCTGATCGACGGCGTTCGCCCCAGCACCAAGAGCCAATCGGTCGACGGCATTCTCGCACGCATCCCGGCCAACCAAGTCGTGCGCATCGAAATCCTGCGCGGGGCCGCGGTAGCAGGCGACGCGTCAGGACAGTCCACCCTGCTCAACATCGTGCGCACGCCGACGGCTGGCAGCGGCCTTTGGGAAGCGGGCTTCGAGATCACATCGCGCGAAGTGTTCGCGCCGCGCGGCGAGCTTTCCTATTCAGGCCGCAACGGCAATTTCGAATGGGGGGTCGGCGGTTCGATCTTCAGCCAGTATCGCGATCTGCCGGGCTGGCGCGTCTTCTTTGACGAGAACGGCGATCCCAATGGCCGCATGGATACGCCCTCGCCGCGCGACTTCCGCGAGAGCACGCTGAACGGCAATGTCGCCTTCCCGCTCGCCGGCGGCCGCTTCAGCGCGACCAGCCAGTGGAATTGGTGGCGCTTTCACGCCGACAATGATTTCTTCGCCTACAATCAGGACGGCACAGACAATTTCTCGCTTGAAAGCGTGTTCGAAGAACAGCGCCGCAGCTACGAGCTTGGCCTCAATTACGATCGCGACTTCGGCCCATGGTCATTGGCGCTGATCGGTCTCGCCAACCGCGCCGTCTACACAAGTGAAGAAGACGGCGATTACACCAATGTCGGCATCAGCGAATATTTCCAGGATGTCCGGCAGGATATTGGCGAAACCATTTTCCGCGCGTCACTCGCACGGCCGCTCGGCGAAAGGCACCGCATCGAATTCGGCGGCGAAGGCGCGATCAACACGCTGGATCAAGCGCTGATCTACGCCGAAGATAATGTCGTTTTCCCATTCACCAACGACAACGTCTCGATCGAGGAAGAGCGCGCGGAATTCTTCATCTCGGAGACCTGGCGCCCCACCGACCGCTCGTCGCTCGAAACGCGCGTCAACTGGGAGACGTCCACGCTCACCTTTAGCGGCGACACCAACGACGTCGTCGAACTTTCCTACTGGAAGCCCTCCGTGCAATTATCGCGCACGTTCGGCTCCAACAACCAGTTGCGCGTGCGCGTCTATCGCGATGTCGGCCAGCTCGATTTCGGCGACTTTACTTCGGCCGCCTCCGTCGCCGACAATTTGATAGCCGGCGGCAATCCTGAATTGGTGCCGCAGACGGCCTGGATCGCCGAACTCGGCGGCGATCTGCGTTTCCCCGGCGGCGCGGCACTAAGCTTCACGCTCTCTCAGCATGAAATAAGCGACGTCTCGGATCTGGTGAAAATCGAAGACGATCTAGGCACCGTCTCCACTCTCGATGACATCGTCTACGACGCGCCCGGCAATATCGGCGACGGCGAGACGACGCGGCTCGACGTGAACTTCTCCACGCCCGTGCCATTCGTCGAGGGCGGCCGCCTCACCATCGAAGGCATGCTGCGCGACACCGAGGTCACCGATCCAGTCACCGGCGAGCCGCGCATCATCTCGTACACGCCGGAGTCGCGCTACGAGATCAATTTCCGACAAGACTTGCCAGACATCAAATTCGCCTGGGGCATTTCAATCTTCAAGGAAGGCGAATTCCGCGCCCACCGCTTCAACGAAACCGACACCAACGAAGAAGGCCCGTGGATTGATCTCTTCGTCGAGACAACGGCCCTGCCGAACGACATGAAGCTGCGCCTCTGGGCCGCGAACCTGTTCGACGGCGACGTCAATCGCGACCGCCGCTTCTATGGCGTGCCGGGCGATCCCGTCTTCC
>Ga0196971_1000856_pt1 | contig 17227 bp, 15 predicted proteins | sample S1v_1013CmetaG_FD_148660 | JGI IMG/M metagenome (GOLD analysis project Ga0196971, IMG submission 148660) | Soil microbial communities from Anza Borrego desert, Southern California, United States - S1+v_10-13C | ecosystem: Environmental > Terrestrial > Soil > Desert | place: USA: California... | reverse complement strand
CACGCCTTCCTCGTAGAACGCGCCCAGGAAGGTCGGTTCGACGGCGACCATCGCCACGCCGAAGAATGCGCCGTCGACGTCCTCCAGCCGGCGCGTAAAGCGGATCACCTGTCTTTGCAGCCGCGGGGACGGCTCCGGCCCGCTGATCAGCAACCCGGGCTCGCCCGCCTTGTGCTCCTGGAAGGTCGCCTCGCGTTCGAAGGACATGCGCTGCTGGGTCTTCAGCGTGCTGGTGACGAGCTCGCCCTCCTTGTCGACGATGCTGGCATAGAGCATGGAGCTCTCCGGATACAGTCCGCGCTCCTGTTGCCGCTCCAGGTTGACGATGGAATACGGGTCTTCCCAGTCATGCTTGAGCCGCAGGGTGATCTGGTCGATGTAACTGACGGTGCGCTCCAGCTGGACGGCGTACGCCCGCGCCAGCGACTCCGCCTGGCGGACCGTTTGCTCGTGGACTTCTTTCCGGTCGTGTTCCAGCAGCGTGAGGACTGCTCCCCACAGCAGGCAGGCGAGCAAAAGTGCGGAGGCCGGCCAGAGGATGATGGCGCGCGCGTTGCGCCGCAGAAAACCGGCTTGCGTTGCCATTGCGGGCTTCCGGTGCGCATTCCGCGTCCCGATGTCCGGTGCGTTCATGGATGGGTGTCTTCCTGGTCGGGCAGCATCGGGCGCTGGCGTGCCGGCCACGGGGCGTGCGTGAAGGTGCAAGCAGCGCTTGCTATGGATATTTGACTACTCAGAAACGTGTCCGGCCTCAAAGTTCCGGAACGCGGGAAGGGTCAGTCCTGCTCCTGCGTCACGGCCCGGACGAGCTGGACGGCGGGCAAGGCAAGTTCGCGCAGTTGGTCGACCTGGCCCTTTTCGATTGCCTGCAGCACCAGTTCGTTCACCCCGCCGACGATCGCCATTGCCATCTCTGGCGAGAGCCGGCGGCGGGCGCCGCGACGGCGGTTGATGACCTGGAGCATGAAGTCGGCGATCTCGTCGTTCGCCCGGCGCCGGACGGCCAGGCCTTCCGCCCCGAGGCCGAGGATCTCGATGAACAGCGTGCGCACCAGCACCGGGTTCTGCGCCAGGCAGCCGAAATAGGCGGACATGGCCGTTTCCACCTGGTCCTGCCAGTCGCGCTGCGGGTCGATCGCGTCCCGCAACACCTTCAGGGCGCCGTGGCTGGCGGCTTCGTAGAGTGCGATCAGGCATTCCGCCTTGGTCGAGAAATGCTCATAGAACGTCCGGCGCGAAACGGCGGCTTCCCGCACGATGTCGGCAATCGTCGTTTCCGCATAGCCTTTGGCCGCTACGGCGTGCGCCATGCCTTCCAGCAGGCGGTGCCGGTGGGGCGCGGGGGAATCGAGATCGGACAAGCTTTGCGTCATGTCAGCAATTCTAGCAGTCCGGTACTTGACAGTACCAACCCCGCATATGAAGATAGTTGGTACTGGCACGTACCACCGCACGCGTATCTTTCCAATCTGAAATCCGACGGAGCACTCCGATGACCGACCTTGTTGTCCGCCGCCTGCTGATCGACCTCGAAAAGCCGTTTGCGCGCCACTGGTGCGGCGGCGATGCCTTTCGCACGGCGCTGTTCAATGCGCTGTCGATGAGCTTTCCGGTCGGCGAGCAATTCTTCATCGACTCGGTACGCAACGGTTACAAGAGCTTGCCGGAGGAAAAGCAGGAGCGTTTCCGCAAGGAAGTGCAGGGCTTCGTCGGCCAGGAAGCGACCCATCGGCGCCTGCATTCGCTGTTCAACGGCCACCTGGAGAAGCAGGGGCTGGTCAACGACTGGGCACCGCGCGCGCAGAAGCGCCTGAAGCTGCTCGACAGCGTGGAGTACCGCCACTGGGTGGCGATCACCGCGGCCAACGAGCATTTCACGGCCATCCTGGCAGACTGGCTGTTGCGTAACCATGACGTGCTCGACGGCGACCCGCGCCTGAAGACGATGTGGCTGTGGCACAGCGCCGAGGAATCCGAGCACAAGAGCACCGCCTTCGACCTGTACCAGGCGCTGGGCGGCGATTACGAATGGCGCGTCACCTGGATGCGCCGCGTCACTACCATCTTCCTCGGCGACACGATCCGCCAGACGATCAGCAATTTGCGCCGCGACGGCAGCTTGTGGAAATGGAGCACATGGAAGAGCGCCGCCGGCTTCCTGTTCGGCAAGCGCGGCCTGGTGCGCGAGACTTACGGCCCGTGGCGGGAGTATTTCCGCAAGGATTTCCATCCCGCGCAGCAGGACAGCGGCCTGTCGTCGCGCTGGCTGGCGGAGAACGCCGACCAGTACAACCTCGTCGGCGCCTGAGCCTTACGACACGACGTCGGCGAACTGCTTGGTGTCGGTGTATTCCTGGAAGCGCACGACGCGCCCGTCGCGCAGGCTCCACACATGCGCGAACTGCGCGTGCAGCTCCTTGCCGGTTTCCTTGTAGCGTCCGTGATGCACGCCCAGCACCACGACATTGTTTTCGCCGTCGATCATCTGTTGCGGATCGACCGAGAATTCGTCCCAGTCATGCCCCAGCCGCTTGAACACGCCTTCGAGCACCGCTTGCGGGCCGACATAGGGGTTACGGTCTGCGTACGGGAAATTGTCGGCCTCGACCCACTCGACGCGCTCATCCATCCGATCCAGCACCGCGGGAACATCGCCCCGGCTGAAGGCATCGTACAGTCCGCGTACCGTCTCTACGTTCAGTTGTGACATCACCGCCTCCTCGTTCGCTTGCGCTGCAGGCGCACGGCAAACGCCGGCGCCTGCCAACATGGTAGGCAGGCGCGTGGAGACGAGAGCAAAGAGGCGGTGATCTTGTTTGCGCGCGCGCAAACTCAGCGGTGCATGCCGAAGCGGAAGCGCGACAGCAGGCCGTCGGCGGAGGCATGCGCGTCATGCAGGGCGTGCGCAGGCACGAACTTGAGCAGCGCCGGGATGCCGAGCGCCAGCAGCGTGACATCGTCGACGAAACCGAGCAGCGCCAGCCAGTCGGGCACGATGTCGATGGGGCTGAACACGTACAGGCCCAGCAACAGGGCCAACAGCTTCAGGCGAAACGGCGTAGCGGGATTGCGGCAGGCATACCACAACACCAGGATTTCCCGGCCGACAGAACGGAACAGACGACCCAAGCGCAGGAACATTGCAGACTCCAGTACCGATAAGGTGGATACGGAAGACTTTGGCAACCGCAGACGCAAAAAGTGCCTTCGGAATTCCTGAACGATATTTCGCTAGCGCCTGATGTTCACCATGACAACGCCGAGCATCACCAGCAGCGCACCGGCGACGAAGCGCGGATCGAGCGGGTCGCCCAGCAGCAAGACACCGAAGGCGACGCCGAACAGCGGCGTCAGGAAGGAGAACACCGACAGACGCGAAGCGAGGTACTTGCGCAGCATCCAGAACCACACGAGATAACTGAGGAAAGCCACGATCACCGCCTGGAAGAACAGGCTGCCCCATACCGTCGGCGTCATCGTCACGCCGCTGCCCTGCCCCATTGCGTATGCGATCGCCACCAGGATCACGCCGCAGCTGGCCAGCTGGTAGAACAGTGTGATAGCCGGCGGCGCTTCCGACAGCGCCGAGCGCCGGATGAGCAAGGTCGTGGCCGCCCAGAACAGACCGCCGAGCACGCCGAGCGCATCGCCGGCCAGCATCGCGGCCCAGTCGCGCGAGGGGCTGGCGAAGCCGTTGGAAAACGCCACCGCAATGCCAGCGAAGGCGGCAACCGCGCCGGCCCATTGCAACCTGCCGAGGCGCTCGCCGGGAATCAGCCAGTGCAGGCCCAGCACGGTGAAGATCGGCGCCGTGTAGAGGAACACCGACATGTGCGATGCGGTGGTGTACTGCAACCCGACCGCAACGAACAGGAACTCGAGCGCGAACAGCACGCCCGCGCCGATACCGGGCAGGAAGAAGCGGTCACGCACCGACAGCCGTTCGCCTTTCCACACAATGAGCGCCAGGACCAGCACCGCGGCCGCCAGCGAGCGCAGGCCGATCTGCATCACCGCCCCCATCGACGGCAGTGCCAGCTTCACCGCCACCTGCTGCAGTCCCCACAGCACGCACAGCACGAGCATGGTGGCGACGGCGAGCGTATCGAGGGCTTTGCGCTGGGACATGTTGAAACCGGAAAATGAATCGAGCCGCTATTGTATGCGCGGGAATTTTTTCGCGTTGCCCGCCACCACTTTTTGCACTCGATCACACGCGATGGCGAAAAGGCCGCGATTGCCTGAACCAGTTAATCGCACCCATCTCTAACTGGTGAGACAACCAATCCGGAGCGCAACACGATGACCCCCCAGGACCTCGACGCAGTGACGTTTCTGACCGCCCAGCACAGGGACATGGAAGACCTGCTCGGACAAATCGCCGACGCCGAAGACGATGCACGCAAGAGGGAGCTGTTCGTGCAGGCGGCCGACCAGCTGACCGTGCACATCAAGGCAGAGGAAGAAATCTTTTATCCCGCCGTACACCGCGCGCGCACCGAGGACGACTTGCTGGAATCGCTGGAAGAGCACCTCTCGCTCAAGCGTCTGCTGGCCGACCTGATCGAGATGGATCCGTCGGAGAAGTCTTTCGAGGCGAAGTTCAAGGTGCTCAAGGAGCAAACCGAGCATCACCACAAGGAAGAGGAAGAGCACCTGTTCCCCGCGGTGCTCAAGCTGCTCGATCAGGCGCAGCGCATCGCGCTGGGCGACGAAATGCGCGTGCGCCAGGCCAGCCTGACGCGCCTGGGCGAGCCGCGCGAAGCCGTCTCCGACGAAACTGGCGCCGCCGCACCGCTTCCTCCCAAAACCGGCGATTCGGTCGCCGCGGGAGCACGATGAAATCCTTCGTCCTCCTGATGTTCGCCGCGACGCTGTGCGCAGTGTCGCATGCGGCCGGTACGCCGGAACCTGCGACGAAACTGCCGGCCGATCCCGGCATGCGCACCGTGCCGCCGCGCGTGGAGAACACGCCGGCCGATCCGGGCGCGGTCGTCACGCCGCCGCGCACCGGGACGGAGGAAATCGTGAAGACACCCGGCAAGGCAGTCGACCCGAAGATCGACGACGCGACGACGGACATCGACCGCCGCAACCGGAAGAGGTCGTACCAGAAGAGTGCGCAATAAGAGAACTCTCGGCGCGAACCCCAGTTAACCGGCCATCCGCCCATCCCATTCGACGGAGCACATCATGGCTACACTACACGGCATCCTGACCGAACTCGGCATCGAAAACCCCGTCATGCACCCCGACCGCGAGGAAGGCCACGAAACCGGCTGGATGGTGGATGAGAAGTTCGAGCCCATCATCGGCAAGACCTACCAGATCGCCTTTGGCCGCGTCCCCTTCGGGCGCGAGATGCGCAACGTCATCCGCACGCTGCGCATCGATGGGCCCGAGCCCGAGCAATGGTTCGACGTCGACGAGGAAAGACGCCTGGAAGACGGTCTGAACCTGACCTCGATCAAGGCCTTCCGCCGCATTGCCTGACGTGCGATGCTGGCCTGGTTCCTGGCGGCGGCGCTGCTCCTGCCCCTGTCACAAGGCCTGAGCGCAGCACTCCCCGTGCCGGCGCAACAGGAACAGCCTGCCGGCGACGAAGAGGAAGACACGCCGCGCGACGGCATGCCGGTGACGGCCGACACCGAGCGCAAGGTGCGCGCCTTCCTCGACCGTTTCGTGGACCCGGAAAAGACGCCGGAAGAACAGGCCGAGTTGTTCACCGAGCGCGCGGAATACTACGAGCACGGCTATGTCGACCGCGAGGACATCGTGCGCGACGTGCAGCGTTACGTCCGGCATTGGCCCGAACGACGCTACACGGTGGCCGGGATCGACTTCATGAGCGCCGACCCGCGCTCGGATCGGATCTTCGTCAGCTACACCATCGACTTCGAGGTCGCGCGCGGCGAGAAAAGCGTGGCCGGCAAGGCGAGCTATGGCGCCATCATCAAGGATATCGACAGCGAACCGAAGGTCGAATCCATCAAGGAAAAAGTGCACGCCCGCAGCTCCGGATCAAACAGGTAGGCCGGCGCGACGGTATCATCAAGCGGTCCCGCAATCCGCCGCAAAGGAGAGGTATGAGCGCGCCACGGCAATCCTTCATCCCTGTTCACCGCCATTTCGCCGCCCTGGCAGCAGCGCCCTTGCTCTGCATCATCCCCCTGGCTGCCGGGGCGCAGGCGCAGGTCGAATCCGTCGCCAGGAATCTCGAACATCCGTGGGGCCTGACCTTCATCGACAAGGGCCGCATGCTCGTGACGGAACGTCCCGGGCGCATGCGCGTGGTGCAGCCGGACGGCACCACCAGCGCCCCGCTGGAAGGCCTGCCGCAGATCGACGCCGGCGGGCAGGGCGGCCTGCTCGACGTGCTGGCCGACAGCGGCTTTGCACGCAACCGCACCATCTACTTCTGTTATTCGGAACCGGCGGAGTCCGGCTCCGGCAACTCCACCGCGCTGGCCTCGGCTCGCCTGCCGGAGGACGCGCGACGGCTTGAGCAGGTCAAGGTCATCTTCAGCCAGAAACCCAAGTACGGCAGCAATGCCCACTTCGGATGCCGCATCGTCGAGAGCGGCGACGGCACGCTTTACCTCACCCTCGGCGACCGCTTCCGGCGCATGGAAGACGCGCAAAAGCTCGACAACCACCACGGCAAGATCGTCCGTATCAACAAGGACGGCTCGGTGCCGAAAGACAATCCCTTCACGGGCCGCAGCGGGGCGCTGCCCGAGATCTGGAGCTACGGTCACCGCAACGCGCAGGGCGCGGCGCTCGGTCCCGACGGCAAGCTCTGGATGAACGAACACGGGCCCCAAGGCGGCGACGAAGTCAACCGCCCCGAGGCCGGCAAGAACTACGGCTGGCCGGTGATCTCGCACGGCGAACACTACGGCGGCGGCAAGGTCGGCGTCGGCAGCGCCAGGGCCGGCATGGAACAGCCGCTGTACCATTGGACGCCGTCGATGGCCCCCTCCGGCATGGCCTTCCTCAAGAGCGACAAGTACGGGAAAGAGTGGCAGGGGAGTGCCTTCGTGGGGGCGCTCAAATTCCGCTACCTCGCCCGGCTCGAAGTGAAGGACGGCAAGGTGCTGAAGGAAGAAAAGCTGCTGGAAGACCTGAGCAAGCGCATTCGCGATGTAAAGGAAGGGCCGGACGGCTTGTTGTACCTGCTGACGGATGAAAGCCGGGGCGAGATCCTGCGCCTGAAACCGCGCTGATCGTGTCCGCCGCCGTCCTGGCGGCGGCAAAGCGTTACGAGAACGAGAAAAACCGTAATTTTCCTTGGTGCTCCTGCGGCCCGCTCCTAGCATTCCACCATCAGCCGAGGCGAGAAAACACCCGGCCAATGTTTCCAAGAGGAATGAAAGTGAACGACATCCGCGCCATGCCCCTGCTACCCATCAATCAAACCGGCCGCTCAGCAGCCGGCACTCCCATTACCAGCCAGGAAAAATTCCACGCTGACCTCCTCGCCGGCCGACGGGATTTCTCCGGCATGGACTTGCGCGGCGTGCGTATTACACAGGGCGACCTGACAGGCTGTAATTTCAGCGGTGCGCAGATGCGCGGGAGTGCGATCGCCCTCTCGAATCTCGATACGACCGTGTTTACAGGCGCCGATTTGCGCGGGGCACAATTCAGCATGAGCCGGGGAACAGGCATCCTGATGGACGGCGCCAAGATGACCAATGCCCGCATGACCTTGTGCACCTTCGTGTCATCGGTCTTTTCCGATACGCAGATGCGCTACCTGCATACCACGTCGAACACATTCCTCGGCTGCAACTTTGACCGCGCGCAATTGCACGGCGTCCGATGCGACGAGGATGTATTCGAGGACACCAGCCTGAATGGGGCACGTGCGGATAAAACGGAAGAACCGGGGGAAATGCGCAAGTGCACCTTCCGCAATGTCTCGATGACGTCGGCGCGGCTCAATCTGCTGATTGCGGAGTCCACGCTCCATCGTGTGGACTTCACCCAATCCCGCCTCGCCGGCATGCGCTTTCACGGCTGCACCTTGGAGGGACCGATTGAGTTCGAGCTCAGCCGCGATTTCCCCCATTTCGTCGACACCACCTTCCACAACGTCAATTTCCTGCCGCTGGCCGACATGCCTGCAACGTGGCTGCATGAACCGGACTTTGAGAAAGAGCGCCTGCATTACGAAAAAAACCGCCCGGTATGGCAGTCCATCATTGAGTGGAAGCACCGTGACGACGGCCAGCCCATCCTGTCGGTCAACCTTGACCAGTACAAGGACAAGATCCAGAGCCTCGACGCTCTCACGCGCAGACACCTCAGGGAGAAAGTCTCGACGCTCATGAGGGACATGGCGGCGCTGAGCTCTGATCCGCGCGCCGAGGCGATCTTCAACGAGATCATGGCGCTGGACGACGCGATGACGGCAAGGGAGAACAAGAGCGGTTTCGCAGAGGTGAGAAGCGGCATGGGGCCGGGGGCCTTCCCGCTATTCGGCTAGGCATTTCCCAAGCCGGCTTGCTGAGACGCTTCTTCGGCGCCGACATGAGCCGCGACTCTATTCATCTGTTCGGCTAGGTAGCCCCTCTGCCAGCCTGATGCGCCCGGTTAAGCATATTGTCAATTCGATAATAATTCTTCTCCTCCGGGCGCACCACTCCTAGCATTCCAGTTCAAGACCGCGCCTGCTCAATGGCGCATCCCATCTCTGCTGTTCCTTGATACACCCTTTTCCCGAAAGGACTCGCCATGACGAGCTTCGTATCTTCCCTTTGCAGAACCCTTACCTCTTGCTGGAACGCCTCGACGGAGAAAGGCAAGGCCGAAATCAAAACCGGGGCACCTGATGGCCCATGTCGGCCTGCCCCTATCGCTCCCCGCCAGGCCCGGGTGCCACAGCCGCTGGGCGACCTCGGAGAAGATCCCACCGATGTTGATCTCGACGATTCCATGGAACAGCCCCACGACGACGAAAACCGGCGCATCGTCATTCCGTATCAAACGCCCGCGCTCGGAGGCGCCGTTCAAATGTTGAAACAAGATGGGGAGTGTCCCGAAAAACATTTGGCTTCGAATGATCTGTCCCGCAAAAGCTCCGCCGACGTCTCCGATTCCGTCTCCGAGTCCGTCTCCACTATTGCCCCCTTGGTTCGTGCACCCCACGGTACCAATGAAGTGGAGACGATCAAGCAGGGCGTCGAGAAGAAAGCGGAGGAGATGTACCAGATACTCCGTGAGGCAGCGGAGTGCTGGCACAACCGGATCAACAAGACAGAAACTGCAAGGGAGATGTGGGGCTTGAATATGCAGCTGATTGCCAAGTTGCCCGACACGCTGCGGCAGAAACATGCCCCCTGCCTCGACTGCAATTTCGAAAGCATCCCCCAATACCTGGTCTATCACAACCGGCAAATCGGACAAGACGAACTGCGGGGCGCGCTTGTCTACTGGATCAAGACTTTCGGCGACCACGTGCACGTGTTCCCGCACGTTCTTCCGTTCCATTACGACGTGCCCGACTTCCAGTTCCTGGCCGACGCGAGAAGAACCTTTCACAATTTTGTGGAGACGGCATCACGCGAGCGCAAACCGACACTGGCCTTGATCGATATGTGGGGCCATTGCATGGGCCTTGTGGCTGATTTCAGCGACGGAACACCCGCCTATTACATTTGCGACGTGGTGACATCGGCAACGCAAGTGAACTGGGATGCTCTCGCGGAAGACTACATCAACAGGATCCGATTCCTTTCGTGCGGCGAGATCAAGGAGACCAATACAACCTATCTCGGGAATCGCCTGCACGGGCACATATCGAATGCGAACGGGCCGTTGATGTGCTGGATGCTGGAACAACTGGCCGCGGAACTGAAGGCCAAGCCGGGTCCCATCGACGACGCGATCCACCGCTGCTACACATCCTGGCTGCTGAACGTCGCGGGAGAGGGCGCGCAGTCCGATTTTGACTGTCGATTGCGCGCAAAGATTCTTGCGTGCACGTGAGCATAGGACGCGGCAAGCCAGGACGGGAGGCCAATAGGGGAACAAAGATGATGAAATTAAACACGTACGTGTCGCAGCACAATCCGAACAATCAACAGGTGCCGCACAGGCAGATTCTTGGCAAGCAGGAGTTCATCACAGAACTCAAGGAAGGACGCAAGAATTTCCCAGGCGTGGATCTGAGCGGCCTGCGCCTTTCCAATATGGATTCCGAATTCGATCTTAGTGGTTGCAATTTCAGCGGTGCGAACTTGAGAAAATGCATCATTACCGACTGCGAGCTCGACGGCACCGATTTTTCCGGCGCAGATTTGAGCAATGCCGAACTGAGAGGATGCACAGGGATCGGCACCATGATGGATGCAACCTGCCTGGAGAACGTTCTTTTCGAAGAATGCAATCTCTACGCAAGCTCTTTCGAAAACGCCAGGCTGGGTAATGGAAATGTCCGGCTGCATCTTCATGCGCTCCAACTTCGTAAGAGCGGATTTGAGCAGTATCGTGTTCAAGAATTGCAATTTCGAGGAAACCGGTTTCCTGTTCGCGAGCGCAGGGAAAAAAGGCGAGATCCGGGACTGCGAGTTCCGTGACGTGTCGTGGCAGTTGACGTCTCCCAGACTACTGTTCTGGAACGCCGATTTTCAAAACGTCGACTTCTCGGGATGTGATCTCGGAAATTCCGAGTTTGTCAGCTGCAAATTCCGTGCACCGATCGTACTCGAACGCTGCAGAGGACTGGACGAGTTTGTCGACAGCACCTTTGAGGACGTCAATTTCCTGCCGCTGGTGAACATGCCTGCGACATGGAAGAAAGCACGCGGATACGAGCAGCAGCGCGCCCACTATGAACAGCACAAGACGCAGTGGGACGATATCGTAAAGTGGAGGCTTCCCATGGACGGACAGCCGACATTGTCGATCGATCTCTATGCCTACCTGCTGCATATCTCCAAATTCGACGCATTGACGCGCAAGTGTCTCAGGGAGATAGCCACGGCCCAGATGCTGCAGGGAGGTCCGGGTGTGGAGACCGACCGTGCACGTGCGCTGTTCTGGAAAATCATGCAGATCGATGATGCGTTGACGAACTCTGAGGATACGGAGATCAAGGGCAGACCGGCCAGGTCGCTGGAAGTAGCGTGGCTGGACGGCGGTACCAAGGAGGTTTTCCTCGTTCCCGCACGTGCCGAGAGCTGGAGCGTGAATGCGAATCCGTCGTCCGGCACCGGCAACGACGCGACGTTTTCCGCGCCGTTCGGTTAGCGGGGCTTGGGTATGTCGCGGGGCGCATGGTGGGTTTCGCTGCGCTCTACCCACCCTACAATTCTCTATGCAGAAAACGCAGGGCAGGCAATTAAAGGACCGTAGGGTGGGTAGAGCGAAGCGAAACCCGCCAAGTTCTCATGCAACTAGAGGACTGTAGGGTGGGTAGAGCGAAGCGAAACCCACCAAGCATCCTTGCACTCAAGCCTTGCACTTCTCCGCAATGTAGGCCAGCGCTTCTTCCACCTGGTCGATCAGGATCAGGCAAAGGTCGCCTTCCGCCAGTTCGGCAAGCGCGGTATCGATTGCCACAAACTCACCCTTGATCTCTTTCACCGCACGCGTGCGTTTGGCGTCCTTCAGACCCTCGCGCAAGAGGCCTACCACTTCGCCTTCGGCGCGGCCGCGCTGGCAGGCATCTTCATAGAGCACGACGCTGTCGAACGCGTCGCCAAGGATTTCCGTCTGCCGGCGCAGGTCGATGTCCCGGCGGTCGCCGGCGCCGCTGATAACGGCCGAGCGGCGCTTGGCGGGCATGCTGTCGATGGCGTTGACCAGCGCCTGGATGGCGTCCGGGTTGTGGCCGTAGTCGGCGATCAGGGTGGCGCCCTTGTAGTTGAAGAGGTTGAAGCGGCCGGGCGCGCTTTGCGCATCGTTGACGAAGGTCTGCACACCCTTGCGGATCACGTCCCAGTCGATACCCAGGCCCCATGCGGCACCGATTGCGGCCATGGCATTCTCGACCTGGAAGCCGATGGTGCCGTTGTGCGTCACAGGGATGTCGGCCAGCGGGATGCGGTGCGAGGTCTTGCCCTCGGCGGCGATGATGGCGTCGCCGTCGACGTAGATCACGCGGCGCCCCTGTGCGCGGTGCATGGTCATGACCGGATGATGCACGTCCTTGGCGAAGAAGGTGACGGCGCCGGGGCAGACGGAAGCCATGCTGGCGACCATCGGGTCGGCGGCATTGAGCACGGCGTTGCCGTTGGGCGCGACGTTTTGCACGATCACGCGCTTGACCACGGCGAGGTCTTCAACGGTAGTGATGAAGTTCAGGCCAAGGTGGTCGCCTTCGCCGATGTTGGTGACGACCGCGACGTTGCAGCGGTCGAAACCGAGGCCTTCGCGCAGCACGCCGCCGCGGGCGGTTTCGAAGACGGCGGCGGTGACGTCGGGATGCATCAGCACGTTGCGCGCACTGCGCGGGCCGCTGCAGTCGCCGGTGTCGATGCGCTTGTCGCCGATGTAGACGCCGTCGGTGCCGGTCATGCCGACACGGTGCTTGTCGGTGGCGAGGATGTGGGCGGTCAGCTTGACTGTCGTGGTCTTGCCGTTGGTGCCGGCCACGGCGACGACCGGGATGCGGCCGTCGTCGCCGTCCTTGAACATGGCGGAGATGATGGCTTCGCCGACCGGGCGGCCCTTGCCGTAAGACGGCTGCAGGTGCATGCGCAGGCCGGGCGCCGCGTTGACTTCGACAATGCCGCCGCCTTGCTCTTCCATCGGCTTGATCACGGTTTCACAGACCACGTCGACGCCGCAGATGTCGAGGCCGACCATTTGCGCAGCTTCGACCGCACGGGCGGCGAGTTCGGGATGCACGTCTTCGGTGACATCGGTGGCGGTGCCGCCGGTGCTGAGGTTGGCATTGTTGCGCAGTACGACCAGCGTGCCTTTCGGCGGAATGCTGTCGATGGTGTAGCCCTGCTTGTCGAGCACGGCGCGGGCGATGTCGTCGACACGGATCTTGGTCAGCGAGGTTGCGTGGCCATCGCCGCGGCGCGGGTCCTTGTTCACTTGCTCGATCAGCTGCGCGATGCTGTGCACGCCGTCGCCGGTGACCTGCGGCGGCTCGCGGCGGGCGGCGGCCACCATCTGGTCGCCGACCACGAGGATGCGGTAGTCGTGGCCGGTGATGTAGCGCTCGACGATCACGTCTTCGCTGATTGCATGCGCGGCCTCATAGGCGCGCAGCACGTCTTCGCGCGTCTTCATGTTGACCGCGACGCCCTTGCCCTGGTTGCCGTCGCGCGGCTTGACGACGACCGGCGCGCCGATTTCCTGCGCGGCCTTCCAGGCGTCTTCGCCATTGGCCACGGCACGTCCGTTGGGAACGGGCACGCCGGCCGAGTGCAGCAGCATCTTGGTGAGTTCCTTGTCCTGCGCGATCGATTCGGCGATGGCGCTGGTGCTGCCGGTTTCGGCGGCCTGGATGCGGCGCTGGCGATGGCCCCAGCCGAACTGCACCATGCTGCCTTCGGTCAGGCGGCGGTAGGGGATGCCGCGCGCGACGGCGGCGTAGACGATGGAGCCGGTGCTGGGCCCGAGGCGGATGTCTTCGTCGAGGTCGCGCAATTCCTTGAGCGCAGCGTCGAGGTCGAAGGGGGTGTTGTGGATGGCGCTGGCGATGAGCTTTTCGGCGAGTTCGAAGGCGAGGCGGCCGACGTCTTCTTCGGTGTACTCGACCACCACCTGGTAGGTGCCGGCTTCCACCGTGGCGACCGAACGGCTGAAGGTCACCGGGCAGCCGGCCTGGGCCTGCAGGCAGAGCGCGGCGGATTCGAGCGCATGCGCGAGCGAGAAGGGCTGGCCGGCGGCGGGCTCGAGGAACTTGATGTCGGGAAAACGTGCGCGCAGCCGTGCCTCGAAGTCGGGCATGGCGGTGATGTCGCGCTCGGTTTCGCTGCACGACACGATGGCTTCGATCGACGTGTGTCGACTCCACAGGTTAGGGCCGCGCAGGGCGCGGATACGCGAAATTTCCATCAATTGTTTCCTTGTGGCCGCCTGTCGTCAGGCGGCGTTCTTCTCAATCGTCTTGCGGGAAGCAGGCGGCGCGGTTCAGGCCGCCTTCCTTGCCTTGCCCATGCCGTAGTCGAAGGTTTCGATCGCAGCGCGGATGACGTCGGCGCTGACGCCGACGGCCCAGGCGGCGCCGGCGGCGGCCAGGATGTTCTCGATGATCCAGGGCTGCTTGTCCAGTTCCCGGATGGCCAGCTTCGCGGTATCGACCAGCGGCGTTTCCACGCTGCCTTCGGCGAGCACGATGACGCCGTCCGTCACGAACAGCGCGCGACCGCCCTGTTCACGATGGCGCACCAGCGGCTCCGCGTCCGCGGCCTGGGCGAAGAAGATCACGCTGCCGTCGCACAGCTCTGCCAGTTCCGCCACGCGGTGGTCGGCGGCATTGAGCACGGCGGCGCCCTCGGGGAGCACGATGTCGACCTGGGTGCGGGCCACGGTCGCCAGTGCATCGGCGTCCGGGAAATGCAGGTCGGCCAGATGGTCGCCGTTGTCGATGTTGGTCACGACGCCGACCAGGCAGCGGTCGTAGGCGATGCCTTCGGAGGCAATGGCGCGGTAGCCGTTTTCAAAGACGGCGGCTTCGACCGAGCGGTTCATCAGGATGCGGTGCGCGGCGGCCCAGTTGGCGCTGTCGCCGGCATCCATCTGGCGCTGGCGCAGGAAGATGCCGTCGCTGCAGGCGGTGCCGACATAGGGGCCGTGCAGCTTGATCATGCGCGCGGTGAGGCGCGCAACCATGGTCTTGCCGCGGCTGCCGGTGATGCCGACGATGGGAATGCGGCCGTTGTCGTCCTTCGTCGGAAACAGGTGATCGACGATCGCCTGGCCGACCGGGCGCGGCGTCCCGACGGCGGGCTTGAGGTGCATCAGCAGGCCGGGGCCGGCATTGACTTCGACGATGGCGCCGCCCTGGTCTTCCAGCGGGCGAGAGATGTCCTGTGCGACGATGTCCACGCCGGCGATGTCGAGGCCGACGATGCGCGCGGCCAGCGAGGCGGCTTCGGCCACGGCGGGATGAACTTCGTCGGTGCAGTCGAAGGCGAGGTTGCCGCGGCTCTGGATCAGCACGGTCTTGCCTTCGGGCGGTACCGAGTCCGGGCCGAAGCCCTGGCGTTCCAGCACCAGCAGCACGGTCGGGTCTTCCTCGTAGGTGATGCGGTTCAGGGGGAAGTCTTCGTGGTCGCCGCGGCGCGGGTCGGAATTGATCTGCGATTCGATGAGTTCGGTGACGGTGGACTTGCCGTCGCCGGTAACGGTGGCGATCTCGCCCTTGGTGGCGGCGACCAGTTTGCCACCGACGATCAGCAGGCGGTGTTCGTCGCCGCGCACGAAGCGCTCCACCATCACGTCGCTGCCTTCTTCATCGGCCAGCTTGTAGGCCGCGTCGATCTGCTCGCGGGTGTGCAGGTCCATCGACACGCCGCGACCGTGGTTGGCGTCGGAAGGCTTGACGACAACCGGGGTGCCGATGTCCTCTGCGGCGTCCCATGCGTCATCCGGGCTGGACACGATGCGGCCTTCGGGGATGGGCACGCCGCAGGATTGCAGCAGGCGCTTGGTCAGGTCCTTGTCGCGCGAAATGCTTTCGGAAATCGCGCTGGTCTGGTCGGTTTCGGCGGTCCAGATGCGGCGCGAGCGCGTGCCGTAACCGAGCTGCACGAGGTTGCCTTCGTTCAGGCGCAGGTGCGGGATGCGGCGGTCGGCGGCGGCATCGACGATGTTGGCGGTACTGGGGCCGAGGCCGATGCGTTCGGCCAGGTCGGTCAGGTCGCGGACGGTGGTCTCGACGTCGTAGGGCTTGTCTTCGATCGCGGCCATCACGATGTCGCGCGCGGCGGTGAGGGCGACGCGGCTGACTTCTTCGTAACGGGCCCGCACCACCACCTTGTAGATGCCGCGCTTGCCCTTGACTTCGCGCGCCTTGCCGAACCCGGTCTGCACGCCGGCCAGGTTCTGCAGCTCGATCATCACGTGTTCCATGATGTGGGCGGGCCAGGTGCCTTCGCGCAGGCGCTGCAGGAATCCGCCGCGCTCGCCCACGCCGCAGTGGTGCTCGGCCAGGCCGGGAAGCATGGCGGTCAGGCGTTCGTAGAATCCGGGGATGGTATTGGAGGGCGCGTCTTCGAGGTCACCGATGTCGACCCAGGCCTCGAGGGCGGGGCGGTAGGTCCAGATGTTCGGACCGCGCAGGGACATCACATTGATGATCTCAATGGTTTTCTTGTTCATTTAATACTAGGGGCAGTGGGGTAAAGGCCTGTTTTCTTGTAATTGGAATGTCGTTTCGCTGGCCTGTTCCGGATTAACGCTTTTCGAGCGTCGAAGTTTACTTGATGCGAAAAAAAATTATCGTGCGGACGCAACGTCCGGGAAACAAGATTATCGCCTCTCGGTATACTTAGCGCCACATCGGCGAGCCATTTATGCGCGCTCGCGCCCGTACTTATTTACATTTTGCAAACAGTTTTACGCCGTTTGATGCACATCCGGCAGCCTTGTTTGCCCTTTCCGAGTCTTGATGAATACTGAATCCCCGAATCTGTTGCCGCAGAGGCAAGCCGTGCCCGCGCACTGGCAACAGGATGTCCAGGCGCGCCTGCAGCCCGGCGAAAGCGCGGTGGCGAGCGTCGAGCTCGACCTCGATACCGAGCTGCGCTATGCGTCGGGCATCGTGGTGGCGACCGAACGCCGCCTGTTGGCAAAGTCCGGAGGCGACTGGCAAGAATGGCCCTACCGCGAAGGACTGGCGCTGGACCACCACGACCATGCCGGCGTCGGCACCCTGGAATTGCACGATGGCCAGCACCGCCTGGCCTGCTGGCGCTACACCCTGGGCCGCAACCCGGAAGCGCTGCGCCTGATCAAGCATGTCGATGAACAGCGCGACGCGGTCGTCTCCGGCCGCCCGGTGCAGCCGCCCGAACAGCTCACCTGCCCGAGTTGCAAGGCGCCGCTCCCGCCCGAGCAGGAAGAGTGCCCGATCTGCACGCGCGAAATGCACACCCCGCCGTCGACCTGGACGCTGTTCCGGCTGTGGCGCTTTGCCAAGCCGTACAAGGGCCAGCTCATCCTCGGCTTCCTGCTGACACTGGCCTCCACCGCCGCGACGCTGGTGCCGCCCTACCTGTCGATGCCGCTGATGGACGACGTGCTGATCCCGTACCAG
>Ga0196971_1000855_pt1 | contig 17228 bp, 16 predicted proteins | sample S1v_1013CmetaG_FD_148660 | JGI IMG/M metagenome (GOLD analysis project Ga0196971, IMG submission 148660) | Soil microbial communities from Anza Borrego desert, Southern California, United States - S1+v_10-13C | ecosystem: Environmental > Terrestrial > Soil > Desert | place: USA: California... | reverse complement strand
CGGTCAGGAGAATACGGTCCGGAGGATACCTGACTAGCCAGGAGCGAAGGGAACACCTAATAAAAAAAGCCTGCAGTTTGGATGCTGCAGGCTCTTATAGTTCTTTATTTCAGGTTTTAACCTATTGCTACCCTCTTGAATTCAGTGATGCTTACATCACCGGAAGATTTCATGTAGTCGGCAACTGATTTACCCGGATCCTTAACGAAAGGCTGTGCGAGAAGAGTGTTTTCCTTGAAGAAGGCATTCAATTTACCCTCAGCGATCTTAGCGATCATATCCTGCGGCTTGCCTGCCATTTTAGGATCGTTTTGCATAGTATCCATCACGATCGCTCTTTCTCTTTCAACAACTTCAGACGGAACACTGTTTGCATCGAGCGCTACCGGATTCATAGCGGCAATTTGCATTGCAACATCTTTACCAGCTTCAGCAGCTTCCTTGTTCATACCAACCAGTACACCGATACGGTTTGCGCCATGGATATAGGCAGAAACGTAAGGAGCTTCTACCCTTTCAAAGGCAACGATGCCTATTTTCTCCCCGATAGCAGCAAGCTTGTCGTTGATCATATCTGACACCTTAGCGCCATTGATGGTCACTTCGTTCAGCTCTTCAACTGATTTTACGTTGTTGCTAACGGCTGCATCAGCGATGCTTTGAGTAAATGCGATGAAATCAACGTTCTTGCTAACGAAGTCCGTTTCGCAGCTTACGCATACTATGAAGCCAGTCTTGTTGTCACCAGTTGTTTTTGCGATAACGACACCCTCTTTAGCTTCACGATCACTACGTTTAGCAGCTACTTTCTGACCTTGCTTACGAAGCCAGTCGATAGCACCTTCAAAATCGCCTCCTGTTTCCGTAAGTGCTTTGCGGCAATCCATCATTCCCGCGCCTGTTTGCTGACGCAGCTTGTTTATTTCTGCTGCAGATATTGTTGCGCTCATTGTATATGTCTTTAGTTATTAATGAGATTAAAAATGGCTGCGAAATTCGCATTTTATGTTTAAAGCCCCAAAAGTTAGGGGCTTCAAACATGATTATATAGCTTAATTACAGATTAACGCTTAACAGCTGGACGGCCAGTTCCTCCACCCGGACGGCTTCCGCCGCCCCCGGTTCTGCCACCACCTGCACCTCCGCGGTTACCGCTGCCCTGACGACCTGCGCCGGCTGCTGCTCCGCGTCCGCGACGCTCACCTCTGTCCTTGTCTGCTCCTTCTTCGTCGATATCCAGTCCGCGAACTCTTTCTGCAGCTTCTTCGGCTGTTTCTTCTTCCTTCACCTCGCTACGCTCCTGCAGACCTTCCATGATAGCTGCAGTAAGGTATTGAGTGATGATAGCGATTGATTTGGTCGCATCATCGTTGGCCGGAATAGCGAAGTCAACCTTTGAAGGATCGCTGTTAGTGTCTACCATAGCGATAGTAGAGATGCCCAGGCGCTTAGCTTCAGCAAGCGCGATGTGCTCGTGGCTGATGTCAACTATGAACAAAGCAACCGGAGTGCGGCTCATGTTGGCGATACCACCAAGCACCTTTTCCATCTTTTCCTTGCTACGAGTGAGGGTAAGACGCTCCTTCTTAGTAACGCTGTCCATAGTACCATCCTGAAGCATTTTCTCGATGCTCTGCATCTTTTTAACGCTCTTACGGATAGTCTGGAAGTTAGTAAGCATACCACCTAACCAGCGCTCAGTAACGAAAGGCATGTTAACCTTAGCCGCAGCTTCAGAAACGATCTCCTTAGCTTGTTTTTTAGTAGCTACAAACATGATCTTCTTACCGCTTTTAGCGATAGATTTCAATGCAGCAGCAGCTTCTTCAAGACCATCAATTGTTTTGTTCAGGTCTATGATGTGGATACCGTTCTTTTCAGCAAAGATGTAAGGAAGCATCTTTGGGTTCCATTTTTTCTTCAGGTGACCGAAGTGCACACCAGCTTCGAGTAACTGCTGGTGTAGGCTTTTATTTTCTTCCATTGTAATTTTTTCTTGTTGGTTAAAATAAAGAGTACTGGCCAGCGATTAACGTTTAGAGAACTGGAAGCTACGACGTGCTTTACGCTTACCGAACTTCTTACGCTCAACAGAACGAGGATCACGAGTCATAAGTCCTTCCTTCTTCAGTGCAGGACGATTTTCCGGATTTACCTCACAAAGCACACGGGCGATACCGAGCTTAATTGCTTCAGCCTGGCCTTTTGGTCCACCGCCCTGTACATTTACAACGACGTCGAAAGCACCCAGTGAATCTAATGTCTTAAGTGGTAATTCAACCTGATTCTGCAGGTACATAAGCGGGAAGTACGCTTTATATTCTTTACCGTTAACCGTGATGTTACCAGTACCTTTGCTTATATAAACACGGGCAACAGCTTCTTTACGGCGACCAACGGCATTTTTTTGCTTTTCCATTTATAGTCGGAATTTGGAATTAAGGATTGGAGTTAAAACTTGAATTCTTTAGGTTGCTGAGCCTTATGCGGGTGTTCAGCGCCTTCGTACACAAATAATTTCTTATACATTGCACGGCCAAGGCGATTCTTTGGAAGCATACCCTTAACTGCGCGCTCAACCACAACCACCGGACGGCGATTAAGCAGTTGCCTGGCGGTTTCTGCTTTTTGACCTCCGGGGTACCCTGAATACGTCAGATATTCCTTGTCTTCCAGCTTATTTCCAGTAAGTACAACCTTTTCTGAGTTGATAACTACTACATAGTCACCGCAATCAAAGTGAGGTGTATAGTATGCTTTATGCTTACCACGGAGTACTGTGGCGATCTTAGAGGTCATACGACCTAAAGTTTGGTTGGTAGCGTCTACCAGGTACCAATCGCGCTTCACGATCTTTTCGTTAGCCGACTGGGTTTTAAAACTGAGGTGTCTCATTTCCTATTAGTATGTTTTTTGACCTTAGGGACAATCCACATATAGTTGAGTGAGGGCCAACACAATGTGGATAAAATTAAGGACTGCAAAGGTAGAAGTAGGAAGTGAACCAGCCAAAAAAATCATTAAGAATTATTATGGCGGTGTTGTAACTAATTGATAATCAATAATAGAAACGTCACTGGAAATTACCCGTTGGAGAAAGTGGGCTTTCAAAACGCTATTCTTAAGGTTGATATTTGGGGCGTTGCCTCAAAACTTTGTCATAAATAAATCTCAGAACGAATATTGGCAGATGTCGGGTACTCCAACGGGCTGCAATTCCGACATAAAACTGCAGCGCTGTAATGAATCCATCAGCACGCATAGCTTTGAAGAATATCAGTTCATGTTTGAAGTATTCCGGCCCCCTTCTCCTTATGTCCATGTTGTTACCAATGCGTACATATACTAATGCTTCCGGAAAATTGTAAAAGCGAGCGCCTGCTTTTATCATTCGATACCACAAAGGGTAGTCTTCAAAGCTATTTTTGGTGTTTGTATAGCTGCCAGCTTTCAAAACCATCGATTTTTTGAAAATTGCAGTGACGTGATTTATCGGGCACCTCAATTTGGCATATCGGATGATCTCCTTATGATCTACTGGTACTTCTCGGTATCGTTTCATATCACCAGGGATGTCATGAAACTCTTCAATGAACGAGCCTATTATATCTACTTCAGGATGCTCGTTGAGATACGTCATCTGTTTAAGAAAACGATCAGGATGGGCAATATCGTCTGTATCCATCCGGGCGATGTACTGATTTTTACAATGCTTTAATCCAAAATTCATTGCAAAACCCACCCCCATATTTTCCTCAAGCTTTATTGTCTTTATCAGATTTGGATACGACGTTTTCTTTTGTTCAATGACCTGGTAGAGATCCTCAGTTAACGGTCCATCTTCCACGATCACTACTTCGTCTGGCATGTAATTTTGTGACAAAACACTTGAAAGTGCTTTCTCAAAAAAGATAGGCTGTTCCTTGAAGTAAACGGGAATAAGTACAGAAAATTTGGGTAATCCGGAAGTCACAAACAATAATTTATCTCAAAATAAAACCTGCAAAAAAGCACACGTATGTTCTGTACAGACATTACGAGGTGTTCTGCAAGTTAATAAGTATTTCTTTTCAACAAAATGTAAAGGAAATGAATGTGTTGCAGCCTCTCTTCAAGATTTACTACCTACAGGTTTACGCAACAGTGTTTTGAACAATAAGATGTATATCATTTTGCCAATCCTAAACCTGTGCTTTAGCAAAATACCTATCCTTGGTAAAAGCGGAGCGGATGCAAAATTGAAATATGCTGAAAAAAGTTCCTTCTGTTTCTTACTCAGTCGGTTTTCAAAGTGCTTGTAAAATTCAATTATTCCTAATTGGTGCTTACTATCTATTACGCCCGAACGTGAATTGAAAAAATTCACCATTTTACGCGTGAACTTTGTTTCATAGCCTACAGTTACATTTGTCGAATGCTGGCGATAATACATGAGGTCCTTATTAATGTATTTGATTGTCCCAAGACAAACAGCAGCTAGTGTAATAAGATGGTCGTGCATGCAGACGTAACCCTTATAGTTAATTATCAGGTCCCGCAGCGGTTTGTTGATTATCTGCAGGCATCCGTGAACTCCACCGTTTAGAAAAAGCGTATCATTTAGACTTGTAGGGTGAAACATTATGACCCTATCTGGCAATATCCGATCAGCTTTAAAACTGTTTGCATTGCAATATGCCATTGCTGGAGTATCAGAATCGATATTCTCCATCATCACCTTTACTTTATCAGGAAGCCATACATCATCCTGGTCAGCAAACATGATAAAGTCCGAATGGGCATGTTTCAGTAAATGCAGGAAATTGTGCGCAGCGCCGAGACCACTGATTCCATCCTCTAGTATTTGGATACGCCTGTCTAGGATAGCATAGTCTTTAAGGATAGCTATTGTATTATCTGTGGAGCCGTCATCATGAACCAACAGCCTCCAGTCTTTATATGATTGACTGACAATTGAATCAAGTTGTTCCCTTAGGTATTTTTGGCCGTTGTAAGTCGCTAAGAGAATAGTAAGTTGCATTATAAATGGTTTGCTACGCCCTGCTAGGCACTTTGATTTGTTAGATCCTTATACACCTTCAGATATCCCTGAATAAAGTTTTCCTGGTTGTAGGTGACCAGCGTTTTTTTCCTCGCGCGACTTCCCAGAATTTCGCTTTCTGCAACTGCCCAAACAATAGCGTTTTGGAGAGACTGTATATTTCCGTACTTGAAAAACGCTACTTCTTGTTCTGAAAATAGTTCTCTAAAAGAAGGCAAATCCGTGCATACAATGCTTTTTTCATGTAGCGCCGCCTCTAATAGAACTAGACCAAACCCTTCAGAATTAGAAGAAAGACAAAATACGTCCATCAAGGGAAGAAAAGCTACAGCATGTTTTTTATAACCAGTGAAAAAGACACGGTCGGATACTCCTTTGGTCCGTGCAAGTGCCTCCAGATTAGCTTGTTCCTTGCCGTCCCCAATAATTATGAGCTTATAGTGAGGTTCCACACATAGTAGTTCAATTAGCTGATGGACGCCTTTTCTTTTTGTGAGTTTACAAATCGTACCCAATAAGGTATAGCCGTCCTTAAACGCTAACACTTCGTTCGTCTCTTTCTCACTAAGTGTATAACTGTTTACTTGATCCACGCTTCTATAATTATGTACATAAGCAAGCTGTCTTCTCCGAAAGTATCGTGAATAGTGCTCTTTCATGTCATTGACAAGAAAGACGACCTTGTTGAATGGTTGCAAACTCATTAACCAAAGAGGTGTCGTTATCAGTGCAATTAGTTTGTTGTATGTCTGCGCTAGTTCAGGATAAATGTAGCAGTGAACCGTTGTAACGATCTTTAGTTGTCTATTCAGAATTCTTTGACGGGCCAGGAATAAATCAGGTCTGATCCCGTGCGAGTGAATAATACTATAGGCAGATAGATCTAACTTCTGAAAGAAGCTAATTTTCTCAGTGGTACAGGGGAAATGAAGCGTATCGTTTTTCTCCTTCTCGTCGAAATAGTAGACATGTATATGTGAAACATCAGAGTTTCCACGAAGGCCGTTCACTAGTTCATTTGCCACAATAACCGGTCCGAGGTTGCCAAGAGAAGGGAGTATAAGCGCTATTTTCATCAGGAGTTTGCAGAAGTGTAATTGAAAACACGTTTATTATTCGCCGTGTGAAACGACAGGATCAACTAACTTTTCACCTCGCATTTCATTGTATACTAAGAAAAGAAAGAAAAGAAAGGGAAAGACGAATAAGACATTGGTAAGATAAGAAAAAGCCAGCATTGGGTCAGTCTCCATAATTACGATTTTAATATACAACAGGCTATACAATAAAAACATGAAAATATTATTGTATTGGAATGACAACAATTTATTTCTTACAAATCCAACCAGTATACCAAGAAAAAGCGAAAAAATAATTGCGCCATAATAGTCGAAATAAATGAGACCGAATACATTATGCCTGCTATTTGGTCCCCAGAGCAATTCACCGCCATGGTGGTATTTTGTTAATTCGACCCCTATGACCTCGGTAATGTTATCCCAAGAGTAGATTCTAAAGAATCCCAGAAAATCCTGAAAAAGTGCGATAAATCCATTGCCTCCACCTAAGACCTTATATACGTCATTTGTGTATGACATATAGTAAACATCCCCACTTAGCATTAGCCTATAAGCCAGTTCTTCTAACGGTGTTAAAGGGGTTTGTTTTTTCTGTACAGACAAAATGATGAGAGAAATCCCAATGCCGATAGACAATAAGAGATACTTATTTTGTAATATGGAAAAAGGAAACTTGTTCCGAAGGTGACGTTTTAATGTCGGGTAAAATCTCGTCAAGCAAAAAAGTGCGAATGGCAAACTAAGAAATGCCGACTTTGAACCACTCAATACAAGAAAGGTGATGAGCACCAATAACAGGAAGTGATGCAGGAGTGTAACTTTCGCCTGCTCATTATTTGCAGCTAGAAAGAAATAGCATAGAAGCGAACACAAGATGGATACATCCATAACCCGGGAAAAAATACCTAAACCCGTACCACCAATAAATGCTTCAAGCCTCGAGTCCATTAACAATGGGATTCCTCTGAGCTGATAGGTGAGTAGATGACACACGATGGTGATACCACAGAAAAAATAGTAACAGTGGTTAATTTGTGAAAAATTTTGCGGGACGGCACGGGGTTCTATTTGGTTCTCAGTGTCCTTAAATCGAAAGATTCCCCAAAAGTACGCAACCTGAGTGAGCCAATAATTGACGAACAGTGAGGTTGAAATTGTTTGTGTAAACAATAAGAACAAAACGATCGCGGCGCCGAGAGACGAGAATACTATAGCTGTAAACAGAGGATCAAAGATCGACTTTATATATCCTTTGAATACGAGAATATATATCGTTGCGGACAACATAAGTGATAAGAAATACACGTACACATTGTTGCCTTCAAGAAAGAGATCTAAAAATTCGTAATTGTTCATATTACACTTCCGTGTTCATTTCCTTCTCAGTTACTGCTGTTGCAAGTTACGTCGTAGCCATCCAAGAACTATTTTTTGCGTAGGAAGTAACAAGTGCCTGAATCGGGCATATAAATATGGTAAAAACCCGAGAGCCTCCCAAATAAGTTTGGGTTTGTCACTCTCAAAGGATGCATCGATTGACTTCGCAGACGCGCCGGCATCATTAAACTTTGAAATAATTACCCCCAGGTATTCAAAACGTACCTTTTCCCTAATCAGAAGTAAATTCAAATGGTAATCCGCAAGTAAAGGGTAGACGAGGGAGAACTCATGTTCCTTCAAAACTTTAGAAGGATAAAAGATTGCCTGGTGGCAAATGTTTCTCAGTGCAAGTTTGAAAGCACTGAACCTGCCGTCGTATACAATTTGTTTATTCAGGAAGTAGGCTTGTCCATAATATACGTAATCTCTTCTTAAAAAATGGGAAACATCTTCCAGAACCCTGTTGCTGTAGAAAACGTCATCAGCCCCTAAAAAAATAACATATTCTCCGTTCGCCTGCCGCACACCTTTATTCATTGCATCGTAAATACCTTGATCTTTTTCAGAAACCTGGAATCCAATTGAATCCTTGTATTTCTGAAGCACTTTCATCGTTGCGTCTGTAGAGGCACCATCGATAACTATTATTTCGAAGTTCTGGTACGTTTGGTGGACAATGCTTTCAAGCGTGTCAGCAATGGTATTTGCAGCATTGAATGAGGGTATAATGATAGAATACTTCGGCATATCAATTTATTTTAACCATATGCCTTTTGCTTTACCAGTAATTAGCATTTTGTACTGGTAATATCCAAAAGTCGGATTTACTGCTATGCACAAACATGTTGCAGCCATAATACCTGTAAGTCCCCAACCAAGATACCGTGCGAAAAATATCGCTAATGGAATATTTATGAGGCCCACAATGATGGAAGTAATTAGTTGGAACCTGATTTTTCCAATGCCGTTTATGAAGTATATGTAGATGTTTGCCAGGGAGAATATAGAGATAAATAAGGCATTAAGCACAGACAGAGAGTAGGGCACCTGTATGTCATCACCTACCCACAAACGATATATATCATCTATAAAGAACAGAGTGATTACTAATGCCAGATTCAACAAAAGCCACAACCTGAATAATCTTCTTACTGTTTTTCTAATCCAGTCAAAATTGCTTTTATGATATGCGGTCCCAAAGGCTGACCAATATGGCATAATCAGTGTGGTCCAGCCAATGGTGAACAAAGTAAAGAATTTGAAGCAGATGCTATAAACCGTTACATCCTCTGGGGTATAGAGGTGAATAATAATCAGATTGGCAGAAGACATCAAGATGAGGATGGCGATCTGTATGATGAAAAAACTCAAACTGTTAGATAACGACCCGCGAATCAATGACTTTTCGATCTTTAAAAATTTAGGGCGGATATTCTTATAGTGAGTAGAGAAGAAGTAGACATTGCACACAAAGCTTATAAAAAATGGTATTACGCCCAGTACGATCGCTACCATAAAAATCTTGTTCTCTACATTAAAATGAGTGAGTATAAAAACTCCAATAATTGAAGCAAAGGCGCTTAAAAAATATAACGCATTTGCCAGCCAGGTCTTTTGATCTGCCAGGATAACAGAATAAATAAGATCGGTGTAGAGTTTTAATATAAAGAAGGCAGTCGGAATTGTAACAATTAACCTTAAATCAAGTGATTCGTTATAGTTGAAAAACTCATTCCAATCAATAAAGAAGGTAGTTGTAAGAAACGCTGTAAGTAGAAACGCCACTATTAACAACATCATGTTATAAATTGTAGAGGTCTCTTTTCGTGCCAACCCATGGTTGTTCTGGGCGAAGGCGTAGATTAGTTTTGTCTTTAGCCCATTGTTAATGCCGAGGTCAAAAACGTTCGTCCAATTTATAAAAGCAAATATTGTCAGCCAGAGGCCGTAAGTCTTTTCGTCAAGGTAATTTAAGGTAAGAGGTACCAGGATAAAGGAGCATGCTGCTGCCAATGCCCTGAACACAAAGGACAGGGCGATATCTATATGGATTTTGTCCTTAAGTAGATTCAAGATATTCTATTTTCCTAGCTCCGATCCGATAATACATTACGTAGGTAACGCGTGATTAGGACGAATAGCAAACTGAGCACTGCACCTAGAAGTCCGCCGACAAGCATTGCAGTTAGTTTTCTAGTTTTGTTATTTTCCAGAGGTAAGACAGGTTTGTCTATTACCTGAACCAGAGGTGTAACTCTCCGTAAAGAGATCTCAGCAAGCTCCAGGTTTTTCACAAGCTCGATCAATATGGCTTTATTCATTTCTACGTCTATCATCTTTTTCTGCGAGGGTAGAACAAGCCTTTGCAGGGCAGGATTTGGATTAGGATTCGCTTCAGAAGCAAATGCGACACCATACAAAGCGGTATTTAGCAGTTTCCTTACTGAATCGGTATGGTGTTTTAGGACCGCTACATTTTCAGCTTCCTTCTTAGTTTGGACCTTAACATAGAAATCAATCACATTCTGGAGTAACGTCTCTGTAAACTCTTTTGCAAACAACTCGTCGTTTGACTTCATCTTGAGAATCAGAATTGACAACTTCTTGTCTGGCTTCTCAACTTCAAGATCGTTTTTTATAATACGTTCGTAAATCTTGTTTAAAAGGCTGTCCTGGAGATACCCTCCATCGTCCGAAGAAAATTTTATATTGCGTAGTCTATCACTCTCCTTCCACTTCTTATCAAGTTCGTTCACCTTTGCGTAACGATCAACAAGGAGTTCACTGCCTGCTCCGAAAGTAGCCTTGGAAAGCAGGGTCTGCACAATCATATTCCTTGACTTCACAAAGGCGATGATGTTGTCCGTTTCACGGAATACACTGCCGCTTCCGCCGAGGTTCAAGCCGAACTGCGCAGCAATGTTTGAATATCCGCTTATACCAGATTGACTGCCACCTTCGAGGATGAAACTCAGCTTTGCCGTGTAGGTTTTCTTTTTTACTAGCGAATAGGTCAGTCCCAACAATCCACCAATTACGCCACACAATAAGACGACACGCCATTTTCCAAGAATGTTAGCGTATCTACGCCTGATATACAGTAGTATTTGTCTCAAAGAAAGTTCATCCGTTTCCGTTCGTTGCTCTTTCGGTGTCATATCATGCTCTATTGTGAGGCTTCGGATTATCTAAGTATTGTAAATACGAGTGTTGCTATTGTAGCCAATCCTGTACTTATTGCTACAATTTCACTTGTTGACAACCTGTTATTTCTTTCTTCCTTCTCGGGCACAAATATCTCCCCGCCAGGTTTTACCTCGGGATAATTATTGAAAAACAGGAACTTCCTGGTGCTGGCCACACCTCCATTTGCATATATAATATAAGCTCTCTTTTTTAAAGCCTTCGGCGCAAAGCCTCCACTTTCGTTGATGTATCGCTTAAAACTTTTGGATGAGGTGTATACTACTGCTGATGGCGACAAAACCTCGCCACTTATTTTCACCGTTTGCAGTTCCTTAGGGATATTTAATACATCTCCGTCTTGAAGTAAAAGATCTACCCTGCTATGGGGCGACTTCAGGATTTTTGGCAAATTGATACCAACATAGTCATTCCGGACACTTATATCTTCCAAATCAACTTCTGCAGAGTCGTTAGCTGCTTTCTGCAGGTTCTGAAACTGCTGAAGTTTGTATTGCTCCTGTTCAACTTCAGACTGGGTTTCTTTTTTGTCGACGCGTTTCAGAGAGGCACCCTCCTCATACGCAAAAGCGGTAAGGCCACCGGCTCTTTTCAGAAGATCAGACACCCGCTCGTTTTTGTTAGCTATAGTATATAGCCCCGGATAAAGGACTTCTCCCTCTACCCTCACTGTTTTCTGTACCTGATATCCAGGCGCTGGTCGTACTGACACGATATCGAATGGCTTTAATACGAATTTGCCTGCGGTTTGTTTCAGGTCCTTGTCAATGTTCACCGTGAATACCTGTGCAGTCTGCGTGGTGTCTGAAATGGGGTTGCTGCTGGACACTCTTCGTGCTACTTCCACTCGTTTAGGTGTAGCGCTTTCCTTAAGTCCGCCTGCTTTAATTATTAGTTCTTCAAGGGTTATGTTCTCCGCGTAGTCGAACGTCCCGGGGTTTCTCACCTCACCATCAATAGTGAGGGAATACTCTTCCTTCAGCTCAAATATTGACGGAATGGTAATGATATCCTCCCGTTTGAGGCTGATGTCGTTTTCCCTTCCACTTACAACTCCGGCTGTATTAAACGAAATTATCTCCGTTGTGAGATTGTTTTTTGTTCGTGTAATGTAACCCCGGTTAGGAAACGCATCTTCTTTCAGTCCTTCTGCTTTGTTTATAAGGTCGGTTAGTGTAAGTCCCTCTGTCAGCTCAAATTCCCCAGGGCGAAACACGGCCCCATTGATGCGAACACGGTTCTTAAAGCGATCGAGGATCTTGTCGACATAATACTCATCGCCAGGCGCAGGGTTATAAGTCTCAAACTCCTCTGCTGTCACATCTTCTATCTTCCGTTCTGTTTCGGTATTCTTTAAGACCTTTATTCTTGCTTTGTAAGCCCTTTCAGTAAAATCCCCCGCAAAACGAATAAGATCACCCAGGCTCTCTCCGCTCATCATTTCAAAGATGCCTTCTCTTTTTACTTCCCCGTTTACTTCCACCCTTGTTCTGTAAGTAGGTACTCTGATTACATCCTGATCCTGTAAGCGAACATTATTCTTGAGGCTTCCATAAAGCAGGAAATCATATACATCCAAAACAGCTATTATAGAACCACCTCTAATTATCTGGATCGTTCTGAAAGATCCATTCTCGTTCGGTCCGCCCGAGGCGTAAAGCGCATTAAACACAGTAGCTACCGATGGTAGGGTATAGGTGCCGGGCTTTACAATTTCTCCGGTGAGTACAATCTTGATACTTCTGATGTTACCGAGCGAGATGTTCACTGAAGTAGAGCCATTGCGTATACCAGTGTACACATTGGCCATTTTGTTCCTGATCCTCGCCGACGCCTGTTCGATGGTGGCACCGCTTACCTGTACTACCCCAACCATTGGTATATTAATAGTGCCCTCAGGTGTAACCCTCAGCTCATGACTGGCCTCGGAATAACCATAAACATCGATAATTATTTCATCGTCCGGTCCTATCTGATAGTCTACCGGAGTTGCCATTCTCAGGTTTGGCTCGAAGGTGATGTTTTCGTTTGCAAATAATGATGCCCCAAATATTCTTGATCGTAACCTTCTTTGCTCTTCGCTAAGGTCTGGTTCCTCCTCTGTGTCAGACGTCTCTACGGTTTTCTGATCTTCATTTACCACGCGTGAAGTTCCTTCCAGGGTTTTCTTTTCTGCGGGTTTTCTTGCGTCCTGTTTTTTAATGACCTCGACTCTCTGACGCAGCTTTGTAATTTCTGTATTGCTCATCCCGCGTGCGGCGGCTACCTTTTCCAATTGCTCATCCCCCATTCCGGTTGCCGCCACCTGCTTCATAATAGTTCGAATCTGAGCATCGGTGAGGTCATCTACACGTACATTGCTAAAATCCTGCTGCGTCGGTTTTTGTGCATATGTTGGTGCTGCCACTAACATCACCATTGCCAATAAAAAGAATGTAAGTATCCTGTTGAACATCAATTTGTTTGTTTTCCTGCGTGCTCCTTACGGACGCGGTAAATTTTGGCCAAAAATAACTATATGGAAGGTTTGTAGGGCAGAAAATCAAACACTACTTCCTTATTTTTCAGAAAGTTAGCATCAATTTCAATATCCTACACTATAAAATCAGGTACAGTTACGCCATAAGCCGTGGAAAATAGACCCTTAAGGGGAGGGAATTAAGCCATTGCTAAGATATAGAACAAGATTGATAGTCACAAACTTAGACGCGATTATAGCGTATATTTTCTCCCTTTGTTCTGCTCCTGCAGCCAGGTAACCAGGGGTTGAAAATACTCAAGCATTGCCCCGGCATTCAGTTCGCTACCGGTGGATTCCTTCAGAACTACCCGCCAGTCTTTAGAGGCACCCGGATACATGATCTTTTTCAGGAAGTCGCCAATGCCTTTTTGTCCGTAGTAGTTGGTAGCCCTGGGATCCTGCTTCAGTATATTTTTTGCAACATGGTTGTGCAACTGATAAAGAATCACATAGGACAATGCATAATCATAATACTGAGCAGGGTCGTCATTAATGTGGGTTTTCGTTGCTGCATCGCAGAATTCCTCACCTCTGGGTGCTGGAGGCACCATCCCCTGGTATTTCTTAGAGAGCTCCCACCACCTGGCGTTAAATTGGTCGGGACTAAGATTATCTACATATAAAGCTTTTTCGAAGTTGCTCATAGTGCCGCAGGAGAAGAACATAAATACCACCGAGTTTAATGCCTCCTTCAATAATGACTGGATGCTATCGGTTTTCACGTCAGCATTCACCAGTCCGCGACCGACGAGGTATGGCTTTTGCATTGCTGCCAGGCCCATCATAGTGCCAATAGCCTCGTGGTAAGCCCTGTTGGCGCCACCACGCAGCAAAGGCGGTACATCAGGATTGGTGTAGGTCATGTAATAATATATATGGCCCAGTTCATGGTTAGCGGTTTCAAACCATTCGGCATTTGGCTCAACGCTCATGAGGCTCCGGACGTCGGTGTTCAGATCCATATGCCAGGCAGAAGCATGATTGTTTTTCTTCACATTACTGTCTGCATCATACGGATAAAGGCTGCTTTTATCCCAAAATGTTTGTGGCAGTGCAGGAAAACCCAGGCTTACGTATAAGCTCTCACCTTCTTTTACTATCCATTCTGGTGACTTCTGGCGCAGTACATTGTCAATATCAAGTCCCTGTACTGTCACAGCCGAACTCCAATCCTGTCCCCACCGGTTTGGCAGCCAGTGTGCGGGCAGATGATCAGGTACTTCTGCAACCCCATACTTTTTAGCCATTTCGTAGCGCACCCACGTATGTAGCTCCCGGTATAGGGGCTTTAGCTCTTCCATCAGCCTGTCCATGGTTTGCATCATTTCATCGGCAGACATGTTGTAGTCGGAAACCTGGTAACTGAAGTAATCGTTGTAGCCAAGCTCCTGCACAGTTTTGTTTCGCAGGTCCCGTAGATTAACAAGCCCTGCTTTCAACGTTTTCCCCACTTCCTTGCTTGCTTCCCACGCAGCCAGCCGCTTCCCAATGTTGTTTTCCTTTTTTAATATATCATCAAGGTCATTGGTGCTAACCTTTTTGCCATCCAGCATATACTGGAATCCATAAAGTTGCTGTGTTTGCTCATTTTCTGCTTTTATCCGCTCTTTCACTACATCGGCGATGGTTTGGGGGTTATTTGCAGCAGCATAAAGTATCAGTTCCAGTTGCTTTCTTTGAACCTCCGTCAACTTGTCCTTCTCTTTCAGCAGTTCTTTTGCCTGCTCTATGTTCTCTATGCTGCCGGTAAAGGCTGCTATTGCTTCATCTGCTTTCCTGGCATTAACGGTGTTGGTGGAGTCTCCTTCTACAATTTCAATGTTGGCTTTCCATTGTGCTTCAGTTGCATTCTTGTACAGCTTCAGGTAGTCATGTGTATAGCTGTCAATGAAAGTTTGCGCCTTCTGCTGGTTGTTTGCGGCATTATCCGCACACGACACAAATGCGAGCATGCCCACTACGGCAACGATGGCTAGCTTGTTCATTCAATCTGATTTTGCTTAAATATATAAAAACCCGCTGGCAATGAGCGGGTTAAAAATCGGGGGATATGCTGGTAAACAGCGCATTACTGACTATAAGTCAGCCGAGCACTCGTATTCATTTCACCTACAAAGTCTATGAGCAGCTTACTAAGGCCGTCTATATTTTCAAGGCTTAGTTCATTTACTTTATCAAAAACGTCGTGATAGAAGGGCTTTGTGCCGTTGCCGTAGATGAAGATAGCCGGAACGCCTCGTTGACTGAAATGGTAATGGTCGCTGTTCGCGCTCTGGTCGCGCTCGTTGATCTTTGGCACATACGACTTCTGTTCGTTGATGTCATTCAGCAGAGTGAAAGCCTTCTTCTGTTCTATTGCATTCACTACGGTTATTCCATTGGTGGCGTCACCTGTCATATCCAGGTTGACCACAAATCTGATACTGTTTAGTGGAAATAGTGGGTTGTTCACAAAATAATTTGAACCCACAAGCCCGGCCTCTTCCCCACTGAAGCCTATGAACCCAATAGAGTACCTCTGAGGATTTTTGGCGAAGTAATTGGCTAATAAGAGCATCAGCGCCGTGCCGCTCGCATTGTCATGCGCACCGGGAAACACAGTCTGCCTCCCCATCTTTCCCAGGTGGTCGAAATGCGCGGTGAAAAGGATAAAGCTGTCGGGGCGCACTGTCCCGGGAACATACCCTAAAACATTGTTCGCCTTGAACGCTGTTACGAACTTAGTCTCTACCTCTGCCGATACCTTTCTGATGCGCCGGGGCATGAAGGTATCCTCCACGTAGAATATGGTTGACGAGATGGTATCTCTGGCAACCGACCAGGTAAGCTTTCCGTGTTTCGGAACGATAAATACCCCAGGCGGCAGGTCTTCGCCCATCAGGCGTCTGGTGTATTTAAGGTGCCGGGTAAGGGTATCTGCATTTTTCAGTATGTATGCGCGGTCAGATCTGAATTCGCGCTTCATCTTGTTCCACGCAGCCGTATCCCTGACGTCTTTCAGGTCAATGGTTCTCACTTTCAGCTTACGTGCATTTATGGGGCTGCTGGCTTCATGAACGAGGTAATCTACCCCCGGCACCATTTCCTTTCGCTGAAGTTTCAAATGTATGTTTCCCGGGAAGGTGTTCACCGGCATTGTGTAAGGCTGGAAATAGCTGCTGTCGCTGGTGAAGGGTAGAAGACCATATTCGACAAACCTTCTTTTCAGATAAATAGCCGCTTTGTCTACACCCTTGTTCACATAGCCCCTGCCATGCATGGTCGTGCCTGATAGTGTGGCGATCTTATGTTTCAGCCATCTTTTCTCCCATTGCGCATTTGCCTGAACGCTAAAAAACAGAATAAATGCAGCAGCGAAAAGCAGTTGTTTCCTCATTACCCACGATAACTGTAAGCGTCTAAATTAAGGTAAACAGCTGATTTGTAAACAATCCGCTAATGCCTATGGGAGAATCTCACCTGAAATGTTGAAGGAGTATTCAAGTAGGTGTCATACCACTTAAGGCGCAGGTACTTTCCATCAAGCTGTACTACTTCAAAAATTATGTTCTCGCCTAATCCCGGTATGGAAGCGCTTAACCTTGTTTCCCTTTCTATCAGCTCCCATTTTACCGGTACGTCAAATTGCTGAGGATCTTTCTTGTCACATTTAATATGACGATCATTTATGGTAAGTGCGCCGCCCGGATGAAAAGTAAAAGAATTATCTTCTATACAGTCTGGCAGGTATTGCGAGATTTTCCCGGAAAACTCCTTTCCATCAACATTGGCTGTTACATGGGCGTCTTCCAGGTACCAGCATCCGTTCTCGGCCAGGTATTCACTCCTGGTCATAATTTCGTACTCATCGTCGTCACATGCCGTGAAGCCGAGTACGACAATCAGGCAAAAGAGGTATGCATTTTTCATCGGTGGTTGTCTATTAGGGCAGGAAAGTTACGAAAGAAGTAAATGTGTTAGATTCTTTCAAGCCTCTCCGCCCTATAAAAAAGAAAAATCCGGA
>Ga0196971_1000854_pt1 | contig 17234 bp, 17 predicted proteins | sample S1v_1013CmetaG_FD_148660 | JGI IMG/M metagenome (GOLD analysis project Ga0196971, IMG submission 148660) | Soil microbial communities from Anza Borrego desert, Southern California, United States - S1+v_10-13C | ecosystem: Environmental > Terrestrial > Soil > Desert | place: USA: California... | reverse complement strand
GGCAGCAGCATGAGCCCTCTTTGAACCGGTTTGAAGCGCGCCACCCCAACCCACCTCCCAAGTAAATTCAGTATGTCCGATTATCCTATCGGAAACGCAGAATGGAAGTTTTTCTACAGGCTCAACGATCAAGCTCACCCGCGCCGGCTTCCGGACGGATGAACAAGGCGTGGCTGCATACCCGGCGTCGGGTGTAGCGCCAAGTTAGGCGCGGCCATGCGGGCGCATCACTTCTGCCGACAACCGGTCAAGGTTCTGCTCATTTGCCGGCACTACGATATGTTCGATGCCGCTGGCAACCCTTGGATCTTCAAAGTCCTGCTCCCAGCGAACCAGAGTCCCGCCGCCTTCTGCTGGCTCAAGAGTCACAGTGAGAAGATACCTCGGCTGCGACACGTGGTGAATCACAATTCTTTTGGGTGGCTCAATGTCACGAAAGACACTCTCATTTGGGTAGTTCTTCCCGTCAGGCCCATGCATAACGAACGACCATTTGCCGCCCGGCTTGAACTCACACGTGTTGAACGTATTGGTAAAGCCGGCCGGTCCCCACCAGGCTGCTAAACGAGCGCCGTTCTCGAATGCAGCAAAGACCCTCGATGGAGGAGCGAAAATTTCTCGTGATGTCTGGAAGCTCATGAAGTCTCAGTCCTTGCTGTCAGCATCTGTTCGATGAGGCGGCTAACAAGTAATTGAATGGTTTCCGTTTATCATCCGCAACGGTTTTACCACATGTCATTTGCCTTACAAAGCATCCTCGATTTTCTTGGTCTATCCTTCTGTCTATCTTCCCGTTCCGCAAGATAGGTCTATCTGGATACCTTCGTATGCTGAGGCCGCAGTTGGCCGAAAATATCAATTCGATCATGGTTCCATAAAGCCGACATTCGAAGCCAGCTGACAGCTAAACGCGAACGGCAGCAATGGCCGAAAACTACCCACCCGAAAACAAACTACTGGAGCTTGCTCTTGGCTGTCATTCAACATTGAAGAAGCACAGCGTCGAGGTCAATGACCGGAACAACCCCGGCGAGTCCGAAACGGACCAGGCTGCCTCCGAACGTTCGGGTTTCAGACGAAATTGGGTGCGTCTTGCTGTCGTTGGGATCGATTAAGCCGGCCGGTCAAATTTCCGGGCCAGCTCTCTACAGCCGTTGTCTCGTCCAGTGAACGATAGTCTGCCGTACGTCCGTTTTCGCCATCCGTTGCGGTAAAGCCCTCTCTCCCCGATGAAAACGCCCCGCCTGATCTTCAATGCTTCGCCAATTGTCCTTTGGCGTCGTGTTCGTCAATGGATGTGCATTTCCCGATTGTTTGCTCTGTCGCTTCTTTGCAGCAGATACCTATCCTGGTCGCCAGGTAGGGGCGCGCCGTCGTTGCTTAGATAGAGCAAAGTCCCTTCATCTTTAATGGCGAGCCGACGCTGAGGGGCCTCTTTGGTGGGGGTCAACACGACGATACCTTGGGTGTCGTCCCATGCGTATTTGCCTTTTTCGAAGGACTCTCGGTTTTGCGGCTTTGCGGGTTGGATGACCAAAAGATAATTGTTCTTGGCATTCAACGACAGGGTCATTTTCAGACCGTTGCAATTTTCTTCATAACACGGCAGGTAGCCGTAAAAGACGCCCCGAAATTTGCCTGGCGCTGCCTCGGGACCAGCATGAGCCGAATGATCCATGGCACCGTGCTGGCTCAGTTCGCGAGCTTTGAGCGCTTTTTCTTGGATTTCCTTATCGGTTTCTGCCCAAGCGGCGTTGAGCGAGGACAGCAATGCGCCGAAAACAATGAATAACACCATCTTAGTCATGTTTCTGTTCAACGCTTTCATAAGGGATTTCTCTTGTTCTAGGTCCGAAACCCGCGTATAGCCGCCAATGAGGCGGACAGGCATGTGACATTGTACGCCACCGAGGGCGTGTTAACTTGATGGTCACGTTCTGTCTGGTCGTGTGCCGGCAATTCATCGGTTCGATGGCTTGAGCGGGGTTCGATCGAGGTAGGAGACTCATGATTCTCAAATTTCGGATGCCCAAACAAGATTTGGCAGGATCGGAATTATTTCAGAACGTGTGGCATCGCACACACTCAGCTCGTCCGCACTACCCGCTCTTGTCCCAAAAATCATAAAAGTTGAACCAGTTGTAAGGCGCCCGGCGGCAGTAATGCTCCAGCCGGTCGGCATAATGCTGCATGAACTCCCGGATCTTTTCGTCCCGGTCTTTCCGGGAACACTCGACGCGCTCGGTCAGCAGCTCGAAATGCACGTCATAATCGGCGCCGTCTTTGTGGAGGCAGAAGAACAAGATCACCGGAACCTTGAATAGATTCGCCAGCAACACGGGCGCTGCCGGGAACCAGGCGTCCTCGCCGAGAAACCGGCACAAAACGCGTTTTTCCCCGTGTACGCTGCGGTCGCCCAGTAGGGCGACCACGCCGCCTCGGGTGATGTGATCGTCCAGCCCCAAAAGAGCATTGGCGGTACCTACGGGAATGATGTCTTTGAACAAGTTCGGGTTTAAGGCCTTGAAAATCGCATTGATCTTCGGAGAATTTTCTCCATAGACCAGCGCCTTAACGGAAAGTCCCTTGTACCTAAGCCCGAGGCCGCGGAGGATCTCGAAGCTGCCGACATGGGCGCCGACCAGGAGGAATCCTTGTTTGTCCGATATCAGCCGCTCCAGCACATCGAATCCGTGCATCCGGATTTGAAAGAATTCGTCGCGTTCGGCGAACACGAACACCCGGTCGAGCAGAGCTTTGGCGAAGGTGTGATAGTGGCGAAACAGCTCCTTTCCCGAAGGCGTTCTGCCGAAGATGCGTGTGAGATAGGCGGCGGAGGCTTGCCGCGAGCGGTCGGCGAAAATCAAAAAGTAAGCGGTAATGGGGTAGAGCAGGGCGCGGGCGATCGGCCGGCCAAGCCGCAAGGCGATCCAGACGATCGTCCGCAGCCAGAAGCCGGTGCTGCGCTCTCTCTGGGTAATCCAACTGCGACTCATGATGTGATAGGCGTGAATAGCAGACGCCCTTGAGCAATGCGCCGGTCGTCCGAGAAGCAGTCGAATTTTACCGATTCTTTTCCCGTGCCATCGAATCGCACCCGGCACGGTTCGCCCGGCCGGAGCACCGAGAGAAACTTTGCGGCCGGAATGCCGGCGAGGCGGCAGCCTGGATGGACTCTCAACCAGAGATGGGCGATCTCGTCCAGAATCACTACGCCGGGGACCACCGGATTGCCCGGAAAATGGCCGGGCAGGGCAGAGTGGTCGGGTGAAACGGTAAAGTGTGCCTCCATCGGTGTGTGTCGCTCGAATTCGTCCGGCGGGATTCCGATCAGTTCTTGGGAGCCGAGATGACGCCCGAACGGGCGATGGTCGCGATCAAGTGGAGGATGGATGGATGGCTGTGATGCCGATAGCGGATGCGCCGGTAGATGTACTCGGTGATGAAAAAACCGCCGACGAAGAAGTAATTCAGGGTGTTGGTGAATAGGAAAAAGGTTTCCACCGGAGCGAATAAAGCCAGCAGCACCGATTCCAGGACCAACAGGCAAAAGAAGATGGCCCAGGCCCAGGTGAGATTGCGCGTGTAAATCCGCAAATCGTCGGGCAGCACGCCCCGCCGTTCCAGCCGCGCAAAGCGTGTGATCAGCGGCTCCCGTCCCGGCGTTAGCGTCGTCAGAAAGAGGCTCGCGAGTATCAGACCGATGCCGACAGGCGAAAAATAGATCATCGTGTCGGGCCGGAGATAGAAGAGCGGCACGCAGAGGCCGATTCCTACGGCGAAAGGCCAAAGGCGGCGGATCATGCCCGACCGGCCGCCGCCTGACAGGCGCATTGCGATCAAAATAGCGGCGAAAAGCAGAAAATCAACGAGTCCGAGCCAGACCGGCGATATGTTCGAACGGATGGCGGCAAAAGAAAAAACCGGAAACAGCGCCGCCAGGCCCAAGGTTATAGCCGGTTTGATCCCCATGCCTTATTTCTTGCGCCGTTTTTCAATGGTGCCGGCCAGCGCCCGGAGCGAAGAAAAAATATTGGTGACATCCGGATCGTCCGATTTGATCTGAAATCCGTATGTCTTGGAGATGACGAGGGAGAGTTCGAGCAGGTCTATGGAATCGAGTCCCAACCCGTCCCGGTACAGCGGCTTTTCCGGCTCGATGTGCTCGGGAATGGCTTCGAGGTTCAACGATTCGACGATCATCCGTGCCACTTCCAATTCCATCGGGGTCAGTTGCGTGGTCATAAGCTATTGATATTCGACAGTTAGATCATTAAAGCCGATCGGCTTGGTTCGAATTACGAACGGGGCAGGCGAATGACGCCTTCGATTTCCAGCAAAAGGTCTCTACGGCAAATGTCGCCTTGAAGAAAAATAACCGGGCATGAAGGATGTAGGGTTTCTGCAAGAAGCTTTTTGGCTATGCCGAAATGTTCGCGATGGCGTACATAAACCTTCAACATGCAGTCTGGCCCCAATTCGTCGAGCTTTATTCGGGACCGGCCCAATTCGCTCAGCACGGCCTGAATGTTGATCAGCGTTTCCCGCAATTGCCCGGCCGCATCCTCGGGATGCAGGGTTTCATGCCCCACGATGCTTGCGGTTCCCGCCAGATAAAGCTGCCGTTCACCCCCGAATTCTGTCAGCGTCGCGCGCGAAAAAGAGGGACTGCGCGGCCCGTATTGTAACGGATAACGATAGGCGCTCACCTGGCGCGGATTCTCGATCTGGCGTCCCGGGGTGCGGGAGGCAATGAAATAAATCCAAAGCCCTTCTGCCCCCGTGCCGATTGCGCTGGCGGCGGGCAAATCTCGGTCGAACACGTAGTCGGCTTCGGCAAAGGCTTGATGCCGGCCCAGGCAAAAGCGCTGATAGTTTTCGAGCCCCATGTATTCGCCGTTGATCCGCGGAAGATAGTTCCACATGCGGACAAGATGCGTATATCCGGAGAGTCGGACCAGATCCAGTAGCCGGCAGTACGCCTGGTACGTCCGGGTTTCCACCGAATCCGGTTCTTGTTCGGGCAAGTAAAAGCTGCCGAACAGGATATCGCCGTTGAAGGCGTAGCGGATGCCCTGATGTTCTCCGTAGCTTACCGGGCGCGGACTGAGCCAAACCTCGCAGAGCTTTTGTTCTTCGAGGTTGCTCATGGGCAAAGTTAGAGTCGGGTACGGTGCGTCTGCCCAGGATTCTGGAAAATCGTCGAAACCGATCACGCCGAGCACGGAGGCTCGGTTCGTGTCCGTGAGCCCGCCCAAGGCTTCGACGGGAAGCAGGCTGAGATAAACGGGCGGATCGAGTCTGGCGGAGCGCTGTTGCGGAACGCCCAGGCTCGCATCAAAAGAGCCTTTTCGTACTGGCGCGGTCATGTCAGGCGTGTATGAGACGAGCTTCAGGAGGCGATGTTTTGGCGTCTGCGCTTATGGGCCGCGTAGTTGTTGAGCGGGTCGAATAGGCTTTTCAAATAGTAGATGATCTTGAACATCAAGAGCTTGGATGCGATCGGGGTGTTCCGGAACAGATCGCCGGCAAGCAGCGAGATGACGCCTTCTTTGATCCGGAATCGGTTGTGAGGGTGGATGATTAAATCCCGCATGGCCGGTGTGGTGATGCGGTAGATGAACCAGGAAAACGTTTTCAGCCCGCGGCGCACCGATTTTTCGTACTGATCGAGGCGTTTTTTCGCAGTTTCGGGTGCGCGCAAGATGCCGTCCACCGTCTCCGCACCCAACAGGGCGCCGTAAAGGGCGAGATGGACGCCGCTGGAGAACACCGGATCGATAAAGGCGAAAGCATCGCCGATCAGCAAGTAATTTTTGCCTTTCATCTGCTTGGACGCGTACGAATAATTGCCGGTGGCGGTTACGGGCGATACCAGCCGGGCGTTTTCCAGGCGAGCTTGCACCGGGAAGCATAAGGCGATGGTGTCGAAGAAAAATTGTTCGACCGGTGTTTGGCGGCTTTTCAGATAATAAGGCCAACAGACGGCGCCCACGCTCATCAGATCTCCCTTGAGCGGGATCATCCAAAACCAGCCGTGATCGAACCAGTAAATGCTGATATTGCCTTCGTCCCGGCCGCTTCTGCGCTCGCCTCCCTCGAAATGACCGAAAATTGCCGCGCTGCCGTGTTTTTTGTTGCGCTCCTTGGTGCCGAGCCGGTCGGCCAAAAAGGTGTCGCGGCCCGAGGCATCGACCAGGAAGCGTGGCTGCCAAACATGCTCCACGCCGTGTTCATCGGTGGCTTTGACCTGATCCACTTTGTCGTCGTAGAGGTCTACCGAAGTCACGCGGCAGCCTTCGTGAACCTCCGCGCCCTTGGCCGCGGCATTTTTCAAAAGGATATGATCGAACTCCGCGCGCTTGACTTCGAAGGCGTAGGGATAGGATTTATCCAGCGCTTCGCCGAACTGGAAGCCGGAACACTTGCCGTGATAGATGGAATTGAATTCGGCGGCGTACTTGCGAAGACCGATCTCCTCGACTTTATCCAATACCCCTAGCCGTTCCAGATAAGGAAGACTCAATGGCAGCAGCGATTCGCCGATGTGAAACCGCGGATGCCGGTCCTTTTCGACGAGCACGACGCGCCAATCCTTTTCCGCCAATAGCGCCGCAATCGACGATCCGGCCGGTCCTCCCCCGATGACCAGCACATCGCATGATTTACTCATATGAGAATTCTTGAATTTATTAGGTCGAGTCCCCGAAGGTAGATAAGGATAATCGGCAAGATACGTGCTGCCAAGCCACGCTTGCCGAGGGAAGGGGGCGAGCAGAACCGACGGTTCGGCCGGTGAGGTCAGGATCGGGCGATCATTACCGCCCTAAAGAGCGGCTCTCAACGATCCGCAGCAAGGTAGTTCCGGGTGATCGGCACGGCGCCATGCCGTTTCGCCAGTTGGAGTTGAAAGACCACCATGTCTTGCCAGAGGAAAGAGCCTTCGCATACCGCCAGATAAAACTCCCACATGCGGGCGAAGCGTTCTCCCATTCGCTCCACCACTTCGGCCCGATGGTGCTGGAACCGCCGAAACCATTCCCTAAGCGTATACGCGTAGTGCAGCCTCAATACCTCCAGATCGGTCAGCATCAGACCGGAGCGCTGCATCGCCGGCGACAGCTGCGAGAGCAAGGGGATATAACTGCCCGGAAAAATATGGCGCCTTATCCACGGATTGGGAGGACCGTCCTTATGGGCGGCGCCGATGGTGTGGAGCAGCGCGATGCCGTCGGGTTTCAGCAGTCGCGCCATTTGCCGGAAGAAATCCGGGTAGTGGCGAACACCGACGTGTTCGAACATCCCGACGCTGACGATCCGGTCATAATCGCCAATGTGCTTCCGGTAATCTTGGAGGTGGAATCGAACCTTGTCTTGAAGGCCCAGGCGTTCGGCGTCGGCTTGAGCGACTCGGAGCTGTTCATTGGAGAGCGTCACGCCGGTCACTTCGACATCGGCCTCTTGGGCGAGATAAATCGCCAAACTGCCCCAGCCGCTGCCGATGTCGAGGACGCGCATGCCGGGCTGTAAGCGCAGTTTTCGGGCAATGAGCCGGCATTTGGCAAGCTGGGCCTCTTCGAGCGTCTGTTCGGGCTTTTCGAAATAAGCGCAGGAATAAAAGAGGCGTTCATCCAAAAACCGTCGGAATAGCCATTCGTCGAGGTCATAATGATGTTTTACATTCCGGTAACTGCGGGTGATGGCGTTACCCGTTCGAACAAGGGTGTGCAACCATCGGCGGATATGCGTGTATGGCGCGGGTCCGAGTTTGGAGAAATTCCGCATCATGACCTCCATAAACGCCGGCAGCGCGTCGGACGATCCCACGTTCCAGCCGCCTTCGAGATAGGTTTCGCCAAGTTGGAGTTCCGGATCCCACAACAGGCGGCGCAGGATTGTAGGATCGTGGATATGCCAGTGCGTCTCCGGCTGTCCGTTTCCGAAGCGGCGGCTTGGACTGCTCGAAACATGAAGATAGAGAGAGCCTTCCTGAATATGCCGGGCCAACAGGCCGGTTACGGTCTGATGCAGAACTTTTTCCAGTGCCATCGGTTTTCACTCCTTGTTCACCGCGGTATCGAAAAGCCTACCCGAGTAGTGTAATCGTCTCGCTTGTTTTGAACAGAGTGTTTTCTGGTTTGATGCAGCTCAGCCCCGTTTGGTCGTCCTGGGCGTACCAGGACGAGACTCTTCCCTAGGGGATGCGGAAGATCGGGTCTATATGAAGACCGTATCCGGCCCCAGGCGGGCCGATGTGGTCTATCGCCGCATCGACGACGATTTTGACGATTTTATAGATCCGGAGGTGTTCCGTGCGCAGCCGACGCTGAGCATCTCCACCGCCCCGACCCTGGTCGGCGATTGCCTCGCGCCCCGCCATTTGGATCTTCGGCCCTTCATCCTGCAATCCAGCGGACTCTACGCCACCACCGGCGGACTGATGCGAGCGGCCCTGAAAGCGGGCTCTCTCGTAGCGAATTCATCCCAAGGCGGGGCAGCAAAGATACCTGGATCGTCGACATGGAGGACGCATGTTATCCCGGGTAGCCGAGAACTTGTATTGGATGGCCCGTTATCTGGAGCGGGCTGAGAACACTGCGCGCCTGATCAACACCACGACGGATGTACTGCTGGATCTACCCAGGGGCGCCAACCTTTCGCCATGTTAGAATTGCCCCTCCATCATTCAAGCTCGAAAGAACCTTGGCACACCGTTGGAATCATCGCGATGTCGCGCCGGCGAATTTCATCGGTGAGCCAGCGTTCGGCAGACCAACCCGCATTTTGCAAAATCCCGTGAATACGCCTACGACTTGTCCCTGCGGCTCCGAAAAGCCTTTCGATACCTGTTGCGGCCCTTATCTGGCCGGACAAACACCCGTTCCCACCGCGGAAGCCTTGATGCGCTCTCGTTTCACCGCGTTCCAGCTGCGCGATGCCGATTATCTCAGGGAGAGCTGGGATCCCAGTAAACGGCCGGCTTCTCTGGATTTTGAAGGCGACAGCCGTACCTGGTCCCGTCTGGAGATCGTCGGAACTATAGGCGGCGGCGAAAACGACGAGCGGGGCGTCGTGGAATTCAAGGCTCAGTTCGAGCTGGGTGACGACACCTATCTGATCCATGAAGTCAGCCGGTTTCATCGGGTAATGGGGCGGTGGGTTTATCTGGACGGCACCATTCATTATCACGGCAAAATCGCGCACAAAGGCGAGATTCTCCGCAATGCCCCCTGCCCCTGCGGCAGCGGTAAGAAGTATAAGAAGTGCTGCGGCGGCTCGGCGGGACGTTCGGGCAGGGCATAGCGCCCGTCGTCCTCGGGCGACGCAGCCACGCGTTTTTTCTCGATTGAATCTTACTTTGGGCTATAGTCGAGGCGAAAGTGTGCCGGCTATGGCAATTCCATCATCTTACTGAGGGATCTCCCGCCCTTTGCCCACGTGCGTTCCAAGGAGTGTTGAAAAAATTGGCAATTTGTGTGGCATACAAATTGCAAATATAAATTCGGCGGCCGGTGAGTGAAAGGCAGGATGCCACCCATGAACATCCACTCATCGGACCGCACCAACCAACATCTTAATCGCGTTTTCTCTCTTCCCTCCCTGGACTGGCTTAGGTGCCGCCGGAAACGACGACACCTTTCTTTTGTCACATCTTACCTAGGCTTTCTTGCAGTTTCCGTTTTGGTTCGTGATATTTCTTGGATGCCTTGATAGGATCGGTGTCGCAGAAATCCAATGGCGTGGAAGGAGGATCAGGAATGATCGAAGAACTGGTGCTATGGCTAATGGTCGCAGGACTTTGGGGGGGAAGTCCGGCTTATGGAGATGAAGGCCGGTATTTCAAGGTTGCTCGCCAAGATCCAAGGCAGTGCGCTGCACCAACGTGCGACAAGGTTTTTGTGAAGGAAGTCAATAAACCACGAACGCGTTGCGCCGACGGGACTTGGCGCCGGGAGTGTTATGTCGGCGCGATCGATTTTTCCATGACGGGTGGCATGCAGCCGAAGAACGAAGATTTCAAGAAGGAGTTCGTCTTGGGGCATGGACTGGTGCGCGGCATTCTCGAGAGGCGCTCGACGGCGTCCAGCACCGAAGACAGCGTTCTGGTCGTGCACGAGACGTGGCGGGCCCAAGCACTGGCGTCTCCGACGGGAGCCGTGTACCGGGCGAGGGATGTGGGCGGCCCTTGCCTGACCGACCCGTGCGAACACATCGAGGCAGAGCGGTTGAATACGCTTAGCAAGGCTCTGATTGCAGAGGTCGACCTGCTCGCATCCGCCGCCGATCCCGAGCGAATCAATGCCGGATACCAGGCTCTCAAACAGGGGAGCATTCTGGTAGCCGGCAGTCATCAAGCCGTTACCGGTCCGGCGGGTACAAGCAAGTCCCTCGTCGCGAGCGAATTCTATCTGATGGAATCCCCGGCGCCGGTAACTGGACAAGCCTGTCACGGAACGACCGGAGCGCGATGCCCCTCCGGGCAGTACTGCGAGATCGAAACCCCTAATGCATGCGGTTCGACGGACATATCGGGAACCTGTCAAGTCGCACCGGAAATCTGCACGACGGAGCACAATCCCGTCTGCGGATGTGACGGCGAAACCTACAGCAATGACTGCGCTCGACGGCGAGCCCAGGTTCAGCTCGATCACGTCGGAGCCTGCGTAAAACCGCCCGTGGCGCCGGTTTCTAAGCATTAGCGAAGCTCAGATTTACTCTTTTGCAGAGCTTGATGGGAATATAAATCCGGGCGCCAGCCTCCGGAACTGACCTGTTTTCTGTACCAGGGGTAATATTGCGGCGAGCTATGATTCCGCGATATCCGGCGGCCATGTCATAACAACGGATCGCTAAAAAACGAAATAAGCATAGGGGAATATGACAGCGCGTTCGAATATCGGACGAGGCATGGGTGAATTCTGGCCGCAGGCTGTAGTTTTCAAGGTCTCCCCGGTCGCTAGGAAAACGGCTGCCGAGTGCGTTCGAACTTTTCACAATCGACGACCCTCAGCCAGGAACTCGCGAAACGCGGCCAAAGAGCCGAACACTATTTTACCGCCGATCCCAACACGGCATTGCCCAAGCTCCGCCAGATCGCCGAGCTGGTAGCGCAGGAAGCGGCCGCTCGCATCGGTGTGTACCAGGCCATCAGCGCGCTTAGCCCCGAAATCAAGCAACTCTTTCACAGCCTTCTTAAAGTCGGCAACGCCGCCCTCGGGGTGCCGCACAGCGGTTGTGCGGCATGACTGAATGAGGTGAGAACGAGTCGGTCCAGCTCGAACCGGCGTACGATGAGAAAACACAGCCGGCGATCGAGATCGTCTCCCCAAAATACCCGGGATATCGCAAGTGCGAATGTCTTGAAACAGCCATACTTCCAAATTTTCAGATTTCATCTACCGCCTGATCTGTGCGAATGACTCGGTGGCGCAAGTCTGCGGGAACTGCAGCGAAATGCGGGCATCAAACCAAAAATTAACGGGTGGGTATTTCCGGGGAAAACCGGCTTTGAAGCCAGGGGAAGAGTCCTGATCGGGTGCTGGGATTGAGTGCAGCACCCTGAAACCACCAGGTGAAAACCGGAGGCAAAGATGAAGGGAGTCGTTTTTCACGGAGTCGGCGACATTCGTCTGGAAGACGTCGCTGAGCCGCACATCGAAGACCCCACAGACGCCATTTTGCGGATCACCGCGAGCGCGATTTGCGGAACCGACCTGCACATGGTGCGCGGTACCTTGGGCGGGCTCAAACCCGGTACCGTGCTAGGACACGAGGCCGTCGGCATCGTGGAGTCGCTCGGACCGAATGTCCGGAATCTCAGAGAAGGCGATCGGGTGGTGGTCCCCTCCACCGTAGCCTGCGGCTACTGTTCGTATTGCCGGGCAGGCTACTATGCGCAATGCGACAATGCCAATCCCAACGGTCTTCTCGGCGGGACGACCTTTTTCGGCGGTCCCGCAATGGCCGGCGGCCTTAACGGGTTGCAGGCGGAGAAGGCGCGCATTCCGTTCGCCAACGTTGGGCTGGTCAAACTGCCCGATGATGTCACCGACGACGAGGCCATACTGATCTCGGACATCCTGCCGACAGCCTACTTCGGGGCGGAGTTGGCAGAGATCAAGCCCGGTGATACGGTCGCCGTGTTCGGCTGCGGGCCGGTTGGTCAGTTTTCCATCACCTGCGCCAAGCTTCAGGGTGCCGGGAGGGTACTGGCGGTGGATAATGAGGCGTCTCGTCTCGAGATGGCGCGCAACCAAGGTGCGGAAGTCATCAATTTCGATGCCGAAGACCCGGTCCAGGCAATCCGTGACCTGACCGGCGGGATCGGCGTGGATCGCGCGATCGACGCGGTGGGGGTGGATGCCGAACGGCCCCATCATGGTCCTGCGGCTCAAAAAGCCGAAGAGCAAAAAGTCCAGTTCGACCAAGAACTGAGCGAAATTGCGCCGGAAGCCCAGCGGCAGGGAGATCACTGGCATCACGGCGACAGCCCGTCCCTGGTTTTGGCGTGGGCTGTCCAAGCTTTGGCCAAAGCGGGAACCTTGTCGATCATAGGCGTTTATCCGCCGGCTCATCGCTTCTTCCCCATCGGTATGGCGATGAACAAGAATCTCACTTTAAAGATGGGCAACTGCAACCATCGCCAATACATCCCCATGCTGATCGACCTTGTCCGTAGCGGGGTCATCGATCCAACGGAGATATTGACCCAGACGGAGCCCTTAACTTCGGTCATTGAAGCTTATCAGGCGTTCGACGAGCGTCGTCCCGGCTGGCTAAAGGTGGAGCTGGTTTAGCTTTTATCGCCTAGCTTGAAGCGGATTTCGCTTCCGATCGGTCCCAATTCCATTCTCTCTTTGGGCGCCGAGCTTTGTCCCGGCGCCCGGCTTTATGTCCCGGACAACAATAGCGGCGCACGTGCCGATATCTTTTCTTAACGGGAAATCCGCAACAGCCAGGCAAGTTGCAACAGCATCTGTTTTGCGCTGATTCGCTGCCTTCCGGAGGAATTCAGTATTCGGGTGAGGCAGACCGATAATTCGGTCTTGAGTTCCAGGTTGCAATTGTCAAAGTAATTCAATATAAGGGTTTTCCCCTATCCCCATAGAACGATGCGACGGCCTTTCCGTCGACGAATAACCAAATAACTAGAAGAGAGGAGCAGCATCCTATGTTTAAGCTGAATCTACTAATCAGTGCTCTCGCCCTGGCAGGAGCGTCGATGACTGCAGCGGCGGTCGAGTGGCAAGCGTTGCCCAGCAAGGCGCCGGAGCCCGCGGATAATCCGAGCACGGCAGCTAAAGTCGAACTGGGCAGAATGCTTTATCATGATCCCCGTTTGTCCTCCAGTGGTACGGTGTCGTGCAACTCTTGCCACAACGTGATGAACGGTGGCGAGGATAATCGTGGCGGGTCGGTTGGCGTGCGCGGTCAAGTGGGCGGACGCAGCGCCCCGACCGTTTGGAACTCTGCCTTCAATTCGGTGCAATTCTGGGATGGGCGGGCACCGAGTCTCGAGGCTCAAGCCAAGGGGCCAGTCACCAATCCGATCGAAATGGGCATGAAAAGTTGGGACGATGTGGTTGCCCGCTTGAAATCTATTCCGGGGTATGGGCAGGCGTTTTCCGCCGCTTTCGGCAGCGCCGACTCCATCACTGCCGACAATGCTGCCAAGGCAATCGCTGCCTACGAGCGGACTCTGATTACTCCGAACAGTGCTTATGATAGGTATGTCAACGGCGATAAGAATGCGATGACCGAGCAGCAGGTGCGGGGCATGAATACCTTTGCCGAAGTCGGCTGCAGCAGCTGTCATTCGGGTCCCGCTTTCAATGGCCCGCAACTGCCCGAGGGTACGGGATTCTTCATGAAGTTTCCCACGTATCAGAATGGTTATCTCGAGGCCCAATACAACTTGTCGACGGATTTGGGACGTTATGACGTGACCAAGAACGAAGCGGACAAGCACCTGTATAAGGTGCCGACGCTACGCAACGTCGCATTGACTGCGCCGTACTTCCACAATGGCAAGGTGAAAAGCTTGGAAGATGCGGTGAAAGTCATGGCCAAGCTGCAGTTGAACAAAGATTTGAGTCCGCAGCAAACGGGCGATCTTGTGGCGTTCCTCAATGCTTTGACTGGCGAGTTCCCGAAGCAGGAGATGCCGCGCTTGCCGAACTATGCAGACAAGACATTCGATTACCAATAATTGCAGTAGTCGGCGTTTAGCGAAAAAGCTAGCTCTTTGAGCTGGCTTTTTTGCGTTCCGGAGAACGTTATGCCCAAGACGGTATCGACATGCCCCTGCCGGATGGCGGTGCTTTAAGCAAAATTCAAGATTAGGGCTGATAGAGACTACATGCCAGGATTCGTTCTTCGATTTGCCGTTTCAAGGCGTTGAATTCAGGGCTCTGGATGTCTTTGAAGCGTTGTGCGAAATCGACGGGATTCAGATTTTCCGGCAGATCTTTAATGTTTGGCATGAACAAGGACTCATCGGCACTTTGACTCAGGATGTTTTGTACTTTGCGTGCTTTGTCTTCCGAGTGGACCGCGGTTTTGCCAAAAAGAGTGCCGGCGTGATCGGCGGCTAAGTCGGTGAAACTGAAGCCGCTGCCACTGTGGGTGTCGTTCATTTCTTTGGCAAGGCCGATCATGTTCGCCAAGGTACTGTGACCGGACATCGCCAACGCCGCTGATGCCATGAAATGCTGGGCCGTATCTGTGCGACGGTTAAGGAGCACTTCGCGTCGGGGAGGAATGGCCGGCTGGTGATTTAACGGCAGCCACTGGGCAATGTTCTTGCCATTAACGTATGCACTTAAAACTAAAATAAGCGCGCGATTTTCCGCGATCGGATCGTTGTTGTTTTCGGATCTGCTTTTGGCCAGAGTAAACAGATGTTGCATCAAAGGGCCGAGCCGAACAAATCGCTTCAGTTGAGATTGATTGATGATTTCGGCAAGCGCGTCGTTGTAAACCAATATTCGTTCCTTATCCGCCAAGTCCGTTATTAAGCCTTTGGCCTGGCTTAATGCATCGCGGTTCCAGTTGACAGCCACCTGCAGCTGTCCGTCGACGATACGGATTTGTTTAATCAACTGGTCGCTTACCTGGCTATATCGAAATAGCGGCGTAAAGTTCAAAAAACCGCGCAATAACCATTTGACCACCACTCTAGGTATAGCCAAACGACCGAGTTTAACTTGCTTGATGACTGCATGCGGCTCGGAATCATCGGCGATGACCCTGAAATTCACAAAAAGCGGAATCGACTTTATGGGCAATCGAACGGTCGCCATGAGTTTCAATCGGTTTTTCTTGATCGTGCAATTGGCATGGCCTTCCAATTTCTTTTTGAGAAGAGCGAAATTAGCGGCAGCGGTCAGATCGTTGCCGGTCAGAACGATTAACCTTTCGGGGGTGTTGGTTTGTGTGAGCTGAACCGTCGTGCTGAGCAGTTGCCGGGTTCTAGCCAGATACTCATGAGTCGGATCTTGGTTCGGCGGCACCAAGGGCTTGGTTTCGATGACGAGTGCGACCAAAACGAACAGCGCCAGAACCGTCGGGATGACGAGATAGCGAGTAAGGAAATTAACGTGGATCATGACGCAAGGTAGAGAATCGGTTTGGTCAAGTTATCCATCTACCTGCTGGCGGAGGTCCTAGGTTATTAGGCTTGATCGTACTTGTTAGGGGCTTGTTGGAGCTGGCATAGAATCACCTATCCTGCAACAAGTCTAATGAAAAATGCTCCTGATGGCACGGACGATTAGCGGAATTCATTGAAATCCGCAAGCGAGACACCGATTCCGTCTGTTTGCACTTTTAGCTAATTCTAAGCGACGTAAATCTGCCCCCTGATTTACAATTTCTGCCTTTTTTATTCAAGACGACCAAACAGGATTTCTCTATGTCTGTCGACGAAGCACTAGCATTAATTGGACGAGGCACGGCGGAGATTATCAGGGAGGACGAGCTAATCAAGAAGTTAGGCGAAGGACGCCCTCTGCGTATAAAAGCCGGCTTTGATCCCACGGCACCGGATCTGCACCTCGGACACACGGTGCTTTTGAATAAATTGAAGCAGTTCCAGGATCTGGGGCATGAAGCCATATTCCTTATCGGCGACTTTACCGGAATGATCGGTGATCCCACCGGGAAAAATGCTACCCGGAAGCCTTTGACTCGGGATCAGGTCATTGAGAATGCCCGAACGTATGAAGAGCAAATCTATAAGATTTTGCACCCCGAGAAGACCTTGGTCATGTTCAATTCCAGTTGGATGAACGCTATGACCTCGGTGGAGTTGATTCAGTTGGCTGCAAAGCATACCGTCGCACGGATGCTGGAGAGGGATGACTTCAATAATAGATATAAGAGCGGACAGCCAATAGCGATTCATGAGTTTCTGTACCCGCTCGTTCAGGGATATGACTCGGTCGCGATGAAGGCTGATGTTGAGCTGGGCGGAACGGACCAAAAATTTAACCTGTTAGTTGGTCGACAGTTGCAGGAGGCATTCGGGCAGAAGCCTCAAGTCGTCATTACAATGCCGATTTTGGAAGGGTTGGACGGCGTACAGAAAATGTCGAAGTCCTTGGGCAATTACGTTGGAATTGCCGAGCCATCCGATGAAATGTTCGGAAAGCTCATGTCGATTTCCGACGATCTGATGTGGCGTTACATGGAGCTGTTAAGTTTTACCCCGATGTCCGAGATCGATGCTTGGAAGCGCAACTGCAGTGAAGGGGCAAATCCGCGCGACTACAAAGTTCGATTCGCCCAAGAGATCGTGGCCAGGTTTCATGGGTCTTCTTCCGCCAAAGCCGCTCTCGAAAATTTTGAGGCTCGCTTTAAGCAAGGTTTGATTCCCGAGGATTTGGAAGAGCAGGAGCTGACAGCGGGGGAGGCCGGCTACCCGATAGCGAATCTTCTTAAAGACCTGGGGCTGGCTTCTAGTACCTCGGAATCGAACCGCCTCATTCTTCAAGGTGGCGTGAAGATTGACGGCGAGAAGGTCTCTGACCGACAGGTCGTTTTGAAAGCAGGAGCGTCCTACATAGTTCAGGTGGGAAAACGGAAAATCGCAAAGGTTAAATTGTTAAACCCGCCTGCTTGACTGGGGCGGGAGGAGCTGGAATAATGGTCAGCTCTTCCGGTGCTGACGGCCTGAACGAAAGGGGCGGTGGCGGAAGGCGGGGAGAAAAGAAGGGTTGACAGGGGGTGGAAAG
>Ga0196971_1000852_pt1 | contig 17270 bp, 16 predicted proteins | sample S1v_1013CmetaG_FD_148660 | JGI IMG/M metagenome (GOLD analysis project Ga0196971, IMG submission 148660) | Soil microbial communities from Anza Borrego desert, Southern California, United States - S1+v_10-13C | ecosystem: Environmental > Terrestrial > Soil > Desert | place: USA: California... | reverse complement strand
ATTTTCGCGGGCTCGAAGCCGTCATTGACGAGATCGATCTTGCGATACTTGAACGTGCCTGTCGTCTCGATCGCCGGCTGCAGGCGGATGAACAGCGGCCGCGCATAGGCCGGCAATTCCCGCACCAAATGATCGCGCAGTCCTTCGAGCGCAAAGTCTTCGCCCGGCGTGATCGCGGCCATGCCGGCGCGGCCGTCGACCGAAGCGATTTTCACGCCATAGACGTTGACCTCGTCGACGCCCGGATAGCGGGCGATGACTTCGGCGACTTCCGTCGTCGACACGTTTTCGCCCTTCCAGCGGAAGGTGTCGCCGATGCGATCGACGAAATAGAAGTAGCCTTCTTTGTCCTGCCGCATCAGATCGCCGGTGCGAAACCAAGCATCACCCTTCTCGATCACATTGCGGAGGATCTTGCGCTCGGACGCGGCCTTGTCGGCGTAGCCGGTATAATTGTGGCGGGCGTCGTCCTTGATCAGGCCGACCGCTTCGCCAACTTCTCCCGGTTCGCATAATAGGCAAAGCCCACCCTCGCCGCGCACCGGCGTCTCGGACTCGACGTCGAACTTTACCAGCCGCACCGCGAAATTGCGCCGCAGATAGGGCGGCACGCGCCCGATCGCGCCGGGCTGGCCGTCGAAGTTGAACATCGAGACGTTGCCTTCAGTCGAGCCATAGAATTCGATCACGCGCTCGATGCCGAAGCGCGGTTGAAACTCGGACCACACTTCGGGTCGGAGGCCATTGCCGAACGCCAGCCGCAATTTTCGCACGCCTTCGTTCGGATGCGGCGGCTGGTTCACCAGATAGCGGCAGAGCTCACCGATATAGACGAACATTGTGCATTCGTGCTCGACGACGTCGTCCCAAAACTGTGTGGCGGAGAACTTCCGCCGCAGCACGAGCGTGCCGCCTCTAAAAAGCGCAGCGCCAACGCCGCAAAGCCCGCCCGTGGCGTGATAGAGCGGCAGCACGCAATAGAGCTGGTCTTCCGCCGTCGCCTTCGTCGCGCCGGCAAAGCTGCGCATATAGAGCTGCGCGCGCATGTGCGTGATCTTGGCTGCTTTCGGCATTCCAGTCGTGCCGGACGTATAGATATAGAGCGCAACGTCGCGCGACTTCAGCATCGCGCGCCGCGCCCGAAGAGGGCGTTCCGGCGCCATGACCGGCGTTTTCAGATCAAGCTTGCGATGCGTGTCGCAGCCCGCTTCTGCATCGATCAGCCAGTATGTGAGCGGCCGCGCCAAGCCAGCGCGGATCGTACTGATCGCTTCGACGGTCTCAGTGTGGGTGATGACGTGATCGGCGCCGGAAATGGAAAGACAGTGCGCGAGCGCCGCGCCGGTCAAATTGTTATTGATCAGTGCGCTGGCGACGCCGATTTTTGCGAGGCCCATCCAGGCCGGCACGTATTCGGCGCGGTTCGGCAGGAAGAGCGCGACGGTGTCGCCAGGTTTTAAGCCTTGCGCATCGCCCCAGGCGGCGAAGCGGTTGGCGAGCGCATCGAGTTGGCGATAGGTGTAGCGCTCGCCCTCGAACACGAGCGCAGTGTGGTCGGTGAATTGATCGACGGCGTGTTCGAAATCGTCGCAGATCAAGACGTCAGAGTCAGGATCGATCTTGCGGACGCTCCAGAGCGTGCGCCCTAGACCGTCCAGAAAGCGTATCTCCCGCGCGATCCGCGCCACCAAGCCCATCCGCTCCTCCGGGCAAATATCTAGATGTGTTCTGTGCGCCGCGAAACTGGCCGTAGCGTCACACGATCCGCATAAGCAAAAGGTTACACGACGAGCACGCCTCGAACTGCGTGCAGCAGGGCTTGCTCATCGAACGGCTTGCGCAGCAGAGCCGGTCGAGACGGCGACGCCTCGATCATATCCGCGTCGGCATAACCCGAAACGATTAGCACGCGCAGCCCATCGATTTGCGCTTTGGCGCGCTCGCCAAGTTCGAGACCGGTCATGCCCGGCATCGAATAATCGGTGACCAGCAGATCCGGCTTGGCGTTAGCGAGCGCCTTCAGCGCATCGCCCGCATGCGCCGCTTCAGTGACGCGAAAACCCGCATCGCGCAGCGCATCGGCGATAAAGGCGCGCACGCCGGGTTCGTCATCGACGACGAGGATGCTTTGTCCGGCGCCGATCGGCGCTGCCGGCATCTGTTCTTGTCCACCAGTTTGCGGCGGGCGCCGGTGCGGTTCGGCTTCGGGCAGGAGCATGCGAATGGTCGTGCCTTTGCCGACAGTGCTGTCGATCTCGACCGAGCCGCCCGATTGCTGCGCCGCGCCGAAGACCTGGCTTAAGCCCAGCCCGGTGCCCTTGCCGGCGGGCTTGGTGGTGAAAAACGGCTCGAGCGCACGATCGACGACCTCCTTCGGCATGCCTTCGCCGGTATCGCGAACGCTGAGTTCGATGCAGTTTTTCTGCTCGGCGCGGCGGCTCGAAATCTCGATCCGCCCGCCTTCGGGCATCGCGTCGCGGGCGTTGATGACGAGGTTCAAGATGGCGAGTTCGAGTTGATTGGCGTCGGTGCGGACCCAGCGGGCTTGTGGGTCAAGGTTGATCGAAAGCGTTTGACCCGCCTCGATCGAGCGCCGCAGCAATTCTTCCATGCCGGGCGCGAGTTCGAGCAGATCGACCGGGGCGAGCTCCATCTGCTTGCCGCGCGAGAAGGCGAGCAATTGCTTGGTCAGCTTGTCGCCGCGCTTGGCGGATTCGAGCATGTGCTCGGCGATCTGGCGCTGCTTGGGATCTTCGATGCGCTTCAGCAGCATGTTGAGGCCGCCGATGATCACGGTCAGCAGATTGTTGAAATCGTGGGCGACGCCGCCGGTGAGTTGGCCGATGGCTTCGAGCTTCTGCGTCTGCGCCAAGCGCTGCTCCGCACGCCGGCGCTGCGTCAGATCGCGGAGCGCCCAAGCGATCAGCAGGCCGGCGATCGACAGCGCGAGCAAGCCCCCGACGACGGAGGCGACCACCGAATACGTACGCGGCCGATCGATCAGCGAGGCAGGAATGGCGATGTGGGCTGACCAGCCGCTGAGCGGTGAGACGTAATACGCGCTGTGATTGGCGAGGCCCTCATAAGTGCGGCCCTCGTAAACGCCCCAAGCCTCGCCGCTTGCGATCGAGGCGCGGACATATTGCGTCGCCGGCGTGCCGACCCGTTCGGCCTGCTCGCGGCTGCGGACGATGAAGGCGCCTTGGCGATCGACGAGCGCGCTCACTGCGCCGGCTGGCGTGTTGCGGCGCAGCGGCGCTGCAAAGGCGCGCGGATCGAGCGCGACCGAGAGCAGGTAGCGGCCGTCCGAGCCGATCGGCTGGTGCAGATAGACGCACGGGCAGCCGGCGCCTTCGCGCGCGACGTCCCCGGCGAGCTGGCGCGGATCGCGGGTGGCGATGGCGGGATCGACCGGCCGGCGGCGCGCCGAATAGGGGTGGGCGAGGCTGATCACTTCTTCATTGGTGCGCAGATCGGAAATCACGACGTTGCGCCAGTGGCGATTGAGTGCGGCGATCTCGCGGGCGCGGGCGAAGGCGCCCGGCCAATTGCGGCGATCGATCGCCTCGGCGCTGGCCAGGACGCGCATCACGGCCAGGTCGGCGCGGATTTGCGCGTCGGCGAGGTTCATCACCTGCGTCGCTTCGCCCAACGTGCGTTGCTCGATCCGGCCGCGCTCGCCTTCTAGCGCGAGCACGAGCTGCAGCACGACCAGAACGACGATCGGCAAGGCCAGCGCCGCGCCCAGCAGCACGTATGATCTCTGGGGCTGGCTTGTCGGCAATCGTCCCTCGCGGCCGCGAACTTAGGCAAGGCGCCCGCGCGCGGCAACGTGGGAACTTTCAGGCCTGGAGTATGCCGGAGACCGCCGCGAAAGCGGGCAGCAGCGTCATCATCCAAGTGATCAATTGGCTTTGCAGTTTTGGCATCGGCGTCGTCCTTCGATGAGGCGCGCAGCTTGCTCCTTTCAGTTTGCGGCGATGTTGCGCGATCGTTTCGCGGGTGAGGCCATTTAAGGGCAGCCCTCCCAGTGCGCGGCGCGGACGTCGCGCCAACGTTCGGCGCCGTTGTCGGCGACGCTTTGCAGGACGAGGCGGAAGTCGGCGTATTCGGTGTGATTGGGCTCGGCGAAGCGCGCTTCGAGGATGTGGCCGTCGAGCGCATCGAGCCAAAGCTGGCCGTTCAAGCTGCCGGTGATTTCGTAGCGGAGCGCGGGCCGATCGAGATGCGCTTCGGCGGCGGCGAAGCGGGCCTCGGCCCAGCCGAGATCGCGGAAGAGTTCGCTCGTGTTTTCTTGCGGCCAGATCAAAGCTACGGCGAAGCGGAAGTCTTCGCGCGGCGCGGGCGATCCGGCGAGGCGCGCGTTCAAGTCGGCGAGATCGAAATCGTAGAGGATGAACGGCTCGCCGGCGGCGGCGACGCGCTGGTCTATGTTCATGGCCGGGATGCGGGCGTGAAGTTCGCCGTCCTCGTGGTCGAGCCAGGCGAATGCGTCTTGACTCAAATCGCGGGCGAGGCGTCCGCCGGTGAAATTCGTGCTGACGCCGCGTGCGGGATCGAACGTCGCGGTGACGAACGCGGAATTGGTGCAGCGCGAGACTTGCTTGCCAACCTCCAGCTCCGTCGCGCTGGCGCGGTATTGGTAGATTTGCTCGGGCAGCGAGCCGTCCTGATTGGAGCGGATATAGTGATACATGCGCCCAACAGGGGACGCAGGTTCGGGCGCGCTGGCGCAGGATGCGAGCGCGGCGGCTGCCAAAGCGGCGAGGATCAGGGTTCGGGTCATGGCGATGGGATGCGCTGTGCGCACATTTGGATGCATTGCCGTCTCTCTGCTTTGGCCGAGGGCCTGGGGACGCGGTCTGCCGCGCCGAAAAAGTGCGCCGTTGTTCGGCGCTTTAGACGCGAAAGGCCGCGTCCCCGCGACCGTTTGAACACCGGACGGAGGAGGGCGCTTGATGGCGCTCCCGCTTCCATTCCCGGCGGCGTGCGGCGATGCGCGTGTTCAGAACGCGCGGCGCCTCTATCTTCCCGCGGTTAGCGCCTTACGCTGCTCTCCCGCGGGCTTCGGTGTGGCTCTGTCGCCTCCGATGGTTGGAGGAATTGCAACGCGCCGCTTCGGGACGCCCCCCTTGGCTTTGCGTCGCCTTTCGCCGGTAGTGGCGAAAGCTACGGACAGCACCTTCACGCTCGACCGCCCCGCTTCGCATCGGCTGAACAGTGGATCCGACTGGCCCTCGAACGAAGACGGTGAGCTGAGCGTACGCCCGGTTTGAGGTGGGTCGGATAGATTCTTTTTTTTGGCGGTTGGAGCACGCGCTTTCCGGCGCGCAACTTGGCGCTAGGCGTTGAATTGCTTGGCGCAAAGTGCGGGCCTGCAGGCCCGCGGTCCAACTTGGCGAGGCCTGTTATTGGTGGATAGCGGCGCAATCTATCCCCGCTTTTGCGCTAGCGGCAGGCGGTGAGCGTTGCGGCGATGCTGTCGTGCCAGGGATAGACATGGGTTTCGCCGGCGACCTCTACGGCGAAGCGATCGGTCGGCGCGCCGAGCATGCTGATGAGCGGGGCTTTGTGCGGCGCGTTGTCGGCGAGTTCGGCCGTGACGTTGGGCAGACCCTCGTTGAAGCTTCGCGCCGGCAGCTCGATCGACTGCACCGCGGTGATGAGGCGCAGCGTGGTCGGCTGGTCGGGCGCGAGTTCGTGCGCGGACATGAGCGTGAGCACACCGGAGGGCGCGGAGCAGCTGATGGCGAACTGATACTCCGATTGCGGAACGCCGAAGCCGGCGGCGAACACGCCTTCGTCGGCGCGGGAGAACCATTGGCCTTCGGCGGGCGCGGCGGAGAGGACGGCGACGTCAGGGTTCGGCGGCGGCTGCTGCGCGGCGGGCGCTTGCGGCGCGGACGCCGGCGGCGCTTGCGGTGCAGGTGGGGAGCAGGCGGTGAGGACGAGGGCGAAGGCGGCGAGATATGTGCGCATTTGGGGCTCCTACGCTTCGCTTTCGTCTTCGTGCACGTGTTGGTCGATGTCCATCGCGTCGTGGAGCACGCGGAGGATGGTGAGCGTGGTGTCATCGTAGGTGAAGACGATGATGTGGCGCGGCTGGTTTGGCGGCGCGCCACGCGTGCGGGCGTGACGGAGGTGGAAGGTGTGCAGACCGGGCAGGTCTTCGCTTTGTCGTACGTTCGTGCGTTCCGGATCAGCGCAGAGCATCTGAAAGGCGCGCTTCATCAGCGCGCCATACTTGTGTTGAGCGCCAACGCCGAAGACGGGGCGCGAATAGGCGCGAATAGCTTTGATGTCGGCGCGAGCCCCGGGCTTGCGCTCGAGCCGCCTCATTCAGCAGCTGTACCGCGCGCGGCAGCATCTTCGGCCGCGATCTCGGCTTCGATCTCAGCGTCGATTTCATCAAAGAAGGCGTCGATGTCGTCGATTGGGATTGCCGGGCCGGAATCGATGCCGGCTTGAACCGCTTCGCGGAACGCTTCGACTTTTGCCGCGTGCGCGGCCTGCTCGGCCTTCAGCGCGCGCAGGCCCGCGCGCAGGACTTCGCTGGCGTTCTGAAACTGCCCGGACGCGACCTGCTCGGCGACAAAGGCGTCGAGCTGGGGGGTGAGGTTGATGTTGCGGGTGGCCATGAGGGGAGGATGGGCTGGTTGGCAAAGATTGGCAAGCAAAGGCGGCCTGTTCGGTATTTGTTCCGTGCGGGAATCGGCCTAGGAACAGGCCACGAGGTCCCGATGTCGCAGCAGCCGCTCAACACGATCAGAATTGCATCGCCGCCCGATAGGGCGGTCTTGAATTTCTTCGACCAATTGGTGAAGGCGTTCCCTCCTAGCCATTTCAACTTGACCGTTGGGCAAGAGAATCTGGGGCAATTCTCCAATGGCGCTGCCTTCGGCGAGAAGTTTCCGCTCAAGGATTGGGAAGACACGCGAATTATCAGTTCGGCGGTGGTCCATCTGCATGGTGGCAAGGTGCAGCTTCACTTCAGCCGCCTGATTACGGACTTCTCGAACGCCAACCTTCGTACGCCCTCTCCCTGGGAAAACGAGTTCTGGATATTCCGGAACTCAAATCCTGCGCCTGCACCTGGGGAGTTGATCGCCGTAACCCGTGCTGTCGATGCGTTCCGCGAAAAGTGCGTCGGCGACGTTCGGACGTCCACGCCTGCAAGTGATAATGCAAGAGAAATCGTAAGTCGTCAGTTGGCGGAGCTAACCGCGTTGCACACGAAGATCGTGCGTGACGCGGATGAAGCGCGAAGAGCGGCGGCGGTCGAGTTCGATAGCAGGCGGAGCAGACTCGAAGAGGAATGGGAGGCTAGGCGTAAAGCTCTTGACGCTGACACTGATGTAAAGCGGCAGTCTCTACAAGATGAGGAGGCGAGGCTTGTAGAGCGCCAGCGCGAGCTTGATGACCGAGGGCATATGCATGCGCGGCGAGAGCTGCGAGCAGACATTACGTCAGCTCTGAAGGAGCGGTTGCGGCGGCCCGGTGTCTCGCCACAAACCTCTCTTTGGCGTGGCCTGTTCGTCAGTGTGAACTTGCTTGCTATCTTCGGGTTTGCAGCGGCGGCGTGGATCGGCGGATTTGGGTTCTCGCAGGAGGTCGCACCTGTAAACGGTGAGCAGCCCGAGCTACAGCCGTGGATTCTCGCTGTCTACGCGATACGGATATCGCTGCCGACAGCTGCTGCCGTCGGGCTGCTCTTCTACCTCTTGAATTGGATACGGCGGATTCACGCGGACGACGTGCGCGCGGAGCGTGAGCTTGAACGCTACCGTTATGACATCGATCGGGCGAGCTGGGTCGTCGAAACGATTCTTGAAGCGCAGAGTAAGGAGATGGGAGAAGTGCCACAGGAATGGGTGCACGGTGTTACCCACAACATGTTTGCTCGTACCGAAACCCGCGACGAAGATCATAGTGCACTTGAAGCGCTTGGTGCGCTGTTGGGCATGTCGGCCAAGGCTGAACTAGGCCCAACAGGTCCTAAGCTGGAGCTTCGACGCGATGGTCTCCGCCGCCTAGGCAGAGCGGCTGACGGCGAACCATAGGATGGGAGCAAGCAATTGTATGAGGCGTTGACTCTGCTCGCGATCGTCCTCGGGCCGATTTTGGCAGTGGCGATTACCTTGTGGGTCGAACATTCGCGGCGAGCGCGAGAGGCGAAACGTACGATCCTTCAGGCGCTTCTGACCACGCGTGGTCGATACGCCGACCCATCCTATAGCTGGGCTATCAGGGCAGCGCGACTGGAGTTCGCGCGCTGCCCGCGAGTGATCGCGGCTCTCGATGCATATCTAAATCAAGTGCGTGTACGGGCACCGAATGATGACGTTGAGGCCCATCACAGAGAGAGCGAGCGGCGAGAGGGAGTGCTCATCTCCGAGATGTTGAAAGACCTCGGGTATGCTGGCCTCACGTCAGAGCAGATGGAGAATTACACCGCACAAGGGCTAGCCGACCGAGAACGTTTGCTGCAGCTGGCCTTGGAGGCGCTGCCGCACATTGCCTTCAGCGCGCGACGCAGTGCTGAGGCTGCGGAGCAGTTGCTGAAGCGGATGCCTCCTACTTCCGCGGAATGAATTGGTATTCTCCAGTTAGTTTTTGAGGGTGACATCGATTTCCCCGCCCCCTTCCCGAAACTTCGCACTCATCTCAGCCATCCCCGCTTCCTGCTCCGCCTTCGCCTTCGCATAGTCCCGCACGTCCTGCGTGATCTTCATCGAGCAAAATTTCGGCCCGCACATGGAGCAGAAGTGCGCCGTCTTGTGTGCGTCTTTCGGCAGGGTTTCGTCGTGGAAGGCTCTCGCGGTGTCGGGGTCGAGGCCTAGGTTGAACTGATCTTCCCAGCGGAACTCGAACCGTGCGCGCGATAACGCGTCGTCGCGGAGGCGCGCGTAGGGATGGCCCTTCGCTAAATCCGCCGCGTGCGCCGCGAGTTTGTAGGTGATGACGCCGGTTTTGACGTCGTCGCGATCGGGCAGGCCGAGGTGCTCTTTCGGCGTGACGTAGCAGAGCATCGCCGTGCCGAACCAGCCGATCATCGCCGCGCCGATGGCTGAGGTGATGTGGTCGTAGCCGGGCGCGATGTCGGTGGTAAGGGGGCCGAGCGTGTAGAAGGGCGCCTCGCCGCAGACGCTGAGCTGCTTCTCCATATTCTCTTTGATCTTGTGCATCGGCACGTGGCCGGGGCCTTCGATCATGGTTTGCACGCCGTGCGCCCAGGCGATCTTGGTGAGTTCGCCCAGGGTTTCGAGTTCGGCGAATTGCGCGGAATCGTTGGCGTCGGCGATGGAGCCGGGGCGGAGGCCGTCGCCGAGTGAGAAGCTCACGTCGTAGGCTCGCATGATTTCGCAGATCTCCGCGAAGTGCGTGTAGAGGAAGCTCTCTTTGTGGTGGCTGAGGCACCACTTGGCCATGATCGAGCCGCCGCGCGAGACGATGCCGGTGACGCGCTTGGCGGTGAGATGGATGAACGGCAGGCGCACGCCGGCGTGCACGGTGAAATAATCGACGCCTTGTTCGGCCTGTTCGATCAAAGTGTCGCGGTAGACTTCCCAGGAGAGGTCTTCGGCGACGCCGCCGACTTTTTCGAGCGCCTGGTAGAGCGGCACGGTGCCGATCGGCACGGGCGCGTTGCGGATGATCCAGTCGCGGATGTTGTGGATGTTGCGGCCGGTGGAGAGGTCCATCACCGTGTCGGCGCCGTGGCGAATGGCCCAGACCATTTTGTCGACTTCCTCGGCCATGGAGGAGGTGACGGCGCTGTTGCCGATATTGGCGTTGATCTTCACGAGGAAGTTGCGGCCGATGATCATCGGCTCAAGTTCGGCGTGATTGATGTTGGCCGGGATGATGGCGCGGCCGCGGGCGATTTCTTGGCGGACGAATTCGGGGGTGACGAAATCGGGGATGGATGCGCCGAAGGATTCGCCGTCTCGTCTTCCCCCGCTCGCGGGGGAAGTCCCGAGCGTAGCGAGGGGAAGGGGGGAGTTGTTTGTCGCGCGCGCAACGCCCCCCTCCGCTTCGCTTCGCTCAGCACCGCCCTCCGCGTCGCCGGGGGAGGATAAGAGCGCTTCGCGGCGCATGTTTTCGCGGATGGCGACGTATTCCATTTCCGGGGTGATGATGCCGCGGCGGGCGTAGTCGAGTTGGGTGACGCAGGCGTTGCGTTTCGCGCGCAACACGCGCGGCTGTTTGGGGAAGGGCGGCGTCAGTTTTTCCGCCGACACGTTGCCGTTGTCTTCGGGCTGAACGGCGCGGCCGGCGATGTCTTCGACGTCGCCGCGGGCGCGCACCCAAGCTTCGCGCGTGCGGGCGAGGCCGGAATTGATGTCGATGGTCGCCGCGGGATCGGTGTAGGGGCCGCTGGGATCGTAGATTGTCACCGGCGGTTCGTTTGCTGTCGGATGCACGGCGACTTCGCGAAATGGCACGCGCAGATCGGGGTGCGCGCAGCCGCTGGCGTAGACTTTGCGCGAGCCCATCAGCGGGCCAGTGGTGACCGTTGGCGCGAACGCAGCTTGGTTTTCGGGCTTATTCATAAGCTATGTCCTCCCTCCGCCGGTGCTAACCGGTTCAGGTTCGACGGGTCAGGACGCGCTACGTCCAATCTCAGCCGCTTCGAGGCGGCCCCCCGGGTTATGGTGCGCGGAAGCTAGTCCGGGCGCGCGGGCTTTGCAAACCAGCCGACGATGCTGAGCCAGGCGCCGATCAGGATCGCCATCGCGCCGGCGGCGATCACGCCGGGGCCGGCATTGACGAATTGCAGCGCGTACTCGGTCAGGAACGCGGGCGCCAGCATCAAGGTGACGCCGCGCACGATGGTGAGCAGGCCGAGCAGCGAAATGACGATGGCGGTGGCCGAGTTCCAATGGTGATGTCCGGCGAACAGCAGCGCGCCGCAGATCAACGTGAAGATGCCGGTGACGAAGGCGAGCGGGCCGTCTTGCAGGATCGCAGGCATTAGCAGCGTCAGCTCGTTGAAGCGGGCGATGACGATGGCGCCGATGATCAGCATGATGAGACCGATGGCGCGTGCGCAGAAGCGGGTGGCGGCGGCTTGGGCTTCGGTCATGCGGCTGACTCCGTGCGGGGTTCGATCCAGAGCGCTTCGCTGCGGGCGATCACCGCGCCGTTGGCGTGATAGAGCGCGGCGGCGCCGCGGTGTTTGCGGCCGTCGGAGCTGAGCGGCCAGGCGGCGACGATCAGCTCTTCGCCGGCGCGCGGGAGCGGGGCGTCGATGTGGGCGGTGAGGCGCGCGAGCAGTGCCGGTTTGCCGGCGTGCGGCAGCGCCCAATAGCTCGGGCAATCGAGCGCGGCGTGGACGAATTCGGGACGGACGACGCCGTGTTGGTCGGCGAGATCGGCGCTCGGCGTCCAGGTGCAGGCGACCATGTCGCGGTCTTCGACCTTGCCGGTGAAGAGGTCGAGTCCGTCGTGCGCGGCGCGCAAGGGGCCGCAGACGAAGCAGGTGGGATAGCGGTGGATGTGAGCGCCAGCATAGTGCGCGGCGGCGGCGCGGGCCTGTTCGAGCGTGGGCGCGGATGGCGCGGTGAGATCGAAACGCGCGACCGGCTTGGCTTCGCCGAGCAGCGTATCGCCATGGCGCAGCGTGACCGCGCCGGCTTCATCGCGCGACAGCGTGAGCTGTGTTTCGAGCGGCGGCGGGGCGCGGAGCGTGGCTTCGCTGGGGCCTTCGATCCGGTTGGCCAGGAGGCCGCAGACATAGCCGCCATTGCCCGAGCCGGCCGGGCCATTGAAGCGAGCGGGGATGGTGATGGTTTCGGCGGGCATTCGCGGCGCAGGCTAGAGACCGGGTCGCCTGGGTCAAGAATTCTCCGGACGCGCCGAGCGCCTTGATTTTGCCGCTGGGCGCGGAGAGAGGAGCGGCATGGGTTCGCCGGCGGATTACACCATCATTGTGCTCGTCGTGGCGCTGGGCGTCGCGGTGTGGACGCTGCTCGATCGGGTGGCGGAACTGAAGCGCGATGTGGACGCGCTGAAGAAGAAGCTTGGCGTGGGCGAAGAGTCGCCGCCGCCTGCCGCATAATCATTCCGCAGCGCGCGGCGGCTCGAGCGGGATCGGCGTATCCGGCGGCACCAGTTTGAGATGCGGAAACGGGATGGCGACGCCGTTGGCGTCGAACGCGAGTTTGATGCGCTGCAAATATTCGCGCTGCACCGACCATTGCTTGCCGGGCAGCGTCTTGATGCGCGCCTTTAGAATGACCGCGGAATCGGCCAAGCGGTCGACGCCGACGACTTCGATGTCGTCCAGCATGGTGGCGCCGAGCGCCGGGTCGTGCTGCAAGTCGGCGCCGACCTCGCGCATTAGTTCGAGCGCGCGGGCGATGTCGGAATTGTAATCGATCGAGAGATCGAACACGGCGAAGCTGAAGCTCTTGGTCTTGTTGTGGATGACCATGGCTTCGCTGTACGGGAAGATGTGCAGCGTGCCGTCGAAGTCGCGCAGCTTGATCGTGCGCAGCGACATGTCCTCCACGACGCCGCCGAAATCGGCAATGGTGACGACATCGCCGATCGAAACGGTGTCTTCTAGGATCAGGAAGACGCCGGTCAGGAAGTCCTTCACTAAAGTCTGCGCGCCGAAGCCGATGGCGAGGCCCAAGACGCCGGCGCCGGCGATGAGCGGGCCGATATCGACGCCGAACTGCGAGAGCGTCAGCATCACCGCGATGATGGCGACGAACGTCGTCGCGACGCCTTTCAGCACGGGCGCCAGCGTGCGCAGCTGCGCCGCGCGCCGCACATCGCTGGCGTGACGGGCGCCGCGATGCAGCGAGCGGGTGATGACGAAGCTGAACACTTCGACCGCCGCCAGCGCGAACATGATGATGAAGCCGGCGCGCCAGAACACTCCAAGTATCGCGCCCAGCGCGCCCGCGCGCATGTCGAAGCCCCAAATGTGCAGCACCCAACCAAGCGCAATGATGCCGAGCACGAAGCGGGCGGCGATCATGGTCCAGCCGCCGACGCCTTTGCGCGCTTCCTTGCCTTGCTCGGTTTTCTTGTCGTGTTGGGGGGAGAGCAGACGCGCGGCCAGACGAAGGCCGAAGCGCAGCAGCCAGAGCAGCGCGATGGCGCCGGCGATGATTGCGGCGGTCCAGCCGAAATTGACGGCGATCTCTTGGCCGCTCAAGTCACCGAGATGGGAGAGGAAGTTGCGGGCCTCGGACTCGAGCGCCTCGGTCGTGACGGGAGGCTCGAAAATGGGCGCGGCGTCTTCAGCAGGTGTCGGAGTTGCGGTCATCGCCGTGAATTTAGCGCTTCCGACGGCAGATGCGAGCGTCAGCGCTGCCGCGGCGTGGTGAATGCGAGAGCGATCCAGCCGGCGATCAGCGTAATTCCCCCGAGAGGCGCGAGCATGACGACACTTCGCGTATGTGTGAGGGCGAGCGTGTAGAGAGTTCCCGCGAACACCGCGGCGCCGGCGAGGATCATGGCGCCGGCGATAAGGTTGAGCTTGCCGTCGCGATTGGCGATCGCCAGCGTGGCCGCGGCGGCGGTGAGTTGGATGAACGCGGCGAGTTCGATGCGATCGGCGTCGGGCGGCGCGAGCTGCAGCGCGTGCGCGACCAATACGAGCATGATCAGGGCGAGCGCGCCGGAAAGCGCGGCGAAGACGTTGAGCAGACGCATGGCGATACCTATGTCTAAGCCATTGTCGGCGCGGGCGGGCCGGCGGTCCACTACAATGAGGAGCGGCGTGATGCAGCAGAAGCGCGAACTGGGGCAGAGCGGTGTTGCGATCACGCCCTTGATGCTGGGCGGCAATGTGTTTGGCTGGACCGCCGACGAGGCAGCGTCGCGCGCGGTGCTGGATGCGTTCGTCGATCTAGGCGGCGATGCGATCGATACGGCGGACGTCTATTCGAATTGGGCGCCGGGGCACGCGGGCGGCGAAAGTGAGCGCGTGCTTGGCGGCTGGTTGAAGGCGAGCGGCAAGCGCGACCGGGTGGTGATCGCGACCAAGGTCGGCATGTGGGACAAGCGCCTCGGCATCGGGCGCGAGAACATTCTGGCTGCGTGCGATGACTCGTTGCAGCGTTTGGGCGTCGAGACGATTGATCTTTATCAGCTGCATCGCGATGACGAAGCGACGCCGGCGGAGGAGTTTGTCGCGGCGCTGGGCGAGCTGGTGAAGGCCGGCAAGGTGCGCGCTGTCGGCTTGTCGAACTTCAAGCCGGCGCGGTTTGCGGAGGCGGTGATGGAAGGCAAACGCCAGCGGCTGCCGATCGCGACGCTGCAGCCGGAATACAATCTGATGAACCGGGCGATCGAAGCCGAACTGATGCCGATCTGCGTGCGCGAGCGTGTGGCGCTGATTCCGTTCTACGGACTCGCCAGCGGCTATCTCACCGGCAAGTACCGCGCTGAGGCGGACAAGGCCAAGAGTGCGCGTGGGCAGCGCATGGACAAATATATGCAAGGCAAGGGGCCGCAAGTGCTAGCGGCGCTGGACGAGGTGAGCGCGCGCCACGGCGCGACGCCGGCGCAAGCGGCGCTGGCTTGGCTGATGGCGAAACCGGCGATCGCCGCGCCGATCGCGAGCGCGACCAAGGTCGAACAATTGCACGAGCTGATGGGCGCGTTGCAGCTGGAGCTAAGCGCGGGTGATTTGGCGGCGCTGGATCGGGCGAGCGCCTAGCGCCGCGCAGATAGCGCGCTTCAAGGCGACGGGGGTGAAGCAACTGCGCTGGCGGCGTTCGCGTCAGTAGCGTCGGCGAGATAGGATTCGGCTTCCGCGCGCAGGTTGAAGCCTTCGGCCAGGATGTTATCGACGCGCCAGCCGTGCGGCGTTTCGATGAGATCGTAGATCACCGCCCGCTCTTCATTGCCGTTGATGACGAAGCGCGCTTCCAGCAGCGTGTGGCCGCGTTCAGCCGGGACCGGTTCAGGACCAGCTTGTGGGCCGATCTCGAGGCCGGTCAGGCTTTGGCAGTCCTGACAATTAGCGGCGAGATCGCCGTCGATGAAGGGCTCGTCGCGCGCATCGGCGGCGGCTTCAGCCCGTTCGAGCAGGGCGGCGAGATCGTCCGACATCGGGATAGCTTCGCGCGGCGTGACTTCGCGGCCGATGTGCTGCTGCACCTGATCGTAGATGCCGCGCACGGTGGCTTCGGCGCCGCTCTGCGGCGGCGCGCAGGCGGCGAGCATCAAGGCGACGGCGATTGCGAGTTTGATTTTCATGTTGCTCCCCCGACTAGATGATCGGCGATCATCGATCGCCTGCGATCCTGAATCTTGTGGTCCAGCGCATGTGAACCATGTCGCCTCCTTCGGGTGTGTAGACCTGCACCGTGCTGCCAGCAGCTTCCGAGGGTTTGCGCGCGCGATGACATGCCATAGCAAGTGCGGCGGCGCCAAAGCCGTGCTGTGCTGGGGTCTCTTCGATAACTTGACAGGAGTGTAGCGTTTCGTCAGCCGTGAAGGCGCAGTCCAGCCTTACTTCACCGCGTATGTTCTCCTGAAATGCGGTCGGCGGATAGAACAGCGTCATGCGGCGTACCCGGCGGTCGGCGCAATACTCGATCATATCGACAGAGGGTGCGCCAGACGGAGACGGTGTGGTTTCTTGTGCGCTGGCGACGGCGGCGAGTGCGCAGAGGCTCGCAAGGCTCGCGGTAATGACGATACGCAGCATCTTCATGCGGGAACGCTATCACTGCGTTGCGGCGAGCGCCACCGGCTCACCAACCGCCACCGCCGCCACCGCCGCCGCCGCCGCCGGAAGAGCCGCCGCCGCCGGAGCCGGAGGAGCTGGAGCTTTGCGGCAGCGCGCTGGAGACGCCCGAACTCATGTTGGAGACGAGCGCGCCGGTGACGGCGCCGAGGGAGCGCGAGCCGGACATGTTGGTCCAATGTGGGCGATAGGCGGCGGCTTCCTGCGGAATGAGATTCTCGAAGTGCTTGGTCCACGGCTCTTCGACGCCGAGCGCGACGGCGTAGGGCAGGAAGCGCTCGTAGCGCTGCACTGTCATTGGCGGCGGCTGTTCGAGGCCGACATCGACGGCGTTGAGCTGCAATTTCTCGGCCTTGTCCATGTAAAGACGGAAGCCCTCGATCTCGGTGCGGGTGCGTTGGCCTTTTTCGGTCGGCGCGGGCATCAGATAGAGAAAGACGCCGTTGATCGCGAGCAGGGCGACGATGGCGAGCGTGTGCCAGAGCGTCCACTGCGTGATTTGCGTCGCGGCGACGCCAACGACGACGATGGTGAGGGCGATCGCGGCGAGCGTGTAGCCGATATTCCAGCGGAAGTATGAGCTGCCGTATTTGCGGCCGAGCGCGGCGCTGAATTTGGTGTAGGCGGCCGTGAAGCCGGCGTCGTATTTTTCGCCCAACGTTTTGGTGCGGCCGGTTGAGAAGACGGCGTGCTCGAGTTCGAGATCTTCGGTTGGGATATTCGCCAAGCTCGCGCCCTCGGTGCGGCGCGTCAGAACCGTGTGCTCTTTGCTGGATGCGTCTATCTTCAGCCGATCCTTGACAGCGAGATTCATAAGCGTCGCGATCAGCGCACGGTGGCCGCTGACGCCGCGATAATAGATGTGATGCGTTGCGGCGGGGGAATAGCCCTCCGGCGGTTCGTAGCGCGGGAAGATTGGGCCTTTGGTTGGATCGCGGCCGACCTTGTTGAAGCTAGCGGAGAGGAACAGAAAGATCGCGCCGCCGGCGATGATTAGGATTGCGAGCGCGCCATAGCGTTGCCACCAGCGCGCGGCGTTATCGAGCGACGAGGGCGGATCGATCAGGCCTTTTTCGAAGCCGACAGCGACGGTGAGGCCCTCTTGTGGCTGCAGCGGGCGCGTGGTGACGAAGCTGTGCAGGTTGTCGCGCTGACGATACTCGTAAGCCGTGCCGGCTTGGCCCATCGCGCCGGTATAGCCGCGTGTGCCGGTGATGCGCGCGCCGGGCGGCAGTTCGATGATGGCGCGCGCGCGGTTGATCGGGAAGGCCCAGTAGTTGCCGGTCGCGTTCCAGTAGATTTCGTCATAGCCGTCGAAATAGCGGACTTGGTTCGCCACTTCGTAGCGGATGACGTAGGTGTGCGCGCCGTGCGGGATCAGCACGTCGGGATCGCCGATGCGGATGCGGAAGGCGTTGTCGTCGGTGCTGGTCTCGTAGGGCTCCTCGGCGCCGTCGCGCTGCACGCCGATGACGTCGTACTGGTAGGGGAGGACGGCGCCGTCGAGTTCGTACGTGCGCGGCAGGTCGCGGAAGATGCCGCGCTGAATCTGCGC
>Ga0196971_1000850_pt1 | contig 17294 bp, 13 predicted proteins | sample S1v_1013CmetaG_FD_148660 | JGI IMG/M metagenome (GOLD analysis project Ga0196971, IMG submission 148660) | Soil microbial communities from Anza Borrego desert, Southern California, United States - S1+v_10-13C | ecosystem: Environmental > Terrestrial > Soil > Desert | place: USA: California... | reverse complement strand
TCTGGCCGGGCTGGCGGTGAAATTCTGGGGTTCGAAGGAAGAGATCGCTGCGCAGTGGCAGGTGCAGAAGCGCTTTGAACCGGTCATGTCCGCTGATGAACGCGAGCAACGCCTCTCGACATGGCGTCGCGCGGTGCAGCGCGCCCGGGATTGGGCCGAACCACACTAAGCCGGCGGGTTCGAAGCAGATTCGATGCAGATCGGTGCGAGAAGCGTGGTGTAAGTCCAACAAGATTACAAGGCCTTACAACTGACTGGCGGGTTAGTTGCTATAATTCACCGATGCTTAAACAACGCACCGTCAAACAGCTCGTCAAGACCGTTGGCGTCGGACTGCACTCCGGCACCAAGGTCGAACTCACGCTCCGCCCGGCCGCGCCCGATACCGGCATCGTGTTTCGTCGTGTCGACGTCAATCCGCCGGTCGACCTGCCCGCCACCGCCACCGGCGTGGGCGATACCCGCATGGCATCCGTGCTGGAAAAGCAGGGCGTGCGCGTCTCCACCGTCGAGCACCTGATGTCGGCCTGCGCCGGCCTCGGCATCGACAACCTGTACGTGGACGTCACCGCGGAAGAAATCCCGATCATGGACGGCTCCGCCGCCTCCTTCGTTTTCCTGCTGCAGCAGGCCGGGCTGCAGGAACAGAATGCGCCGAAGAAGTTCATCCGTGTCAAGAAGCCGGTCGAAGTGCGGGAAGGCAAGGGCGCACAGGAAAAGTGGGCGCGCCTTGAGCCTTACAACGGTTTCAAGCTCCGGTTCTTCATTGAATTCAACCACCCGGCGGTGGACGCGACCGGGCAGATCGCCGAAGTCGATTTCGGCGTCGATTCCTACGTCAAGGAAATCGCCCGCGCCCGCACCTTCGGCTTCATGCAGGATGTGGAAACCCTGCGCGGCATGGGTCTCGCCCGCGGCGGCTCGCTGGAAAACGCGATCGTGATGGATGAATACCGCATCCTGAACCCGGACGGCCTGCGCTACGAAAACGAGTTCGTGCGCCACAAGATCCTCGATGCCATCGGCGACCTCTACCTCGTCGGCCATCCGCTGCTGGCCGGTTACGTCGCGCACAAGGCGGGGCACATGATGAACAACCTGCTGCTGCGCGCGCTGCTGGAGCAGCCGGATGCTTATGAGATCGTGAGCTTCGATTCGCTCACCGCCGCGCCCGAGGCATATGCCCGCCAGACCCGGCAGGAATGGGCGTTCAGCTAAGCTAGAGCTTCCCGTGGCGCTTGAGCATGGTGCTCAGCGCCTCCTTCAAGGCCTGGTTCCCAGGCGACTTGTCCAGTGAATCCCGCAGGTTCTCGAACGCCGCCAAGGCCTTGTTCGGCATCTCGATTTCCTTCCTGCGTGTTGTCGTTTCGCCAATCTTTCTAACTTGCACTCTGATACGTATTGCGTTAACCTGCCATCCGCGTTGCAACAAGGAATCTTGCAATTTCGGCAATTGTTGCTTGAGCTTTGCGGCAAGTGCGGCATTCGGCGCACCGATCGTTAACTGATCGGCATCGAACCGCATGACGGAACAAGCGTCAAAAAGCGCGGGGAGTACAGCTGAACACTCCGCCTGCAAAGCACCCAGGCGCCTCACGGCCGGCAAGAGCGCGGCCATCCTGTCGTTTGCGCGCAAAAAGTCGGTAACAGCTGTAACAGTGCTCGCGCCCTTGCGGGACGCGCGAGTAGACTGAGGATGTTGCTGAGAAGAAAGAAATAAGGACGGGCGACGCATGTTCGAACCTTATCACATCACACCTGCGATGGACGAGTCGGAGGAGTAGTCATGCAAATTATTGTGCTGCACCCGCGCTTGAGCGCCAAGACCCTGACGCTGACGCGATGGCACCTGACGCTGCTGTTCCTTGTGTTTTTGTCATCTGTCATTTTCGTCGCCTTCTTCCTGTACTACCTCACCTTCCGCCACGCCGCCGACCTCAACATCCCCTTCGTCCGCGAGGTGCTGGCTACCGCCACCCAGGACGACGCCAGCAAGAAAGACAAGTACGTGAAGGAAAACCTCGCCGCAATGGCGATGAAGCTGGGCGAAATGCAGGCCCAGCTCATGCGCCTGGACGCGCTGGGCGAACGCGTGCAGGGCCTGGCCGGCGTGAAGCCGCAGGAGTTCAATTTCCGCGAGCTGCCGGGGCGCGGCGGCGCCGAACCGTCGAGCCCGCAAGGCAAACCACTGAGCATGAGCGAATTCCAGCAACTGCTGGATGCAATGGCGCGCGACGTCGAACATCGCGCCGACTACATGAACGTGGTCGAATCCGCGCTGATGAGTCACAAGATCAAGTCCAAGCTGCTGCCCACCATCCCGCCCGTCAACGTCAGCTACAACGCCTCCGGCTTCGGTTGGCGCTTCGACCCGTTCACAGGACGGCAGGCGTTCCATGAAGGTATTGATTTCGCGGCGGCGTCCGGTACGCCTATTGTTGCCGCCGCCGGCGGCGTGGTGATTGCATCCGAGTATCATCCGCAATTCGGCAACATGGTCGAAGTCGACCACGGCAACGATATCGTGACGCGTTACGCGCATTGCTCGCGCCTCGGCGTCAAGGTGGGCGACATCGTCCGGCGGGGCCAGCACATCGCGGACATCGGCTCCACCGGGCGTTCCACCGGCTCGCACCTGCATTTCGAAGTGCTGGTGAAGGGCGTCCAGCAGGATCCGCACAAATTCCTGGCCGCTGGCGCCGATCAGGCAAAGATGGCCGCGCTTGCTTCCAAGTAATTCTTTCCGTTGACTTTACAGCGCCAGGGGGATTGTTTCTGCCGGGACCGCCCCCATCTCCCGCTTGTTCGGCCTCCTGGAGGCTGCATGATAAAATCAACAATTTCGCCAAATCGTGTCTCTGCGAGACTGTGGAAGGGCTGGTTTCGCGGCGTCTTAAACAACATTAGAGCATGTCCCTACTGACCCAGATTTTCGGCAGCCGCAACCAGCGGCTGATCAAGCAATACCAGAAGACAGTACGCGAAATCAACGCGCTCGAACCGGCAATGGAGAAGCTCTCCGACGCCGAGCTTCAGGCCAAGACGCCTGAGTTCAAGCAGCGCATCGCCCAGGGTACGACCCTGGACGAGATTCTGCCGGAGGCCTTCGCAGTGTGCCGCGAGGCGAGCCGTCGCGTGCTGAAAATGCGCCATTTCGACGTGCAACTCATCGGCGGCATGGTCCTCCACTACGGCAAGATCGCCGAAATGGGAACGGGCGAGGGCAAGACCCTGATGGCGACCCTGGCGGCTTATCTCAATGCGCTCGCCGGCAAGGGTGTGCACGTGGTGACGGTAAACGACTACCTCGCCCAGCGCGATGCCGAATGGATGGGCAGGCTGTACAGCTGGCTCGGCCTGACGACCGGCGTGAACCTGTCGCAGATGCCGCACGATACCAAGCAGGCCGCTTACGCCGCCGATATCACCTACGGCACCAACAACGAGTTCGGTTTCGACTATCTGCGCGACAACATGGTGTACGACACCGGCGACCGCGTGCAGCGCAGCCTCAATTTCGCCATCGTCGACGAAGTGGACTCGATCCTGATCGACGAAGCGCGCACGCCGCTGATCATCTCCGGCCAGGCGGAAGATCACACCGACATGTACGTCAAGATGAACGCCGTCCCGCCGCTGCTGACGCTGCAGGTCGGCGAGGAAACGCCGGACGGCAAGGGCAAGATCGAGGTGCCCGGCGACTACACCAAGGACGAGAAGTCGCACCAGGTCCTGCTGACCGAGGCAGGGCATGAAAAGGCCGAGCAGATCCTGACAAGCATGGGCCTGCTGCCGGAAGGCGCCTCGCTTTACGATGCTGCCAACATCACGCTGATCCACCACCTGTATGCCGCCCTGCGCGCCCACGTGCTGTTCCACAAGGACCAGCATTACGTGGTGCAGAACGGCGAGGTCATCATCGTCGACGAATTCACCGGCCGCCTGATGGTGGGCCGCCGCTGGTCCGACGGCCTGCACCAGGCGGTCGAGGCCAAGGAACGCGTGAAGATCCAGAACGAAAACCAGACGCTGGCATCGATCACCTTCCAGAATTACTTCCGCATGTACGGCAAGCTGGCCGGCATGACCGGCACGGCAGACACCGAAGCCTACGAATTCCAGGAAATCTACGGCCTGGAAACCGTCGTCATTCCGCCCAACCGTCCGAGCCAGCGCAAGGACCGCCAGGACCAGGTGTACAAGACGGCGCAGGAGCGTTACAACGCGGTCGTCAACGACATCAAGGATTGCTACGAGCGCGGCCAGCCGGTACTGGTCGGCACTACCTCGATCGAGAACTCTGAGCTGATCTCGAACATCCTCACCAAGCACAAGCTCCCGCACAACGTGCTCAACGCCAAGCAGCACGCGCGCGAAGCGGAAATCGTTGCGCAGGCGGGGCGTCCGAAGATGATCACCATCGCCACCAACATGGCCGGGCGCGGTACCGACATCGTCCTCGGCGGCAACGTCGAGAAGCAGATCCAGCTCATCGAAGCCGACAGCAACCTGAGCGACGCCGAGAAGCAGCAGAAGGCCCAGGTACTGCGCGACGAATGGCAGTCCCTGCATGACCATGTGGTGTCGGTGGGCGGGCTGCACATCATCGGTACCGAGCGGCACGAATCGCGCCGCATCGACAACCAGCTGCGCGGCCGCTCCGGCCGGCAGGGCGACCCGGGCTCCTCCCGCTTCTACCTGTCGCTCGACGACCCGCTCCTGCGTATCTTCGCCGGCGACCGCGTGCGCGCGATCATGGACCGCCTGAAGATGCCGGAAGGCGAACCGATCGAAGCGGGCATCGTCAGCCGTTCCATCGAATCCGCGCAACGCAAGGTCGAGGCGCGCAACTTCGACATCCGCAAGCAACTGCTCGAATACGACGACGTCGCCAACGACCAGCGCAAGGTGATCTACCAGCAGCGCAACGAACTGCTCGAAGCGCACGACATGAGCGAGATGATCGCCTCGCTGCGCGCCGGCATGTTCACCGACGTGTTCCGCACTTATGTGCCGGCGGAGTCGATGGAAGAGCAATGGGACATCGCCGGCCTCGAAGCCAACCTCGCGTCTGAATGGCAGCTCGAGGTACCGCTGACCAAGATGCTGGAAGCCGAGCCCGAACTGACCGACGATGAACTGCTCGAGCGCGTGCTGCAGGCCGCGGAAAAGGTGTACAACGCCAAGGTCGAGATCATCGGCAAGGAAGCGTTCGCCGGCTTCGAGCGCAGCGTCATGTTGCAGAGCATCGACACCCACTGGCGCGAACACCTCGCGGCGCTCGACCACCTGCGCCAGGGCATCCACCTGCGCGGTTATGCGCAGAAGAACCCGAAGCAGGAGTACAAGCGCGAAGCCTTCGAACTGTTCGGCACCATGCTGGACCTGATCAAGAGCGAAGTGGTGCGCATCGTCATGACGGTGCGCATCCAGTCGCGCGAAGAGATCGATGCCGCCGAAGCCAACCTCGCGCATGCGCAGGTGGAGAACATGCACTTCGAGCATGCCGACTTCAACCCGAACGCCGCGCCGGAAGAGCTGCTCGCGCCGACGGCGAATGCGGAAGCCGGGCAGCAGCCGATGGTCAATGCGGTGCCGAAGGTCGGCCGCAACGATCCCTGCCCCTGCGGCAGCGGCAAGAAGTACAAGCAGTGCCACGGCAGGCTTGCATAAGATAAGCCGAAGGGGCGATTCAAGACGAAAGGGCAGGGCAACCTGCCCTTTGTCTTTGGTGCGTGCGTCGTAGTACCCTATAGCGATGAACCAGGCACACACCAAGGAACCCTTCGCCGCGGCACCCTTCATCAAGGAAATCGGGCGCGGCAAGAAAGGCGCCCGCAGCATTTCGCGCGAGGATGCATTCCGGCTCTACGGAGCCATGCTCGATGGACGCGTATCCGACCTCGAAATGGGCGGCCTCATGCTTGCCATGCGCATCAAGGGCGAGTCCGTCGAAGAGATCGCCGGATTCCTCGACGCCGCCGAGCAATCTTTCGACATGTTGCCGATGCCGCCGGGCGAGTACGCGCCCGTCGTCATTCCGAGCTATAACGGCTCGCGCCAGATGCCCAATCTCACACCCTTGCTGGCCATGCTGCTCGCGCAACAGGGCGTGCCGGTCCTGATCCACGGCGTGACCGATGACCCTGGCAGGGTGACGAGCGCCGAGATCCTGCGCGAACTCGGCTTGCCTTTCGCCCATTCCGTCGACGATGCAATGCAGGGCTTCGCCAGGCGCGAGCCCGTATTCATGCCGGTCGATGCGCTGGCGCCGCGCATGTCGCGCCTGCTCGCGATGCGGCGCATCCTCGGAGTGCGCAATTCGACCCACACGCTGGTGAAGATCATGCAACCCTTCGCCGGGCCGGCGCTGCGCCTGGTGTCGTACACGCATCCGGAATATTTCGAACTGCTGAGCGCCTATTTCAGCAGCGCCGTGCCGGCGGCGCGCGGCGATGCCTTCCTGATGCGCGGTACGGAAGGCGAAACCGTTGCCAATGCCAAGCGCGCGCAACAGATCGCCTGGTACCACGCGCATCAATGCACTGTGCTGGTGCAAAAGCAGGAGCCGGTCGACGAACTGCCCCCGCTGCCGCTTCAACGTGATGCATCCACCACTGCCGGATGGATCAAATCGGCGCTCGCAGGCCGCGAGCCGGTGCCGGCACCGATCGCGGAGCAGGTGGAACACTGTTTGCATGTAGCAAAGCTCCTACATGCGAAACAGGTGTCACATGGAGAAGCGGGGTAAGGTTGTTCTGGTCGGCGCCGGTCCGGGGGATCCGGATCTCCTGACGATCAAGGCCGTAAAGGCGATCGCGTCGGCCGACGTGATCCTGGTCGACGACCTTGTCAATCCCGCCATCCTCGATCATGCGCGCTTCGACGCACGCATCGTCCCGGTCGGCAAGCGCGGCGGCTGCCAGTCCACGCCGCAGGAATTCATCGAAAAGCTGATGATCAACGAGGCCCGCGCCGGCCATGCCGTCGTGCGCCTGAAGGGCGGCGACCCCTTCATCTTCGGACGCGGCGGTGAAGAGCGCGCGCATCTGGAGGCCGCGGGCATCCCGGTCGAGGTCATCAACGGCATCAGCAGCGGCTTGGCCGCACCGTCGTCGCTCGGCATCCCGCTCACTCATCGCGACTGGAGCCAGGGTGCCATCTTCGTTACCGGCCATGGCAAGTCGGAGGATGCGGAACCGGATTGGGGGACGCTCGCGCGGCTCGACATGACGCTGGTGGTCTACATGGGCGTCGCGCGCTGCAGCGAGATCCAGCAGGCGCTCCTTGCCGGCGGCAAGTCCCCCTTGACCCCGGTGGCCGTCATCCAGGCCGCCACCTCCGCAAATCAGGCGCAGCTGATCACCACGCTCGGCGTGCTGTCCGCCACACTGGCTTCTTCCGGGCTTGGCAGTCCGAGCATCATCGTCATCGGCGATGTGGTCCGCTGCGCACAGCCCCAATTCCTGAACGAAGCCGTGCACCGCAGATATTTCGCCGGTTGATTGCGCAAACAGCAAGCGACGATTCCAGCAGGAATTAATTTTCGGAACTTTTATGTATTTCCCAGGGACAAAGGATTGCAGTCCCCACACGGCTGAACCATAAAAGTATCGATATCAGTCGCCGACTCCAGGGAGGTTTCGGAACTTGTTATCCATGCTCATCGTTCCGATGGCGGTGGCTCGTCGCGCCTGCGCTTGACGAACTCATCGCCGCTGTCGGAGTCCGTCAACTGGTCCTCCTCGCGTCGCGCGATTGCAGGACAAATTCCGATGAGGACACTCCATGTCGTGGACCTTCCCGCTGTTCGATCCATCGCAGCCGCTCCAGTGGAACGCGCTGCTGTTGTTCGGCAGCCTGCTGCTGCTTGGATTGATCGGCGGTCACCTTGTCGCCAAGAATCCGTGGATTCCGCGTATTACCGGCTACCTGCTGGTTGGTTTCGCCGTGGGGGAAAGCGGACTGCAATGGCTGTCCGGCGACCTCCTGAAGCTCGCCAATATCTTTGCCGATATTGCGCTCGCGCTCGTTGTCTACCAGCTCGGCCGCTACGTCGACGTCGGCTGGCTGCGCCATGAACGATGGCTGCTGGCGACAGTCGTGCTGGGCGCTGCTCTCTGCTTTGCCTTCGTCTGGGGAGCGCTGGAGCTCCTGGGCGTGACCCGCCCCCTTGCCATGCTCGCCGGCGTGTTCGCCATCGGTTCTGCTCCCGGCGTGATCATGGTGGTGCTGCGGGATCTTGGCGCCGAAGGACAGGTCACACGAAGGCTGGCGGCGATGACTGCCCTGAACAACCTCGTTGCGCTCGTCGCCGCCTACATGGTGCTGCCCCTGATCGCCACCGAGGCCGACATACCGCTGCAGACCTTGCTGTCCAGTACCGTGTACTCGATATTCGGTTCGGCGCTGCTCGCCTATCTGACCTACCGCCTGATGATGCCGCTTGCGCGCCTGCTGGGGCGCGAGCGCAGCCGCCAGTTCGTGCTGGTGATTGCCATCATCACACTGACCATCGGCGCGGCGCACGCACTCCGCCTGCCGGTGCTGCTGACGATGCTGATCTTCGCCATCCTCTCCAAGAACCTCGACCTCCAGTACGACCTGATGGAACTGGAATTCGGCGTCGCCAGCGAACTGTTCATCGTGATGCTGTTCGTCGTCATCGGTGCCTCCATCGGCATTGCCGACATTGCCACCATTGGCGTATCCGTTGCCGTGCTGGTGGCGGCGCGCTTTGCGGCCATGGCATGCAGCATCTACGCCTTTGCCCGGCCGGCAAGGTTGAAATGGCGGCAGGCCGGACTGCTGACGCTGGGCACGCTGCCGATGGCCGAGGCCAGCCTCGGGCTGGCGCAGATTTCATCGGTCTACCCGCAAACCGCGGCGGCGGTCGCACCCTTGCTGGCCGGGACGCTGATCGTCCTGGAACTGCTGGGGCCGATCGCAACCCAATTCGCATTGATCAAGTCCGGTGAAAGCGGACGCGAGTAACGAACCATTCCGGAGACTTCCATGAACGTCCTGCCCTTCACGACATCGACACCCTTCACGATGGGGATCGAACTCGAACTGCAACTGGTCAACAGGCGCAACTACAACCTCGCAACCGATGCCATCGACCTGCTTGCCTGGATCGAACCGCGCGAGCTGCAGAACCAGATCAAGCTGGAGATCACGCAGGGGATGATCGAGCTGAACTCCGGCATCCACACCCGCGTCGACCACCTGCTCGACGAGCTGAAGGACTTGCGCGGCGCACTCACGCGCGGCGCGCAGCACCTCAACATCGACGTTGCCGGTGGCGGCGCGCATCCGTTCCAGAACTGGAGCGAGCAGCGCATCACGCCGAGCGAGCGTTTCCATCACTTGCACGAGAAGTATGGTTACCTGGCAAAGACCTTTACCGTCTTCGGCCAGCACATCCATATCGGGGTCGCCAGCGGCGACGACGCGCTGTACCTGACGCACGGTTTTTCCCGCTACGTGCCGCACTTCATCGCGCTGTCGGCGGCATCGCCGTTCTACCAGGGCGTCGATACAGCCTTCGATTCCTCGCGCAGCAACGTCGTGCGCGCATTCCCGCTGGCCGGCACCGCGCCGGTGGTGACGCAGTGGAGCGATTTCGAGAAGTACTACGACGAACTGATCGAGCTGGGCATCATCGCCAGCATGAAGGATTTCTACTGGGATATCCGGCCCAAGCCGGAATACGGCACGGTCGAAATCCGCGTGTGCGACACGCCGCTCACGCTGGAGCATGCGGCATTGCTCGGCTGCTACGCGCAGCTGCTGGCGCGCTGGATCCTCACCGAGCGCCCGCTCGAGATCGACGACGATTTCTACCTGCTGTACCAGTACAACCGCTTCGAAGCGAGCCGCTATGGGCTCGACGGAGAAATCGCCCAGCACGGCGAAGACAAGACCGCGCCGGCCGGCAAGCAATCCATCTTCGTCAGCATCCTCGACCGCCTGCAAGACCTCAAGCGTTTCGCGCAGAACGAGGCCGAGGTGCAGGCCCTGAAGCGGCTGCGCCACATCGCCTACGAGCGCCTGAACGATGCAGCCTGGCTGCGCGAAACCTACAAGAAGCGCGGGTCGCTCAATGACGTGATGCGCCTGTCGTCCGAGCTATGGATGCGCAATTCGGGCGCACCGTATTTCCATTGAGACCGGCCGCAGCGCTTACAATCATGGCTTGTCACCAGTCAAGCAAGCCATGTCAAACCAATATGATGTCGCAGTGATCGGAGCCGGCGCCGCGGGCATGATGTGCGCCGCGGTCGCCGGGCAGAACGGCCGCAAGGTCGTGATGATCGATCATGCATCGCGGCTCGCGGAAAAGATCCGCATCTCCGGCGGCGGCCGCTGCAATTTCACCAACCTGCACGCGGGCCCGCAGAACTACCTGTCGGAGAACCCGCACTTCTGCAAGAGCGCGCTGTCGCGCTACACCCCGCAGGACTTCCTCGCGCTCATGAAGCGCTACCGCATTGCCTGGCACGAGAAGCACAAGGGCCAATTGTTCTGCGACGACTCGGCGGAGCAGGTCATCGACATGCTCAAGGCGGAATGCGACAACGGACATGTCGCCTGGCGCATGCCGTGCAAGGTCGAGGCGATTGGCAGGGAAGGGGAGCGCTTCGTGATCGGCACCGATCATGGATCGATCCTGGCGAAGAACCTCGTCATCGCCACCGGTGGCCTGTCCATCCCGAAGATCGGCGCGACTGATTTCGCGTTCCGCATCGCCAAACAGTTCGGCCTGCGGCTGGTGGAGCCGCGTCCCGGCCTTGTCCCGCTCACCTTCGATACCGGCGCATGGGAGCCCTTCGTTCCGCTGGCCGGGATTTCCCTCGAAGTCGGTATCGAGACCGGAGAAAAGAAATCGCGCATGCACTTCCGCGAGGACTTGCTGTTCACGCATCGCGGCCTGTCCGGCCCAGCAGTGCTGCAGATCTCCAGTTTCTGGCGGCCGGGAACGGCGCTGACGCTGAATCTCGTGCCGGAAGTCGATGTCGCGCAAACCCTGGTCGAGGGCAAGACCACGATCCGCAAGAACCTCGGCAACATCCTGTCGCAGTGGCTGCCCTCGCGCCTTGCGGACGGCTGGCTGCAGGCGAACGGCTTCCGCACCGATGCCCGCATCGCCGACCTGCCCGACAAGCAGTTGCGCCGGCTCGGCGAGTCGTTGAACCGGTGGGCCATCGTGCCGAACGGCTCCGAGGGCTATCGCAAGGCCGAAGTGACTTGCGGCGGTGTGGACACGCGCGAGCTGTCGCAGCAGAGCATGATGGCATCGCGGGTACCCGGGCTGCACTTCATCGGCGAGGCGATGGATGTGACTGGCTGGCTGGGGGGGTACAACTTCCAGTGGGCCTGGGCTTCCGGCGTGGCGGCGGGATTGTCCCTATAGCAATCGCGTGCGTTGCAACAGGAATCGGAAGTCGTGCTTTTCAAGGCGGGCGGAGCATGCTATACTCGACGTCTTTCCTACAAATTTCTTGGTTTGTGAGTATACATGACCACCATTCGCATTAAAGAAAACGAGCCTTTCGAAGTTGCCATGCGTCGCTTCAAGCGCACCATTGAGAAGACCGGTCTGCTGACCGAGCTGCGTGCGCGCGAGTTTTACGAGAAGCCGACCGCAGAGCGCAAGCGCAAGCTCGCCGCTGCCGTGAAGCGCCACTACAAGCGCATCCGCAGCCAGCAACTGCCGAAGAAGATGTACTGATTTCGCTGCCGCACGCTCGCGTGCGGTGCTCTTGAAACCCGCTCCGGTGTAGTCCCCGCAGCGGGTTTTGGTGTTTATAGCCTGTCCGTGTCTGTTCGTGCTGTGTGGCGGGTGCGGCGACTGTCTGCAAATGGAGAGAAAAATGGGCCTCAAAGAGCAAATCACCGAAGACATGAAAGCCGCGATGCGCGCCAAGGATAGCGCCAGGCTCGGCACCATCCGCCTGCTGACCGCGGCCATGAAGCAGAAGGAAGTCGATGAGCGCATCGAATTGACCGACGCCCACGTCCTTGCCATCATCGAAAAAATGATCAAGCAGCGCCGGGATTCGATTGCCCAGTTCGAGGCCGGCGGCCGCCAGGACCTCGCCGACACCGAAAAGGCGGAACTCACCGTCTTGTCCGCCTACATGCCGGCTGCCATGTCCGCCGAGGAAATCGCGGCCGAAGTCGCGGCTGCTGTCGCCGCTACCGGCGCGGCCGGGCCCCAGGACATGGGCAAGGTGATGGGCGTGCTGAAGCCGAAGCTTGCCGGACGCGCTGACATGACCGCCGTTTCCGCGCAGGTCAAGACGGCCTTGTCCCAGGCATGACGGCGGCGGGCGGTTGCAAAGCGGCCGTCCTGCCTCCATATTCAATTGGTGCCGACGGCCGCGACAGGTTCTTGCAGCGTCGGCATGATTCCCCGGTACTGTCCCTAACCAAGCCGCCGCCGTGATACCGCAGTCTTTCATCCAGGATCTGCTCAACCGGGTCGATATCGTCGACGTGGTTGGCCGTTACGTGCAGCTGAAAAAGGGCGGCGCCAACTACATGGGGCTGTGCCCCTTCCACAACGAAAAATCCCCCAGCTTCACCGTCAGTCCGACCAAGCAGTTCTATCACTGCTTCGGCTGCGGCGCGCACGGCACCGCGATCGGCTTCCTGATCGAATATTCCGGCCTCGGCTTCGTCGAGGCGGTCAAGGACCTCGCACAGGGCGTAGGCATGGTGGTGCCCGATGAGGACCGCATTCCACCGGCCCAGCGTGCCGAATCGCAGGCAAAAAGCCTGGCATTGTCGGATGTGATGAGCCGGGCAAGCGACTACTACCGCCAGCAATTGCGCGGCGCGCAGCAAGCGATCACCTACCTCAAGAACCGCGGCCTGACCGGCGAGATCGCAGCGAAGTTCGGCCTCGGTTACGCGCCAGGCGGCTGGGACAACCTGCGCAGCGTCTTCCCGGATTACGATGCACCTGCGCTTGTCGAAGCCGGCCTGCTGGTCGATCGCAGCGACGAGGATGGCGGCAACCGCAAGCGCTACGACCGCTTCCGCGACCGCATCATGTTCCCGATCCGGAATACCAAGGGGCAGGTGATCGGCTTCGGCGGGCGCGTGCTCGATGGCGGCGAACCGAAGTACTTGAACTCCCCGGAAACACCCCTATTTCAGAAGGGCCATGAGCTGTACGGCCTGTTCGAAGCGAGGCAGGCGATCCGCGAGGCGGGTTATGTGCTGGTGACCGAAGGTTACATGGACGTCGTCGCGCTCGCGCAGCTCGGCTTCCCGCAAGCCGTCGCGACGCTGGGGACGGCCTGTACGCCGACCCACGTGCAAAAGCTGCTGCGCCAGACGGACGACGTGATCTTCAGCTTCGACGGCGACGCCGCAGGAAGGCGTGCCGCCCGCCGGGCGCTCGATGCCTGCCTGCCGCACGCCGGGGACAACAAGACGCTCAAGTTCCTGTTCCTGCCGCCCGAGCACGATCCGGACAGCTATGTGCGCGAGTACGGGGCGCAGGCCTTCGAGCAGCAGGTGCGCGACGCCATGCCGCTGTCGCAATTCCTGCTCAAGGAGGTGACACAGGATAACGACCTGTCCACGCCCGAGGGCAGGGCGAAGGCCCAGTTCGATGCCAAGCCGCTCCTGCAGGCCATGCCGCCGTCGGCGCTGCGCCTGCAAATCGTGCGCTCGCTGGCCCAGGCGACCCAGACAACGCCGGCCGAAATCGAGGCGTTGTTCGAGCTGTCACAGCCCGTCGCCCGCGCCAAGGTGGCGCCGCCCCGCTCCAAGCGGACGGCGCCGATGGGATTGGAGCGGCAAATGATTCGCCTGCTGGTGGCGCATCCGGCGCTCGCGGAGGCAATCGACCAGAGCGCGCTCGATGCGGTCGCCCAGCTCGCGCCGGACAACGCCGCGCTGCTGATGCAGCTGATCACATCCTGCAAGGCGCTCGGGGGGCATGCGAACTTCGCCGCGCTGGCGGAGCAACTACGTGCGCAAAGCAGTGATTTTGACGGCATGATCGCCGAAATTGCTGCAGATTCGGAGACGGATGCGGACACCGCACGGCTCGAACTTGCCGGGGCAATCCGGCAGACTAGAATGCAAGTATTGAAAGCTGAGCTTGAGCGGCTGGCAACGACCGGTCTGGCGACCGAGGAAGCGCGCGCGCGGTACCGTGAGCTGATGCAAAAACAAGAGCAACTGAGGCGGGGGCAGGACGCCTGAGCGCTTGGGCGCCCGGACTGCAACCCGGCCGGTCCGCGCACCAAAGCATGCAACGTCCTGGCATTGCTGAGGTCGAAGTCAGACAGCGGCGTGTTGCGTCAAGCCTTTGAAATGGAGAAATGTTGCTCTCTGTGGTATAATTAAAAGCTTTTGATTCAAGACCTTAGGTTGTTTCGTTGGCTGGGTTGAGATTCAGCCGGACAACGAAAAACCAGGGATATGTCGCGCGGGCGAATGCCGAAGCCAGTTTCACTGTCGGCTCCATAACGCGCAATTTCACTCGGCGCACGAGAGCAAAACCAGTTGGTATTGATCCCATGGCAAACGCAATGAAAAAACCCGCGAAAACGACGGAAACCGCAAAAAAAGCGAAATCGGCTGCAACTAATTCGGCCTCGGGCAAGTCGATGGCAAAGCCTGCCGTGAAGAAGACCACTGCCGCCGCGCCCGCCAGCAAGGCAAAGACGCCGACCAAAGCTGCGACGAAAACGGTTGCCAAGACTACGCCCAAAACGGCAACCAAGGCAACCCCATCGAAGTCGAAACCTTCATCACGAGCCGCCGCCAAACCGGCTCCCGAGAAACTGAAAGCACCCGTGACGAACAAGAAATCCGAATCGAAGACCGCAGGCAAGACCGCCAAGGTCGTGGCGAAAGCCGAGCCGAAGTCCGATAGCAAAGTGATGGCAGTCAGCCAGACCACCGATGCGGAAGCATTGGCGGCGATCGACACGTCCAGCTACGTGTTGCCCGCGGTCAAAGTGCCTGGCCGCCGCGGTCGCAAGCCGAAGGACTTCCAGCCGGAAAACGATGAAGTCGCCGCGCTGAACGCCGTTGAGCGCGCGGAGCTGAAGGCAGCCGACAAGGCGAAGGCGAAGGACCGCAAGGCCAAGGAAAAGGCCCTGCTGAAGGACGCGTTCTCGTCCGACACCGAGGCCTCCGAGGAGGAACTCGAGCAGCGCCGGCAGAAGCTGAAGACGCTGATCAAGCTCGGCAAGGATCGCGGCTTCCTGACGTATTCCGAAATCAACGACCACCTGCCCGAGAACATTGTCGATCCGGAAGCCATTGACGGCATCATCGGCACGTTCAACGACATGGGCATCGCCGTCTACGAACAGGCGCCCGACGCCGAAACCCTGCTGCTGTCCGACAGCGTCGCCACCGTCGCCACCGATGACGACGCCGAGGCTGCCGCCGAAGCTGCGCTGTCGACCGTCGATTCCGATTTCGGCCGCACCACCGACCCCGTCCGCATGTACATGCGTGAAATGGGCTCGGTCGAGCTGCTGACCCGCGAAGGCGAAATCGAGATTGCCAAGCGCATCGAGGAAGGCCTCAAGGACATGATCCAGGCCATCTCCGCCTGCCCGACGACGATCGCAGAGATCCTCGCTTCGGCCGACCGCGTCGAGAAGGACGAGATCAAGGTCGACGAGATCGTCGACGGCCTGGTTGACCCGAACGCATCCGAGGACGCGCCCGCCGCCCCGGTCGCCGCCGCATCCGACGACGATGAGGACGAAGACGCCGAGGACGAGGAAGAGGAAGAAGAGGAAGACACGGGTAGCGGCGCCGCTGCCGGCTTCTCCGCCGAACAGCTCGAACAGCTCAAGCGCGACTCGCTGGCGAAGTTCAACGAGATCGCCAACCAGTTCGACAAGATGCGCAAGGCCTACGAGAAGGAAGGCTACAATTCCAAGCCCTACGTGAAGGCACAGGAAACCATCTCCAACGAACTGCTCGGCATCCGCTTCACCGCCAAGTTCGTCGAGAAGCTGTGCGACACCCTGCGCGGCCAGGTCGACGAAGTGCGCCACATCGAGAAGCAGATCCTCGAAGTGGCCGTGAACAAGTGCGGCATGCCGCGCACCCACTTCATCAAGGTCTTCCCCGGCAACGAAACCAACCTCGAATGGGTCGACCAGGAAGTCGCGGGCAACCATTCGTACAGCGCCGTCCTGGGCCGTAACGTCCCGGCGATCAAGGAACTGCAGCAAAAGCTGATCGACCTGCAGGCGCGGGTCGTGCTGCCGCTGCCGGACCTGCGCAACATCAACAAGCAGATGGCCGCGGGTGAAATGAAGGCACGCAAGGCCAAGCGCGAGATGACCGAGGCCAACCTGCGCCTGGTGATCTCGATCGCCAAGAAGTACACCAATCGCGGCCTGCAGTTCCTCGACCTGATCCAGGAAGGCAACATCGGCCTGATGAAGGCAGTGGACAAGTTCGAATACCGTCGCGGCTACAAGTTCTCGACCTATGCGACGTGGTGGATCCGTCAGGCCATCACCCGCTCGATCGCGGACCAAGCGCGCACGATCCGTATTCCGGTGCACATGATCGAAACGATCAACAAGATGAACCGCATCTCGCGTCAGATTCTGCAGGAAACCGGCGCCGAGCCGGATCCGGCAACGCTGGCGATCAAGATGGATATGCCGGAAGACAAGATCCGCAAGATCATGAAGATCGCGAAGGAACCGATCTCCATGGAAACGCCGATCGGCGACGACGACGATTCGCATCTTGGCGACTTCATCGAAGACAACAACACGCTGGCCCCAGCCGACGCCGCCTTGCATGCTTCGATGCGCGGCGTGGTCAAGGACGTGCTCGACTCGCTGACGCCGCGCGAAGCCAAGGTGCTGCGCATGCGCTTCGGCATCGAAATGTCGACCGACCACACGCTGGAAGAGGTAGGCAAGCAGTTCGACGTGACCCGCGAGCGCATCCGCCAGATAGAAGCCAAGGCACTGCGCAAGCTGCGTCATCCGTCGCGTTCGGACAAGCTCAAGAGCTTCCTCGAAGGCAGCTGATCCGCTGTACTGGCAGTAGCGAAGGAAACCCAACCGGCGTCCTCGATTGAGGATGAAGGGAGAACCAGGCGGGCAAGAGAGGTTGAAGCCCGCCGGTAAAAGATTGGGCCTCTAGCTCATGCTTGGTTAGAGCAGCGGACTCATAATCCGTTGGTGCCGTGTTCGACTCACGGGAGGCCCACCAATAAAAAAGGGGTTACGTTTCGGCGTAACCCCTTTTTTCATGCAAGCTTGTCCAGCCTTCTCGCG
>Ga0196971_1000849_pt1 | contig 17299 bp, 12 predicted proteins | sample S1v_1013CmetaG_FD_148660 | JGI IMG/M metagenome (GOLD analysis project Ga0196971, IMG submission 148660) | Soil microbial communities from Anza Borrego desert, Southern California, United States - S1+v_10-13C | ecosystem: Environmental > Terrestrial > Soil > Desert | place: USA: California... | reverse complement strand
TTCGCTACCGGCTTCTTGGCTGCTGCTGCTTTCTTCGCTGCCGGCTTCTTGGCTGCTGCTGCCTTCTTCGCTACCGGCTTCTTCGCTGCTGCTGCCTTCTTCGCCACCGGCTTCTTGGCTGCTGCTGCCTTCTTCGCTACCGGCTTCTTCGCTGCTGCTGCCTTCTTCGCTACCGGCTTCTTGGCTGCTGCTGCCTTCTTCGGAGCTGCTGCTTTCTTGGCTGCAGGCTTCTTCGCTGCTGCCGGCTTCTTCGCCGCGGCTGCTTTCTTAGCAGCGGGTTTCTTTGCTGTTGCCATTTGTTTCTCCTTCACGTGATGAGAAAGTTCAAACTACGAGGTTGGAAACCCGCATCGACCATCGCGATGATCCACGCGGATTATTCATCGGTACAAGCAAGCTTCTGCTTGCACTAATGAATTCGGCACCAGCTGAACTGCTGCATCACCTCATCCATGCAGCACTTCAGCCTCATTTGGTTGCGCCTCTCTTCTTCAGATCACCGCCGCGCGTCGGCAGTGACGGAGGTCGTGGTCGCGCGCTCAGAAGGCGCTGCGAACCTCGCAGCCAAAAAAAACGCCGGCAGCAAAGCCGGCGTGGGAATACAGTTTCTGAAAACCCAACAGGTTTTTCAAAGAAAAAGCCGCCTTGCCCGACAAGGTCGGGCACAGCGGCTGAATCACAGAAGATCGAATCGTTCGTCTACTGTCCATTAAGTTCGGTTGTAGCCTCTCGGTTTTGCAGTCTCATCCCGCTTACCGATGGCGAGTCGACTGCTGTCTCTCCATCCGCCCGATGCGTTGGACGCGGGGTCGGTTCTTGTTCATTCCCAGTTCAGCGCACCGCCGGTCTGGTATTCGATCACCCGTGTCTCGAAGAAGTTGCGCTCCTTCTTCAGATCGATCATCTCGCTCATCCACGGGAAGGGATTCTCTTCCTGCGGGAACAGCGGATCGAGACCGATCTGCTGTGCGCGGCGATTCGCGATGAATCGCAGGTACCCTTTGAACATCGGAGCGTTCAATCCGAGTACTCCACGCGGCATTGTATCCTCTGCGTAGCGATATTCCAACTCTACTGCACGTAAAAACAACGCTTTGATCTCCTCGCGAAATTCAGCAGTCCACAGATGCGGGTTCTCGAGCTTGATCGTGTTGATGAGATCGATCCCGAAATTGCAGTGCATCGATTCGTCGCGCAGGATGTACTGGTACTGCTCCGCTGCGCCCATCATCTTGTTCTGACGGCCGAGCGCGAGGATCTGCGTGAAGCCCACATAGAAGAACAAACCTTCCATCAGGCATGCAAACACGATGAGCGAGCGCAGCAGGGTCTGGTCTGCCTCGAGGGTGCCGGTCTTGAATTCCGGATTGGTCAGCACATCGATGAAGGGGATCAGGAACTCATCCTTGTCGCGGATCGATGCGACCTCGTGGTACGCATTGAAGATCTCACCTTCGTCCAGGCCCAGCGACTCGACGATGTACTGGTAGGCGTGGGTGTGGATTGCCTCCTCGAATGCCTGGCGCAGCAGGTACTGGCGGCACTCCGGCGCAGTGATGTGACGGTAGGTGCCGAGCACGATGTTGTTGGCGGCGAGCGAATCGGCGGTGACGAAGAAGCCGAGGTTGCGCTTGATGATGCGGCGCTCGTCCTCGGTCAGGCCGTTCGGGTTCTTCCACAGTTCGATGTCGCGCTGCATGTTGATTTCCTGCGGCATCCAGTGGTTCGCGCAGCCGGCGAGATACTTGTCCCAGGCCCACTTGTACTTGAACGGGACGAGCTGGTTGACGTCGGTCTGGCCGTTGATGATGCGCTTGTCGGCGGCATTGACGCGGCGGGTTTCGGCACCGGGGGCGGCTTGCGGTTTGGTGACCAGTGCCGGGTTCAGTGCGACGTCGGCGGGGTTGGCGCGCAGGACCGAGGGCGTCACGCCGGCGAGCGCCGGTTGCGGAGCTTGAGCGGGTTTCGCGGCCGGGTTTACTTCGTCATCCCAACTTAGCATGGCTGATCTTCCTTACAGAGGTATTGTAGTTGTCGTTGCGTGTTGTTCAAGGAAACGGCGCGGCGACATGGCCGCGCCGTTCATGTGCCGGAGGTTAAGCGCGCTTTACTGGCAGGCTTCGCACTCTTCGAAGCCGGCGTCGCCAGGACGCAGCGTGCACACCGGACCGGCAACTTCGGTCGGGATGGACATCGCCGGTTCGGCTGCCGCGGCTGTCGCTGCCGTGCCCATGTTGGCGGACACCGCATTGAGCGCGCCGGCCTTGGTGGTCGACTTCTCCGCGTGGGTGGCACCGATGGTGCGCAGGTAGTAGGTGGTCTTCAGGCCGCGCAGCCAGGCGAGCTTGTAGGTCTCGTCGAGCTTCTTGCCGGAGGCGCCAGCCATATAGATATTGAGCGATTGCGCCTGGTCAATCCACTTCTGACGGCGCGAGGCGGCTTCCACCAGCCACTTCGGATCGACTTCGAACGCGGTGGCGTAGATGTCGCGCAGGTCTTGCGGAATGCGGTCGATCTTGGCCAGGCTGCCGTCGAAGTACTTCAGATCGGCAACCATCACCTCGTCCCACAGACCGCGTGCCTTGAGGTCGCGCACCAGATTCTCGTTGATCTCGGTAAACTCGCCCGACAGGTTCGACTTCACATACAGGTTCTGATAGGTCGGCTCGATGCAGGCGGACACGTCGATGATGTTGGAGATGGTCGCCGTCGGCGCGATCGCCACGCAGTTCGAGTTGCGCATGCCGTGCGTCTTGATGCGGTCGCGCAGTGCGCTCCAGTCCATCGATTCCGAGGTGTCGACTTCCAGGTAGCCGCCGCGCTCTTCGGCCAGCAGCTTCAGGGAATCCTGCGGCAGGATGCCGCGATCCCACAGCGAACCGCGATAGGAGCTGTAACGGCCGCGCTCTTCCGCCAGTTCGGTCGATGCCCAGTAGGCGTAATAGCAGACGGCTTCCATCGAGCGGTCGGCGAACTCCACCGCTTCCATCGAGGCATAGGGCACGCGCATCATGTGCAGGCAGTCCTGGAAGCCCATGATGCCCATGCCGACCGGACGGTGGCGCAAGTTGGAGTCGCGCGCTTTCTTGACGGCGTAATAGTTAATATCAATCACGTTGTCCAGCATGCGCATCGCGGTGCGGATGGTCTTCTGCAGCTTGGCGTGGTCGAGCTTGCCATCCTTCATGTGGGCAGGCAGGTTGACCGAGCCGAGGTTACAGACCGCGATTTCGGAATCGTTGGTATTCAGCGTGATTTCGGTGCACAGGTTGGAGCTGTGGACGACGCCGACATGCTGCTGCGGGGAACGGATGTTGCACGGGTCCTTGAAGGTGATCCAGGGATGGCCGGTCTCGAACAGCATGGACAGCATCTTGCGCCACAGGTCGATGGCCTGGACCTTCTTGAACAGCTTGAGCTCGCCGCGGGCGGCCTTGGCTTCATAGCCGGTGTAGGCTTCCTCGAAGGCGCGGCCGAACTTGTCGTGCAGGTCGGGGACGTCCGACGGCGAGAACAGGGTCCACTCGCCCTTCTCCATCACGCGCTTCATGAACAGGTCGGGAATCCAGTTCGCGGTGTTCATGTCGTGCGTGCGGCGGCGGTCGTCGCCGGTGTTCTTGCGCAGGTCGAGGAATTCCTCGATGTCCATGTGCCAGGTTTCCAGGTAGGCACAGACGGCTCCCTTGCGCTTGCCGCCCTGGTTCACCGCGACGGCGGTATCGTTGACCACCTTCAGGAACGGCACCACACCCTGGGACTTGCCGTTGGTGCCCTTGATATGCGCACCGAGCGCGCGCACCGGGGTCCAGTCGTTGCCCAGGCCGCCGGCGAACTTGGCCAGCAGCGCGTTTTCCTTGATGGCTTCATAGATGCCTTCCAGGTCGTCGGACACGGTGGTCAGGTAGCAGGACGACAGCTGCGAGCGCTGGGTGCCGGAGTTGAACAGCGTCGGCGTCGAGCTCATGAAGTCGAAGGACGACAGCAGGTTGTAGAACTCGATGGCGCGCGCTTCGCGGTCGATTTCATTGAGGGCGAGGCCCATCGCGACCCGCATGTAGAAAGCCTGCGGCATTTCGATGCGCGTGCCCTGGATGTGCAGGAAGTAGCGGTCGTACAGGGTCTGCAGGCCGAGGTAGCCGAACTGCAGGTCGCGTTCCGGCTTGATCGCTTCGGCGAGCTTCTTCAGGTCGAACTGGGAGAGCTTGTCGTCCAGCAGGTCGGCCGCGATGCCCTTCTTGATGAATTTCGGGAAGTAATCGATATAGTGCTGCTGCGCGTCGGCCTGGGCGACTTCCTGTCCGAACACTTCCTTGCGGATGGTGTGCATCAGGAGACGGGCGGTGACCTTGCTGTAGGCCGGGTCCTTTTCCATCAGCGCGCGGGCGGCCAGGATGGCGGACTTGTGCAGCTCTTCGACGGGTACGCCGTCGTACAGGTTCTTGACGGTCTCGGACAGGATCGCTTCGGCATCCACATGCTTCTCGAGGCCGACACAGGCGGCGGTGATCAGGCCGCGCACCTGCGCGAGGTCGAGCGGGCGGCTCTGGCCGTTTTCAGTGACGTGCAGCTGAGGCACTTCCACTCCCTTGGTCGCTTGCTGCTGCGCACGTTCTTCCATGCGCTTGGCGCGATACAGGACGTAGGCGCGGGCGACGTCATGTTCGCCGGAGCGCATCAGGGCCAGTTCGACCTGGTCCTGGACATCTTCGATATGGAAGGTGCCGCCCGCCGGCTGGCGGCGCACCAGCGCGGCGACCACGCCGGCGGTGAGCTGCTCGACCAGTTCGCGCACGCGCGCGGAGGCGGCGCCCTGTCCGCCGTTTACGGCGAGGAAGGCCTTGGTCATGGCGATGGAGATCTTCGACGGCTCGAAACCGACGACCGCGCCGTTGCGGCGGATGATCTTGTAATCACCGAGGCTGACGGAAAGCGTTGCGGGAGTTTCGGCGGCGGTCGCAGCAGGAGTGACCAGGCCGAACTCGGTGGGGGACTTCAGGGTAATTTCTTGGGACGTGTGCATCTAGCCTCCTTCGTCAGTAGGTGCCCGCAGCTATTCAGCCGCTTATTTATGTTTATTAATTAGAACGCCGGGTCATGCCCGGGTTCACGTACTGCAGATGACGCGCGCGGCAAGCAGGACATCCGCCACATCGCCACGTCGCGCATCCAGGGGCTGAGCTGTTCAGGACTCGCCCGCCAACACAGATTTACACTGAGGTTACAAGCCGAACAGCCCACTCAGGGGGAATCGCAGCACCACTATATCTAGTGGTGAACGCTGCGACTGAAACTAATTCTAGTGTCAGGTCTGGGAGAGCGCAATATCTTTTTTTATTGATCTGCAACAATTTTTAAGGGCTGAGCCCGTTGACTTTTTCAGTCGGCCATGAAAGGGAAGCGTGGGATCGAAGCCGCCTGCACTCCCCGCCCTTTTTGAATCAAGGACTTGCGAAAGTGAGGCCAGTCGAAGAACGGGCCGGGGTCGGTCTTGCGGCCGGGGGCGATATGTTCATGACCTGCAACGTCGGCCAGAGGATAGCGCTCGCACAGCGCGAGCGTGAGCGAGGAAAGGGAATCGTACTGTCGCGGATCGAAGGGCTCGAAGTCTGTGCCTTCGACTTCGATCCCGATGGAGAAGTCATTGCAGCGTTCGCGCCCGCAGAAGGTGGACGCGCCGGCATGCCAGGCCCGGTCGTTCGCGGAGACGAACTGCATCACCTCGCCTTCACGACGGATGAGGAAGTGCGCCGACACGCGCAGCGCGCGCAACTGGTCGAAGTAGGGATGGGCGTCGCAATCGAGCCGGTTGCAGAACAGGTCTTCGATATAGGGGCCGCCGAACTGTCCGGGCGGCAGGCTGATGTTGTGGATCACCAGCAGACTGACGGGCGCCCCCTCGGCACGGGCATCAAAATTCGGCGATGGCAGGCGCTGCGTGTCGGCCGCCCAGCCGTCTTCACCCAGTTGGAATCGCATCATGTGTCGGGCTCGTGGATGTCCAGCCGCTGCATCCGGTAGCGCAGCTGGCGGAAGCTGATGCCCAGCAGTTCGGCGGCCTGCGTGCGGTTGAAATGGGTCTTCGCCAGTGCGCGGCGGATGATCTCGCGTTCGACGTCGTCGAGATAATCCGGCAGCGAGTGCGGCAGTTCGCCTTCGGGAAGGACCGGCATCGGCGCCGGCGCGCGGAGCGGCACCGGTTCCGGCGCCGCAGCCGCAACTGTGACTGCGGCCGCAGCGGCTTCCTGCGGTGCCGCGGGCGGAAAATAGGCCGGGGGTGCCGGCTGCTCGACAGGAATGGCGCCGCCTTTGAGTGCGAGGTCGGCGACTGCGATGACGCCATCGTTGGCAAAGGCGAGCGCACGCTCGAGAATGTTTTCCAGTTCCCGCACATTCCCCGGGAACGAGTAGGCCTTCAATGCCTCGAGCGCCTCCGGCGACAGGACTGCCCTGGAGTCCGGCGCGGCGAGCCGTTCGAGAAGGACGTCGGCCAGCAGGCCGATATCGTCGCGCCGTTCGCGCAGCGGCGGCAGGCGCAGTTCGATCACGTTCAGCCGGTAATACAAGTCCTGCCGGAAACGCCCCTTTTCGACACACTCCGCGAGATTCTGGTGGGTGGCGCTGACGATGCGCACATCGACGGGTTCCTCGACCGTCGCGCCGACCTTGCGCACGCGGCGCTCCTGGATGGCGCGCAAGAGCTTGACCTGCATCTGCAGCGGCAGGTCGGCCACCTCGTCGAGCATCAGCGTGCCGCCGTTGGCGGCCTGGAAGAAGCCGTCCCTGTCTTCGTTGGCGCCCGTGAACGCACCCTTCCTGTAGCCGAAGAATTCGGCTTCCATCAATGCCTCGGGAATGGCGCCGCAATTGACGGCGATGAAGGGCTTGTCGGCGCGTCCGCTGTGCGCGTGGATGTCGCGTGCCGCCAGCTCCTTGCCGCTCCCCGACTCGCCGGTAATTGCGACCGGCGCCATGCTCCGCGCAAGCCTGACGATCTGCGCGCGCAGATCCTGGATCACGGGCGACTGCCCGGTAAGACGCGAGGGGGCGGGGACCGAGTGACAGGCCTGGCCTGCCGCGTCTTCCGCCTTGTGCATGCGCAGGGCTGCCTGCACCAGCAGGCGCAGCTGGTCCAGCCCGACCGGCTTGGAGAGATAGTCGAAAGCGCCGGCTTTGAGCGCCGCCACCGCATTGTCGGCGCTGCCGAATGCGGTAATGACGGCGATCGGCGTGTTGCGGCAGGTGCTGGCGACTTCGCGCACCAGTTCAATCCCGATGCCGTCCGGCAGGCGCATGTCGGTCAGCACGAGTGCATATTCCGACTGCTCCAGCCGGGCCCGCGCGGCAGACAGGGATTCGGCGCAGTCGACGTCCAGGCCCATCTTCATTAGCGTAATGTCTAGCAGTTCACGCAGGTCGGCCTCATCGTCGACGACCAGGATACGGGGTGCGGTCATGGGGCGGCTCAGTTCCTTCGGCTTACATGGTGCTCAGTTGCGGACGGCAAAGCTGATGACGAAGCGTCCACTCGGTTCATCGTCTTCATCGCCAGACATTCCCATGCGGTATTCGTAATCCAGCATTGCACCGTTATTCAAGCACAATTCGCGCGCCACGTAGAGCCCCAGCCCGGTGCCCTTGCTCGACGTCGTATAGAACGGTTCGAACAGGTGCGCCCGGATTTCCGGGGTGATGGCCGGGCCGTCGTCCTGAACGTGCAGTTCGGGCCTGCCGGGCTGCGGAGAGACGACTTCGAGGCGGATGCTGCCGTTATCGCCGCTGGCATAGCGCAGCGCGTTCGACAGCAGGTTGACGACGACTTCACGCAAATGCAGGGGATCGAAACGCACGCTGATGCCTGCCATGTTGCCCTGCCTGATCACCCCCGGCGGTACGCCGTGGCTCTCCACGAATTCTTCGATGAGCTCGGCCAGAAAGGGGCCGAGCTCCAGCGGCTCGCTGTGCGTCTGGGCCTTGCGCGAGAGCTTGAGGATGTCCTCGATCATGCGGTTGAGGCGAATGACGTTGTCGCCGACAATGTTCAGGAGGCGCTCCTGGGTCGGTTCGACAGTGTCTTCCTTGAGCAGCGATGCGGCGTGCGCGATGGCCGACAGCGGATTGCGCACCTCATGCGCAATGCTTGCGGTCAGCCGGCCCATCGATGCCAGCTTGAGTTGCTGCGCCTGGTTTTCGATTTCGGTCACGTCCTGTACGAAAATCAGGCTGCGGTCTTCGACCAGCCGGGGCGTTTCGACTTTCCCGAAACGCAACTTCACGTGGGTGACGAACTCGCGCCGGTGCTCGCGTTGTCCGGAACCGACGGTATCGCCCGGCTTGATCACTATATAGGTGGACGGATCGGTTTCATCGCGCTCACGGTTGCGCCACGCAAAGAACGCGTCGGCGATCGGCATCAGCGCGGGAAAATCGGTCAGCCTGCATCCCGGCTTGCCATCCGGGATCGACAGGCCAAGCATGCGGCCCGCTGCCGGATTCCCGGCAAACACTTCGCTATCCGGCCCGACCACCAGGATGCCGTCCCCCATGTCGGCAATGATCATGCGGTTGATCGCTTCCTGCACCTGCAGTTCATTTCCGCGCTGGGCAGCGAGGTTTTCCTGCTTGATCAGCTTGGCCGCGAGGCGGTTGATGACGAAAATCGCAGCGAAGAAGGCGGCCCCGTACAGGCCGGCGCGCGAGGGGGACGCGCTGTCCATCGAATGCAACAGCTGATACCCGCTTTCCGACAGCATGATCAGAGTCACGACCGAGACGAAGAACAGCGCGAGGACCAGCGGCGCCAGCACAGCAGCGCCGGCCAGCGGAAAAAGGAACAGGATGGCCAGTCCGCTACGTGCGCCGCCGGCCGCCACATACAGCAGGGAAATGGCGCCGATGTCGACCATGAGCTGGACCAGCAGCTGGAAGATGAACTGGCGTTGCCAGTACACCGCCGACAGGGCAAAGACCACGCCCAGCACGCCGTAGGCGACGAAGAGCTCCCAGCTGTCGGTCAGCTCGACCGCCTCTGCGCCGCGGATTGCATTGAAGCCGAAATAGACCAGCAGCACGACGGCGATCACGATGCGCGTGACGCAGAAAGTCTGGAGCGTGCGCCAGAAGGTTTCGCGCGTTTCACGCGTCACATTGGCCCGGGCGGCTTGCATCATGTGCTTGCGGCGGGCCGTTTCATGCGGCGGTGTCAGGGGAAGAATGCCGCAGGCGATGTTCTTCGCAGCAGAAGTGGATGCCGGACGGCAGGGTGACGGCTTCCGACGCCGGGAAATACGTGCCGCAGTGCGCGCAGCGCAACATGGATTCCACCGCCGGACGGGCCGGCTCCGCGTTGTCGCGCGGCGCCTGCACGCGCTGCTTCTTGGCATGGGTCAGCCAGATCACGATGGCGGCTGCGACCAGCACCCATAGCAGGATCTTCATGCAAGGCCCCGGTGCAGGACCACTTCCATCACGAAGCGGGTGCCGACGTAAGCCAGCAGCAGGGTCGCGAAACCGGTCAGCGTAAAGCGCAGCGCGGTCTTGCCGCGCCAGCCGCGCCAGAAGCGTCCGGCGAGCAGCGCACCGAACAAGACCCAGGACAGCATCGTGAAGACTGTCTTGTGGTCCCACTTGAAGGCGGTGCCGAACAATTGTTCGGAAAACACGATGCCCGACAGCACGGTCAGGGTGAGCAGCGAAAAACCAAATGCGATCAGGCGGAACAGCAGCTTTTCCATCGTGAGCAGCGCGGGCAGGCGGTCGATGGCAAGGTCGAGCAGGCCGCTCTTGGCGGCGCCGGGATGCGCATGCAGGCGCGACTCCTGCAGCGCCATCAGCACCGCATGGAAAGCGGCGATGGTCAGGGTGCTGTAGGCGAGGATGGCAATCGCGACATGCCAGGGGAACAAGGCCGACTTGCCCTCCAGCGGGACCACGCTGCCCGGGAACAGGACCGGCAGGATCACCGCGAGCGCCGCGGTGGGCAGGACCAGCACGCGCAGGCCGTCGAGCGTCAGGTTGCGGTTTTCAAGCCAGTAGGCGGCAACCGAGATCCACAAGGTCGCCGACAGCATGATCGCGAAGCCGATGCGCAGCGAGCCGGGGCCGACCATGTCAACCCAGAGTGCACCGCCGTGCAGCAGCCAGCCGGCCGCCGTGCCGGCGGAGATCGCGACGCGTTGCCGGGATGGCAAAATTCCGCAGGTCGCGTACAGCAGCGCCGCCAGGACGAAGAAATAAGTATGCATTGACGGAAGGGTTGGTGAGCAGACCCTGAGTTTACACCATGTCTGCCCGCGTCCGATGCGGCGGGAACATGCCAGCGCCGGCGCTGCAGCTTCGTCAATCCGCCGCTCTGCCGGACGACAACTGGTACTTTTTCAACTTGTCGTACAGGGTCTTTTTGGGTATCCCGAGCCGGTCGGCCGCGGCGGCCACGTTGCCGTCGTGCGCTGCCAGCGCGTCGGCGATCAGCGCGCGCTCGTAGGCATCCACCCGCTGCGGCAGGCTGTCTCCGCCCTGCTCCGCCGGCGCCGGCTGGAACCCGGCCACGCCGAGCACCAGGCGGTCGGCAAAGTTGCGTAGTTCCCTGACATTGCCGGGCCAGTCCCGCGCCTGCCACTCCGCCATCTGCGCCGCGCTCCACTGTGGCACCGGGCGCTGGTAGCGCAGTGCTGCGCCCTGGACGAAATGGGCGAGCAGGAGCGGAATATCCTCGCGCCTGTCGGCCAGCCGCGGCAGGTCGATGCCCACCACCCCGATACGGTAGTACAGGTCCTCGCGGAAGCCGCCCTGCGCGCTCAGCTGGAGCAAGTCCGACTTGCTGGCGGCGATGATGCGGCAGTCCACCTGGATCGATTCGTTGCCGCCCAGCCTTTCCAGGCGGCGCTCCTGCAGCACGCGCAGCAGCTTGACCTGCAGGGCAAGCGGCATGCTCTCGATTTCATCGAGGAAAACGGTGCCGCCGTGCGCATATTCCAGCTTGCCGATACGGCGCTTCTGCGCACTGGTGAAGGCGCCGGCCTCATGGCCGAAGATCTCGCTTTCGAACACGCTTTCCGGCAGCGCGGCGCAATTGATCGCGACAAAAGGGCCTTTCCGGCCGCTCGCGCCGTGCAGGTGCCGTGCCACCACTTCCTTGCCGGTCCCGGTCTGGCCGTTGATCAGGACATCCGCTGCGGTCGGGCCGACCGAACGGATCAGGGTGCGGACATGTTCAATCGCGGGCGATTGCCCGATCAGCGCCGGCATGTCCGGATGGGACGCCCAGGCTGCTTTCAGCTGCCGGTTCTCCATCACCAGCCGCCGCTTTTCCTGGGCGCGGCGGACGGTTTCGGTCAGCCGCTCGGCGGCAAACGGCTTTTCGATGAAATCGTAGGCACCGGCCCGCATCGCATCGACCGCCATGCTGACATCGCCGTGGCCGGTGACCACAATGACCGGGAGCTCCGGGTCGCAGGCCACGGTCTCGGCCAGAAGCGCCAGCCCGGATTGCCCCGGGAGGCGCACATCGGTCACGACCACGCCGCCGAACCCGGCGTGCAGCCAGGAACGGGCCTGCTCGGCGCTTTCACAGGCGCGCACCTCGAATCCGCCCAGCTCGAGCGTCTGCGCGGTCGCCATGCGCACCGCCTGTTCATCCTCCACGAGGAGGACCTGTCCCATTGTTTCATGCGCTGGCAAGCTTGCCTCCTTCCCTGTTTGACGCCGTTGCCGCCATTGCCGCCATTGCCGCGGCCGGCAGGCGCACCACGAATTCCGCTCCGCCGCCGGCGTGGTTCTGCGCGGTCAATTGTCCGTTCATGGCCTGCACGATCGAAGACGATATCGCCAGTCCGAGCCCCAGTCCCTTGCCCGATGCCTTGGTGGTGAAGAAAGGCTCGAACAGGTGCGGCGCCACCTGCTCAGGAATGCCGTCGCCGCTGTCGCGGATGCGCACCACCGCGTCCTCGCCTTCGCGTTCGAGGATTACCTCAACCTTGCGCACGGCGGCGCATTCAACGGCGTCCAGGGCATTGCGCAGCAGGTTGATCAGTACCTGTTCCGTGCGCACGGCATCGCCGAGGACTTGCGCCGGCGCCCGGACATCCAGTGCGAACTGCACGCCGTGGCGCCGGAAATCGCTCTCGAGCAGGAGGGCGGAAGCCTGGGCTGCCTGGGCCAGGTCGACCGTCGACACTGTCTCGTGGCTCTTGCGCGCAAAGCCCTTGAGCTGCCCGATGATGGCACCCATGCGCGCGCTCGCGGCGCTGATATGCGCCAGGTTCTCGCTCGCCTTGTCGCCTTGTCCGCGTGCAAGAAAGGTCACGGCATTGTCTGCAAAGGCGCGGATGGCGGCCAGCGGCTGGTTCAACTCGTGGGTCACGCCGGCGGCCATCTGCCCCAGCATCGCCAGCTTGCCGGCCTGCACCAGCTCGTTCTGCGTCGTGCGCAGCAGCTGTTCCGCTTCCTGCAGCTTGACGTACTTGGCTTCCAGCCGCTGGTTGGCATCGAGCAGTTCCTGGGTGCGCTGGGCGATCTTCCGCTCGAGTTCCTCCGTCGCGCGCTGCAGCGCCTTGCGCGACGCCACCCGTTCCTCCAGGCGCCGCCGGCGTTGCTGCAGGGCCCACCAGGAAATTCCGGCAATGGCCATCAGCAGCGCCGCGGCGATGGCCGCCAGCGCCGCGGAACGCTGGACCCGCGTCTGGGAAGGAAACAGCATCAGTTGCCAGCCGAGCCGCCCGGCCGGCTTGGCAAGGTGCTCGCCCCATCCCGCCTGGTCGGCCTTCGGCAGGGAAGTAATCGGATGGATGCCGAGCCCGGCATATTGCAAGGTGCCGTCGAGGATCTTCCGCTCCTTTTCGTCGAGCGGGCGCATGCTGTGGTAGCGCCATGCCGGCCGGTTGCTGAGAAAGACCACGCCGCTGGCATCGGCAAGCGCAATCGGGACGTCGCTGCTGCCCCACGTCTGTTCGAATTCGGCGAGGCTGATCTTGACGGTGATCACGCCGATCGGTTGTGCCGGCTTGGGTCTGTCCAGCGCATAGACCGGCTGAGAGATGAAATAGCCCGGTTCGCTGGTGGTGTTGCCGATCCCGTAGAACCGTCCGGCGCGCCCTGCCATGGCGTCGCGGAAGTACGGCCGGAAGGCGAAGTTCTTGCCGACGAAGCTGAAGGGCTGGTCCCAGTTGCTCGACGCCAGGGTCAGGCCGCTGCGGTCCATCAGGTAGATCGCGCTGACCTTGGCCTGGCGCTGGACCGACTGCAAGGTCAGGTTGAGCCGCTGGATGAGGTCGCGGTTGCCGGGATTGGCGACGGCGCTGGGCACATCCGGATGGTAGGCCAGGGTGAATGGCAGGGTCTCGAACTTTTCCAGCACCGATTCCAGGTCAAGCGCAATGATTTGCAACTGACGGTCGCCGGCGGCGTGGATGTCCGCCCGTGCGCGGTGCGCCGCCAGCAGGTAGACGACGAGGATCACGGCCAGCGCGCACGCCGCGGCAAGACTGATGAGTGCTGATCGTTTGCTGGACATGCCGGGTTCCGTTTCGTCCTCGCGGAGATGGATGTGGGACGTAATATTACCCGCGGCGAACATTTGCGTGTCGTCGGCAAGGCTGCGGACCGCCATGGATTTTCCTCGAATGATCCTGTTAAAGGGAACCGGCGGGCTTGCAGCCGGTCAACGAAGTGCGGTGCATGCAGCGTCTGTGCCAATCGGCGCGCAGCGCCCGCACCCCTGATTTCGCGTCCCGCCGGTGCGCGCACGACGCGAAAACCCGCACATGTCCTTGCGGCCTTTTGCGGATTTCCGCTCCGCCCCTGCAGACGGGGAACGAAGGCCGCATCGGGTAAAATGACGGCTGTCCCAGCGGCCACGCACCCCATACCGGCCCTACTCCCCTTTTCTTGACACATCATCATCCATGCTCGACAACCTGACCCAAAGACTGGCGAAAGTCGTCAAAACGATGCGCGGCGAAGCGCGCCTGACCGAGTCCAACACCGCTGAAATGCTGCGCGAAGTCCGCCTCGCCCTGCTCGAGGCCGACGTCGCCCTGCCCGCCGTGCGCGAATTCATCTCCAAGGTGAAGGAAAAGGCGTTGGGCGAGGAAGTCATCGGCTCCCTCACCCCCGGCCAGGCCCTGGTCGGCGTGGTGCAGCGCGAGTTGGCCTCCCTCATGGGCGCCGACCTCGGCCCCGAAGCGACCCAGCTCAACTTCGCCACGCAGCCCCCGGCAATCATCCTGATGGCCGGCCTGCAGGGCGCGGGCAAGACCACCACCGTCGGCAAGCTCGCGAAGTACCTGAAGGAGCAGAAAAAGAAGAAGGTGCTGACCGTCTCCGCCGACGTCTATCGCCCTGCCGCCATCGGCCAGTTGCAGACCGTCACCGGCCAGGTCGGCGCCGACTTCTTCCCCTCGTCGCCCGAGGACAAGCCGGTCGACATCGCCGTGGCTGCGCTGGACTACGCGAAGAAGCACTACCACGACGTGCTGATCGTCGATACCGCCGGCCGTCTGGGTATCGATGAAGCGATGATGCAGGAGATTGCCGCCCTGCATGCCGCCCTGAAACCGATCGAGACCCTGTTCGTGGTCGACGCCATGCTCGGCCAGGATGCGATCAATACCGCCAAGGCCTTCAACGATGCGCTGCCGCTGACCGGCGTGGTGCTGACCAAGCTCGACGGCGACTCGCGCGGGGGCGCGGCCCTCTCGGTACGCCACGTCACGGGCAAGCCGGTCAAGTTTGCCGGCGTGGCCGAGAAGCTCGACGGCCTGGAAGCCTTCGATCCGCAGCGCATGGCCAACCGCATCCTGGGCATGGGCGACATCCTCGCCCTGGTCGAGGAAGCCCGCAAAGGCGTGGACATCGAGGCGGCCAAGGACCTTGCCGACAAGATCAAGGGCGGGGGCAAGTTCGACCTGAACGACTTCAAGGCCCAGTTGAGCCAGATGAAGAAGATGGGCGGACTCTCCGGCCTGCTCGACAAGCTGCCGGCCCAGCTGCAGCAGGCGGCGGGCAATGCCGACATGAGCCAGGCGGAGAAGCAGGTGCGCCGCATGGAGGGCATCATCAATGCGATGACGCCGCAGGAGCGCGCCAAGCCGGACCTGATCAAGGCGTCCCGCAAGCGCCGCATTGCAGCAGGCGCAGGCGTGCAGGTGCAGGAAGTCAACCGCATGCTGTCCCAGTTCGAGCAGATGCAGTCGATGATGAAGAAGCTCAAGGGCGGCGGCATGATGAAAATGATGCGCGGCATGAAGGGCATGCTGCCCGGCATGCGCTGATTTTCCCTCTGCAGGGACGCTTCCCTGCTCCTGCAGAGCCACTCTCCTCTCCGTCTCCCGCCATGGGAAAAAGCGCACTCCGCAGCGCCTTCAATCGACACTCCCTACGAACATCCTTCCAAGCAGAGAGCCAATACCAGCAAGGCTCTCCGCCTCTTCTCCCTCTATGGAGCGATGCCTCTCGTCGCGCCTTTCAGCTCTCTCAAGAGAGGCAAACGAAGCGCTCCCAGAGGGAAATCGATACGCGCATAGAGGGACAAACCCCCTTTTCCCCTATGAAGAACGCGTGGCATGGAGCAGACAAATTCATGCCAAAACGATCAAAAAACACTTGCATCCCTATGAAAACCGCACCACTATTAGCGGTGCGTGATTTGACGCAATTTCCCAACACATTCTGTGAAGGAGGCTCGAAGATGGCAACAGCCAAGAAACCCGCGGCCAAGGCAGCCGCCAAGAAGCCCGCTGCGAAGAAACCTGCAGCCAAGGCAGCAGCTAAGCCCGCAGCAAAGAAGGCAGCTCCGGCCAAGAAGGCAGCAGCTAAGCCCGCAGCAAAGAAAGCAGCTCCGGCCAAGAAGGCAGCAGCCAAGCCGGTAGCGAAGAAGGCAGCAGCAAAGCCGGCAGCAAAGAAGGCCGCTCCGGCAAAGAAGGTCGCCGCCAAGAAGCCGGCAGCCAAGAAGGTAGCAAAGCCGAAGACCCCGCGTAAGCCGAACGCAGCGTTCATGAAGCCGATGACGCCGTCCGCTACCCTGGGTGCAGTGATCGGTGCAAATCCGCTGCCGCGCACTGAAGTGACGAAGAAGGTCTGGGACTACATCAAGAAGAACAAGCTGCAGGACCAGGCTAACAAGCGCATGATCAATGCGGACGACAAACTCAAAGCTGTGTTTGGCGGAAAGAAGCAAGTGTCGATGTTCGAAATGACCAAACTCATTTCCAATCACCTGCAATAACGTGTCTTTCCGAAGGCCAAACAAAAACGCCCGCATCGCGCGGGCGTTTTTGTTTTTGGCCTCCGGGCATCCTTCCTATCGCGTGAATTCCCACTGCTTCCAGGCCGAGAGCACCGCGTTGGGGTACTCCGGGCGGCCGCGGCTGCCGTTGTAGCGGCCCAGGGCGAGGAACAGGTTGCCGTTCTCCATATCGAGGTAGAGCCGCAGGATGGAGCAGCCGTAGCGCAGGTTAGTCTGCATGTGGAACAGCTTGCGCCGATCGCCATCACCGATGACGCGCGTCCAGAAGGGCATGACCTGCATGTAGCCGTGGGCGCCGACCGGCGACACCGCATATTTGCGGAAGGCGGATTCGACCTGGATCAGGCCGAGCACGAGCGCGGGATCGAGCCCGGCACGCCTGGCCTCGTACCAGGTTGTCTCGAGGAATTCGCGCCTGACCTGCAAGTCCGGGAGGCGCTTCTTCAGGCGGGTCGACATCTCGCCCAGCCAGTGCAGATACCGGATGCGCTCGTCGATGTTGACGAACTGCGGCTTGGGCGGACGGGAATCGGCGATGGCATTGGCAAGCGCAAGGCGAACCCCGTCCGCCAGCGCCTCTTCCTTCTGTTTGCCGGCGTGCGCCGTTATCGCACACGCCAGCATGGCGGCAAGCACGCCGCCCTGTACCGCTCGCAACTTCACCCTTGACCCGGCTTCCTCAGGCCGCGAGGCGTGCCTTGACAAAGCCAGCCATCTCGGCGACAGGAACGGACGTGGCTTCGGTGTCGCGGCGTCCCTGGTATTCCAGCTTGCCGTCCTTCAGGCCACGGTCGCCGATCACTACGCGATGCGGCACGCCGATCAGCTCCCAGTCGGCAAACATGGCGCCCGGGCGCTCGCCGCGGTCGTCCAGGATCACATCCACGCCGGCCGCCAGCAGCGCGTCGTACAGCTTGTCGGTCTCTGCCTTCACCGCCTCGCTGCGGTCGTAACCCATCGGGCACAGCACCACCTGGAACGGTGCGATCGCGGCCGGCCAGATGATGCCCTTCTCATCGAAGTTCTGCTCGATCGCCGCACCCAGAATACGGGTCACGC
>Ga0196971_1000848_pt1 | contig 17331 bp, 7 predicted proteins | sample S1v_1013CmetaG_FD_148660 | JGI IMG/M metagenome (GOLD analysis project Ga0196971, IMG submission 148660) | Soil microbial communities from Anza Borrego desert, Southern California, United States - S1+v_10-13C | ecosystem: Environmental > Terrestrial > Soil > Desert | place: USA: California... | reverse complement strand
CCGGTTTGTCTCAAAGTTTCAGCAGCGCACTCGGGTCGGTTTACCAGGCCAGCGGCTGGATGTTCACAAAGGGCAACGATGCTTTGGGAACTGATTGCATGACCTGGCTGGAAGTTTCATTTCTCGGGGCCAGCAGCAACCTGCTCGCGCTGTATAAGTCCGAGAACTTCACTGCCGCTGCCGGGACGGATATCTGGCTGGAATACCCGGTAACACAAGCTTGTGATATCTCCGCGCCCCTGCCGCCCGGCGACCTCAACTATCCAACCTACGCCGTGACCGGCAGCGTGAGCCAAATCATTGCGCCCGTAGGAACCACCACGGTCCGCTATCGCTATGCGTATAGCCAAGCCGTGAATCAAGGCGGTTCCGCCCATCTAGACGATGCCGTTCTGGACCAGATCAGCGGCCCGATTCCGCCGGTCATCAGCAACCTTTTCCCGCTGAACATGATCTTCGTCGCTCCCAGCAACGGCGTGACCTTCACCGTCAACTCGCCGAGCGGTTTTACAATCAACAACAACGCGATTCGCCTTGTGCTGAACGGCGTGGATGTCTCCGGCAACCTTGTCATCAACGGGTCGTCGTCAAGCAAGACCGTTGCCTATTACGGGCTTTTATCTAATCGGACCTACACCGCATCCATTTCGGTGACGGACAGCTTCAACTTTTCGGCCAACGCGAGCACGTACTTCGAGACCACATGGGTCGGAATCGAACCGGTCACCTATCTTTGGGAGGCGGAGGATTTTGATTTCGGCGGAGGGATGTACATCAACGAACCGGAGCTTTGCAACACGGCCGGAAATCCCAATTGCTACTTTGGAAAAGTGGGCGTTGAAGGCGTGGATGAGCATAATCTCAATGCCGGCGGCAGCCATCAGTATCGTCCTGATGATCCGATGGGCACCTCGGTTTCGGGAGATTTCCTGCGCAAGAACCTTTATGTCGCGAACCGGCCGGATTACAGAATTGATCCCTTCAACTTCAGCGAGTGGGTGAATTACACGCGCGACTGGCCCAACAGCACTAATTGGGTGGTCGCTCGCCTCGCCACCGATATCGGCCTGTCGGGAGTCCTGACCTTGAGCAAGGTCAACACCAACGACATGACCACCACGGACCTCGGAACCTTCACCATTGATAACGGCCGGGGATGGTTCACCTTCGACAATGTTTATCTGAAGGACACGAACGGCAACAATGTCAGCGTCGTCCTCAACGGCAGGGAAACCCTGCGCGTCACCAGCGGCGGCAATCTGTTGCCCAATTTCTTCATGCTCGTTGCGGCGCAGGTTGATCTGCCTTTCTTGTACGGCATGTACCCCGCAGGCACGAGGCCGTTCGAGCAAACCAACAGCTTAAGCTTCACGGTCACCACGGCGGGATCAACCTTTCCAACCAATGGAATCAAAGTCAGCCTGAATGGCATCGATGTCTCCGCAGGCCTCGTGATCACGGGATCGGCCTCAACAAAAACGGTGGTATATCCTTCCCTGCAAACGAACGCCCTTCACACGGCGGTTATCACGGTCACCAATGCGCTCGGCCACGGCATCCGCCTGACGAACACTTTCGATACGTTCAGCCAGGACAATTACATGGTTGAAACAGAGGACTTCGACTACGACGGCGGGCAATTTGTGAACAACGCTGAATGGTATCCCGGTGTTTATCTGGCCCTCGGAGCCACCACCAACATCGACTTCGAGCACACCACTGTGGATGGCGAGTTGTACCCCTACCGCTTCGGCGGAATTCCCGTCAGCCTGGTGCAGAATTACTCCTTTGAAGCGCGCAACAAGTTCGTTGACGTCGGCGGATTTGATTACCAGTTGGATTGGTTCGGAGCCGGGGATTGGGCCAACTACACCCGCGATTATCCTACGGGCCACTTTTATGTTTATGTTCGTTCCGCCGGCATCCTGGGCACCTCGTACACGATGTATCTGGACCAGGTCGTCAGCGGCGCAGGGACAACCAACCAGGCGACAAAACGCCTCGGGGTCTGGAACGCTGTCGGTCGCGGCCAGCAAATCTACGACTGGGTGCAGTTGACCGATGAGGGCCTCTCTGCCCCGGTTGCGGTCCGGCTGGGCTGCACCAACACGCTGCGAATCACAACCCCAACCGGCCTCTGCTACCCGAATTACTTCATGCTCGTTCCTGCGTCCGGCCTTACGCTGTCAGCCGTAAGATCCGGGAATAACGGCAGGCTTTCATTCCAAACCCAGACGGGTGCTGCATACCGGGTCTTCTACCGAACTGATTTGTCAGGGGGCAATTGGACTCTTCTGACCAACGTGCTTGGCGACGGCACGGTAAAGTTCGTCACGGACCCCGCGAATGACGGGCAGCGCTTTTACAAGGTGACCTCTCCGTAACCTTATGAACAACTCACACGGCGCATTTGAAAAGAGCTCCGCTCCTGCGCGCCGGGCTGGGTTTTACATTGATGAATTGCTGGTGGTGATCGCAATCATCGCCATTCTCGCGGCGATGCTTCTGCCGGCGCTTGGCCGTGCGAAGCAGAAGGCGAATGGCGTCTATTGCATGAACAACAGCAGGCAAATGGCGCTGGCCTGGAACATGTACGCCGATGACAACGGGGGAAAACTCGCTCCCAATGTGGATACTCAAACGGCTGGCAAAAGCGCCAATACTCCGTGCTGGGTTGCCGGGTGGCTGACCTTGAATACCGCGAGCACCGACAACATCAACAAGGACATGCTGCTCAACCACGAGCTGTTCCCTTACGGCGCATACCTTGGCTCCTACATCAAGAATGCCGCCTCCTTCAAGTGCCCGGCCGACCGATCATCCGCCCTCATCTTCGGCACAAGACAGCCGCGGGTTCGCAGCCTTTCGATGAACAACTTCCTGGGTTCGCCGTCCCGTTCGAACACAGGAGTCGGAATCCCGGTGACGAATCCGCAAGGCACCAGCAAGTATCCTCCCTACCTGAAAATTACCAGCATCCTGTCACCGGCAATGACCTTTGTTTTTCTCGACGAGCGGGAGGACAGCATCAACGATGGCACGTTCTTCACCGCTGTGGACAGGCCCGGTTTCCTGCCGGATGTTCCCGCCAGTTATCACGCGGGGGCCGGCGGACTTTCTTTTGCGGACGGACATTCAGAGATTCACAAATGGACCGCCAGTTGGATTACGCAACCAATCCGATCCACTCCAATCAATGATCACGACCTAGCTGGAAAGCCGGGCGTCGCGGACGTTTACTGGCTGAATTTACATGCCGTCGGCACCGGGAAATTCCCGTAGACACTGACCCAATGGCGGCAGACGTCCTTGCCTGCCGTAGAACCAGGCTTCCAGCCCGGTGGAAAGAACCTCAAACGAGGCGGGCGCCTTGAGAGGATCTGAGTGTCTCTCGTGCCTAACGGATTTTCCGGGCGGCAAGGATGCACGCCCTCCACGTCAGGCAAGGATGCCTGACGCTACACTCATACGGCTGCTTCGCTGCAGGCTGGCCTAGAGCATGTTTGAAAAATAAGTGGGGTGCTGTTTTCGCGGAAGAGGGAGTTTGCATAAACCCAGTTTGACCACCGACTTTTAATGAGGCTCGCCCAAACGAATTGCTTGGCTATTCACTTGACTTAGTTCGAATCGCCGTCAACGCTGGCACATCACCCAAGAAACGGCTAACCCAAAGGACTCGTCTATGATCTCATCAATGCGTTGCGCACATATTATGTCTGGCATCGGGCTCTGTCTCGTGGCCAGCACAGCAGCCCAAGCTCAAACCATCAACGGTTTCTACACCAACCCGCGTGTGTTCAATGACATGCCCGGGTCAACCCTCACAATCACGCCTGGAGCTCCAATCAATGGCAATCCGTCCACGATCACAATCAACGATCAGTTCACGGGAACCGGCGCCAATCGCCATGACGTGCTGGCCTCCGGCGATGGCGGCCTGACTGCCTATAACTTCGGCATCGACGACAGCTATACCTTCACGACCAGGCTCGTCCTGACAGACGGATTCAATTCGCCCAGGAAGGAAGCTGGCATCCGCCTCAACAGCCCAATCACGGGTGATATGCTGTTCCTAGTCAACTCCGATATGGGCGAGATCGTCACGTTCGGCGGCCCGTTCCATCTGTTTGGCAACAACACCGGCGGGAACGGTTACACTCCCGGCGATTCCATTCTCCTGGGCATCAGGCAAATCGGTGGCGGCGATGGTATAGGCGGCGCCCCGACCACGATCGAGTTCTTCATCGACAGGGGTTCGGGTGTTGTAACAACCGGACCGCTCGCCTGGTCAAACCTCGAAGGTGGACCGCTCAATTATCAATTGGGAGTATATGCGCAAGGAGCCAATAGCGCTTCCCCTGGTGACTTCATCAACGCTGTGTTCACCGACACAACCTTCACTGTGGTACCCGAACCCGGCACATTCGCCTTGATGGGGATCGGATTAGTCGCACTGTTCACCTTCCGCCGTACGCGATAACGGGCGGTTCTGCTTTTGATCCTGACCACGCCAGCAGGGCGGACCTCGCGTTCGTCCTGCTTTCGCTTTAGGGAAGCACCACTACACCGCCCGTAAGGACTCTCGAAACATCGCGATCAGGGCAGGACGCGCACTCTATAGAGCCGGTTGCTCGGTGTCGAAATATCCAGCTTGCTCGCTGTATTGCTCAACGCGGTGACATCGCCGGGAAGTGCCGCCCAGTTTGATGATCCGAACTCTGGGTTGTATTCCAACCTGTAACTCGCATTCGACACCGCAGTCCAGCTCAGTTTCCAGTTTGAACCGATCCGCCCGGGCGTGAACAAATAGGGGAGGGAAAGTGGAGCCAAAACATCCAGCACGCGAACAACGACGGAGCCTGGGCTGTTGCTCAGTTGCATCGATACCAGATTCGACGGGTAAAGGAAGCTGCTGAAGGTCCCATTGCGCGACCCTGCGACAATTACAGTGAACGTGTCGTTGGTCGCGGGAACAAATCCAGGAATCAGATCAACGCTAAAAGCGCCGTTCAACGCAACTGCGCCAGCAACTTGAAGCTGTCCATGGTTCGTACCCGCAGTGGTTCCCCCAAGGCCACAGTTGAGCAAGGCATTCGTTGAAGAAACGTAGCCTCCGTTGACGGCAAGCACGCCGCTACGAATATCCACAACGCCCGAGTTGTTGAAAGGCACGCCGCCCGGAATCGTCGTGGTGCCAATACCACTCGCCTTGCGAAAGGTTCCGGCATTGTCGAACCGGCAGCTCCCGCCGGCATAGAAAATTGGAGCGGAATTCTGCGCCTGGAACAGCGCTCCCGCCCGATTCGTGATGGCGCCGTTCAACAAGATGAAGCTGCTCGCACCATCCCAAAACGCACTGCCCGCGTTCTCCAACGTCCGTTTCAAGGTGATGTTATCGTTGCTCCCAAGGTGAAGCGTTGCTCCGGGAGCGATGAGGGTGCGCCCAGTTCCATCCATGGATCCCCCACTCCACTTCATGGCGTTCCCGATTGTCATGATGCCCGTTCCGCTCCACGTGCTGCTCTGGTTTACAATATCCAGGTTCTGTACGGTCAGGTTTTCGTTGCCGACGACAATCGTGCTGATCCCATTAAGCCTGTAAAGACCCATGCCATTGAGTTGCGCGCCGGGGTTCAACGTAAACGTCCCCCCGACCCATTCGACGAGAGCCGTGGCTGGCGTGGAAAAAATCCCGCTGCTGGCACCTCCGCCGGCGATCCTGTTCGTCGTGCCAAGCGAAAGGTTCAGCGTCCCATTATTTGTAAAGAAGCCATTGCATTGGAGCGTTCCGGATTGAAGCTCCACCACACCCAGGTTGTTGAAGATGCTGCTCAAAACCGTCGTGCCGCTGCTCATCGATTTCCGGAAGATTCCCGCATTGTCGAACCGGTTCCCGCCAGCGCCTGAACTCAGCGACGCATCGGTGCGCACATGGAACAACCCGCCGGGCCGATTGGTGATGACCGCGTCAAAGTTCATGCCGATGGGTCCCTGTCCCGTCCAAACGATGGACCCGGCATTCTCCAAAGTGCGGGTGTTCAGGCCGACCCCGCTCGGGTTCGACAGGTTGACCGTGGCTCCCGCCGCGATGAACGTTCGTCCGCTGCCGCTCATCGTTCCTCCTGTCCAGTTCATTTCGGTGGCAATACTCACCGTTCCGCTTCCATTGAGCGTGCCGTTGACCATGTCGAGGTTGTCGATGGTTAAGTTCGTGTTCGCGGTCAATGTTCCAAAATTGTTTCCGTAACGCCCCTGGCCCAGGAACTGCGCCCCCGGATTTGCGATGAATGTTCCGCCTGTCCAGTTGAGGGCTGACGCAGCCGGAACCATGAAAGTGCTGCTGCTGGAACCACCGCCACCGAGATTGATTGTGCCCGCCTGAATCTCCACAGCGCCCCAGTTGTTCAAGCTCATGCCGCCGTCAAAAGTCGCAGCGCCTGAGTTGATGGATTTGCGGAATGTCCCGGCGTTATCCAACCGGCCATTGGCGAAGCCGCTCCCGATCGAAACGGCGTTTTGAATTTCAAACAACGCTCCCGCACGATTCGTGATCACCGCACCGCCGACCACGCTGAACACGCCTGCACCGGTGATTCGCACAGTCCCGGCATTTTCCAGAACACGGGCGTTCAACGAAGCCGACCCGCTCGCGATCTCGAGAATTGCACCGGGTTTGATAACCGTGCGCCCCGTTCCATTCATTCCGCCGCCCAGCCACGCGAAGGTTCCGGAAACCGTCAGCGTGCCACTTCCTGCCAACGATCCACTGCTCAGGATGACGTCCGCACAATCCGCAGAAGTATTCAGCGTGGCCGAGCCAGCAGGGATGATCACCGTGTCATTCGAGCCGGGCGTGAGATTGGGACTCCAGTTCACAGCGACGTTCCAATCACCACCCGCCAGGTTGGTCCAGGTCAAAACGATAGGGGTGAAGCGGGCAATCACTGTTTTGTTATTCGTCATCACGAGAGTGACCGGGTTGCTTCGCGTGAGGATGTCTCCCATCCATGAATGAAACGGCTCCTGCCCTGCAGACGCCACGGCCGTGAGGGTCACCGATTCGCCGTTCGTGTAACTGATTTTATCGAGCGCCTTGATGACTGACCCTCCATCGCGAATCACGAGAAGCCGATAATGAACGGAGTTGCTGTTGCCCGGGTTGCTGCCGTCCTGAAATTCCTGGAGATTGGAAGCGCCGTCGCCATCAAAGTCACCTGCAGCAACTTGACTCAAGCCGCCAAACTGAGTTGTCTCCCATGAATCGCCGAGGCCATCGGCGTCGCTGTCGATGATCAGGAATGCAGGCGCGCTGGTCACGCTTCCCGACGGATTGGTGAGAACCACCCGAAACTCGCCCTGGCTGTTCGCATTCACGCTGGAGAGCAGCAGAGTATCCTTGTTGGCGTTCACGAGGTTCGTGCCACTAAACCGCCATTGATACGCGAGCGATCGCGCATCCGCCGCGACGACAGAGAACGACGCTGATTCTCCCGGGGCGGCAATTCGGTTTTGCGGCTGGGCGATGATCTGGGGGGGCGCAAGCGTTGCCGCTGCCTGGATATGCAAATTGCCATTGGCATCGAAAACGAACGTGGAATTCTGTGCGCTCGCGAACAGCGCAAACAGGAGAACAAACGATCCGCTAAGCGCTTTCGTTACCCGCGCACGCGTGCCTCGAGAACTCAAAATGAAATAAAGGCGGGCAGCATTCATGGTGCGAGCCGGTCTTACAAAAATGAAAATGGGCCAAAGAGTTTCTGCGCGGTTTCCGCGAGCGACTCAAGAAACTCCTGGTTCTGGGTTCCGGGAAGCGCGAGCCTCCAATCTTTCGTCGCTTGCGCGGTGTCCCACCACCAGCGCTCGCTCAATGTGATTTCGGAAAACGACTCCTGCAGGTGCGCCAGCCGCCGGTCCAGGAGAGCAACATCGCGCAAACCAGGCGGCGGTGGAGCGACCCGCGGACTGGCAGCGCCAATCCCGTTGACTGTCCTGCGTGATACTTCGACTATGTCGCTTGTGAAACCCAACGGCTGCGGGTAAGCCGGCGCCGGTGGAGGCGGCGCTGAAGGTGGCGGAGCTGGCGAACGACTGAAGCAACTCCTGATGGCTGAGCCCGCGCGGTGCAGTCCTGCGCCAGCGAACTCGACGGCTTGCCGGCCCTTTTCACGAACAGTGATGATGCCTGCAGACACGCACGTTGCAAAACCCGCGGCACTCGTGACACATGCCTTCAAGCTTGAAATCAAACCCTGGGGATCGATCCGATTGACGGGATCGTTGATGACATAGCCATACAAATTGGGACCTTCCAATAATTCCGCATCCGAAAGCGGATCACGCGAGAGCCAGCGCCCCAGTTCGGGATCGTAGGCGCGGAATTGTGTCAGCGCGAGATTGGCTTCGGGAGACCAAAACATTCCCGCAAACCGGAAGTCCGATTCCAGATCTCCACCCATTTTGATTTGCCGCCCGAAGGGATCATAATCGTAGCGCGCGCGCACGTTCCCCGCACTGTCCGTCAGTTCACGAACGGAACCGAGGTGATCCCGGGTGTAAAAGAAACTTCCCGCATTCGGCCCCGATTCAATTGTCATCCCATGCGGAAAGTATCGTTTGGTCACGCTCCCGGCCGCATCGCGTTCCTCGCAAATCCGATCACCGCACCATAAGAACCGCCGATGCGAAACCTGCAAGCCATTCACAAGTTTTCGAATTCCCACGCGGCGGCCCAGGCCATCGTAAGAAAACTCGGTTCGTTGGTTCCCGACATTAACCGCCGCAAGACGGTCGAGCGCATCCCATTCATTCGTGCGCGCCGGCACAGGCCCTGTGCCGGCATTGATTTGGTTCAAGGCGTTGTAAGTGGCCGTGCGGAGCGAACCGCCAGCCTGCTCGGTAAGGCGATTGCCCGCGGGGTCGTAAGTGTAGGCAAACGTTCCCACGAGAATCCCGGCGTTGGTGACAACAGCCGATAGCAATTGGTTTGCGCTGTCGTAGCCGAACGAGAATACATTTGGCACGTTCGCACCCGCGCGCTGTGACCAGCTCGCAATGCGGCCTTTCGGAACATCGTACCCGTACAGAAATTCCGAAACCGGCGTGCCACCCATGGCGTGTGTGATGCGTTGAAGGAACAGGTCCTGGCTCGTGCTGCCGTAACTCAGGTTTTGTGTCTGGCCATTCGGAAACGATGCGGATATCAGCCGATCCGACGCGCCATCATAAACGTAACCAAATACGCCCAGCGAGTTCGTGGCCCCGATGATCCGTCCTGCCGAATCAAACGACATCCTCGTCGCGACTCCATTGATGGCGCGGTAAACAGGGCGGCTCAAGGCATCATAGGCATAGGTGACCGTGTCATTCGTCAGCGGGCCATCCACGCTCGCCAAAGCTCCCGCTCCCAAAGCCGGAATGCCAGTGATGGGATTGTAGGAATAAAAGTTCGTTCCGGTTCCATCCACCATGGAAGTAATCCGCTGGTAATTCGGATCGTAGGTGAACCTGACGCCTGGTGTCGGGACGGAAGAATTGAAATACGCGATCGAGTTGAGCGTCTCATCACGATTCCAGGCGTACTGCGTGACTTGCTGTTTCTCGTCGATCACCTGCTTCAGACGGCTGCTGCCCTTTTCATACTGATAGGTGATCTGGGTGCCATCAGCGTATTGTTTTCCAATGGTTCTTCCCTGCACGTCCGTAAGCCACGACGTGGTGCGCCCCAGGGGGTCTGTTATGCTTTTGATCTGTCCGCATCGGCACCATTCCATGTGCGACACCCGGCCCAAGGGATCGGTTTGTTTTTTAACCTGCCGCATGTTGTCATACTCAAAGAACGTCTGCCGCCCTGCCCGGTCGCGTACCGTGACCATGTCCAGCCGGTCGTAGGTAAATTGGTCAAACGTGGCGTCTGGATACGTGATGCGTGTCACCCGATCCATGTCGTCGTATTCCAAATCAACCCTGTATCCGCTGGGATCGGTGACGGCGCGAACCCTGTACAACGCGTCGTAGTTGTAGGAAATGCGATCAGTGGTGCCCGCCAGCGGACCATCAACGAACATCAATTGCCCGTCAACGCCATAGGTGTAGGTTGTCGTCTCGCCTTTGGGATTGGCATGGGTAAGCGGCTGGCCGCGGACATTGTACGTGAAGGTGTTGGTCTGCCCGGCGACGTCCACCGCCGTCAGCGGCCGGTGCCGGGCATCGTAAGTGGCGCGGAATAACAATTCGTTGTTTCCAGCGCGCGTTTGGCGAACTTCCAATAAATCAATTCCGTTGGTGTCATAGATGTAACTGAGCGTCCGGCCGACGGGGTCAATCGAATTGGTCACATTGCCAAATCGATTGTAGGCGTAGGTGTAGAGCTGGGTCTGCCCGTCTTCGAGGACACGCCCAATCTTCGTGGGCCTGTCGATGGAACCCACCCAGGCCGAGCCGCCCTGGGTATTCTGATTCGGGTAGTTAAACCAGACACGGTTCTCAAGCGGCTCCTTGGTGCATTCCAATATTCCCGACGTCTGGGCTCCGCCGTCGGTGTGGAGCCAGTGATAGATCTTTGCCTGGCTGTAAATGCCGTAGCTGCTGGCCGATGCCGTGCGGTTCCAATAAAAAGTGTTTCGCGGCGAAGTCGAATTGAACGTGAACACCCCCGCGGGAAGGAGTGCCGACGGATCGGTTGCCGGGATAAGCCCCGAAGCCTGGTTATATTCGACACGCTCGCGGCTCCCATCCGGGAACGTGGTCTCCACAAACCGGCTGTTCGCGTTCGTCCCCACCTGCCCCACGCTGAAGGATGTCAGTCCGTAAGGCGTGGTCATGTTGAGGATCCGATCCAGCATGAGCGGATGATCATCTTCCGGCGAGGGAGTGCCGGTGTGGGCTGTTCCCATTTGCGGGTATGTAAACTGTGACTCGAGTCCAAGGACATCCGTGATCTTTACCAGGAATGCGGTGTCCAGATGATTGGTGCTGTCCACGTTCGGAAATGGAATTCCTCCTATGACATATTCGAAAGTCGCAGACCGTCCGAACGGATCGGTGACCTTCGTGATCATGTTGAACAAATTGGTCGGATTCTCCGGCGGATACCCGTAGGAGATGGTCGTCACCTGTCCGATGGCATCCGTGATGGCTGCCAGTCCTTGCCCGCCGTATGTCAGCGTGACGGCGTTGGCCGCGGAATCCATCACTTGCGAAAGCAGCAAGCCATTCGCGCCGCTGAGAGGACCGAAAATCTTCTTCGATCCGTCAGGCCACATCATTTCGTAAAGGTTCACAGCGACGCGCTTGAGCACGGTCTGCTCAAACTGGTTGGGCGCGTAACTCTGGGTGTTGGTGTCAAAACCCGCAAATTTTCGCGCACCTCCGCCTCCAACGAAATGCGTAGCTGTGGCAGAATCAATTCGAAGGGACTCGTTCCAATCATGCGTCCATTTCGGGCCCAGCAACCGGCCGATCTCACTGGGCTGCTGAAGATAGTCGCGATGATTGTAACGCACCGTGAACTGAACAGGAGGTCCTACCGGTGGATTGTAACCGACTGGCGTGTCCTTCACCTGCAAGTTGGCGAGCATCAGATGCACGGTGGAAACCGCCATGCCGTTGCAGGCTGAACCTTCGCACGAGGGTGTTTGTTCGTTGCTGCAGGTGTACTGGTCCGGGTCGTTGCTGCCTGTCACTCCCCTTCCCCACACCGAGGCGCCCTCGTTGTCGTCCACAACCCGCCACCCACTTTGCAAGTCTCCCGGCGGAACCAGAAAATACCCGCTTGATTCATCCTCCAGTGCCTTGCGGCTCGCCCATAATTCCGTGCCGAAGGTGAGATCGTTCAGCAGATACCGATCTCCGTCCCGCCGCACGATCGCCGCATAATGTCCGGCTTTCCAATGCACAACCGACGGAACGTAAAAATGGCCCGTCCCATTGCCGTCGTGCTCACCGGACCGCGCTCTTCTGGGTTCCCGAAACGCCATTCGGTAATTCAACCCGATCTTCTTCGAGAGCTTCGCCACCTGCGTCAGGGAGAATCCCTTTTCGGTCGAGGCAGAGTTAAAAATCTCCCTAAACGCATTTGAAAAAGAGCCTTTGAGAACGTCTGGATCCGATTGAAGGATGCTCTGCAACGCCAGTGGTCCGCAACGGAAGGAAATCTCCGGTTGTTGTTTCATCATCGAGAGCGCCTCCCTTGCAAGATTGATTCTCTCGGTTGCTCCGCCAACGAAAGAGCGCATTTCGACTGATTGAAGCAACGCCTCCAGTTCATTCATCCGACCGAGACGCGAATACAACGCCGCGAGTTCGCAAAGCGCACGATCTGCAAGAAACTTGCCGCGTGCGTCCGTGGCTTTTTGCCCCAGGGTCCACGCCTCCCTCCACGCGACGAGTGCGCAGCTGTAGTATGCGGTGTTGTAATATTCAAGCCCAAGCCCCGTGAGCAGCGCGGCGCGCCACGGCGACGCAGGATGATCCCGCAGAAAATCCGTCAAACTGCAGAAGTCGTCGGGCTCGATTCGTTTCGAGTAATCTAACAGGGCGGTCGCCAATTGCGCATTCTCGTCTGCGCTCGGCTCGCTCCCAATCGGCACCAGCGGCTCGCCAAAAACCCTGGCGCGAAAGATCTCGTCGGTGGTTGGCTTGGCCGAGAACTCCAGGCCTGTCTTCCAAGATTGCATGGCCGGTAACGTGCGATTCACCAGGGAACTTGCAGTCCAGGCATTGAACCCTCCAATGACTGCGGTCGCGCCAAACCAGCAGAGAATCAACAGGCGTCGGAGGGGTTTGTTCTGCGCCGATACTGAAACGGATTGGTCGCGCATAAGAAATGGTTCGAGAAACGAACCCAGGGATTGCTTCCAACAATGGCGAGAATTTCCCGCAAGTCAAAGACGTTCTTCAGAACGTTTGTGGTGCACAGCGCCCTCGCAGCCCTTCACCGAAGCGGCATGAATGTCGCCCTTCGGTTTGATTTCACCATTACGGCGCCGCGCTTTCGTACGAGTGAGCCGATTCCACCGGACCACTTTTGTAACGCGGAAAGTTTGGATAGGAACACAGCGGCAGGCTGCGGCCGCCAGCTTTGACGATGACCGTTTTGCCCGGCGCTTCGTTGCGCTCAACCCATGCCATGAGCAACGCAGTGCGATCCACCTGGTTCGGTATCGCAAACGGCGTCACGGATTGTCCGTCGCCATTTGTCGCCGCGCTCCGCCCGCTCAATCCGTGTCCTGTTTGCGGAAGCACGAAGAAGCGTGCAAACGCGTCCACCGTTTGCCGGCCCATCTTGTCGAGCACCGATTGGAAGTAATCCAGTTGAGCGCCGGGCGATGCCAGGGTGTCATCCGTCCCAATGGTCACGATCATCTTGCCACCTCGGCGATAGAACGCGGAGAGATCGGGATTGGTCGAGTCGAGCCATGCGGAAAGTTCCTCCCGTCGCTTGTTCAACGGACCGCCTTCCACATAGTCGAGCGGATTCGCAGAAAGATCCTCCATCAGGAATCCGGTCACGCCGAGCGATCCCAAATGCCTGTGAGCAGGCGCGTTTTCCGCCGCGCCTTCCTGTCCTTTGAAGCGCCGCTCCGCGATCAATCCGCTCCCGGCAGGGTCGGTGTTTGGAACCCACATTCCAAACGATCGAACGCCGTTTGCCAGCGGCGTCGCGAACGGATAACCACTGTAAACCCGCTTCAAAGTCTCGATCTGTCCATCGGTCAACCGCGCGCTGGCCGACGTGTCTTCAGGATTTGGATCCACGCCGTTCGGAGCGCGGAGAGCCGACCAAGGATTGCGGTTGGTGTCGCCCTGCGACATGTCAAACAGGGCGCGTGCGGCCGTGTAGTTATTAATCACCCCGTCCACCAGGCCGTCGAGCTTGTCAGCCTGGCGCATGAATTCGGCGCGGATGGCATTGGCTTTCGCGCGGGTAACCCAATTGGAAATCGGCTTCTCCTTAATGCGAATCAGGTCCGGCGCCAGCATCAAGGTCGAGAAGCCCACAATCGGGACATCCGCAACGATGCCATCGTAATCCGACGGGTATCGCTGTGCGACGGTCAATGCCTCCCTGCCGCCCTGGGAAGCCCCGATGTAATAGTTGAAACGCGGACGTTCACCGTAAACGCGTTCCATGATCACCATCGCGGCATCGCGGGTTTTCTTCATCTGCATGTAGCCGAGATTGCGAATGGCCTCCTCGTTGAGAGCCCAGTCATCTCCGCCGCTTTGAGATCGCGGGCTGCCGAAGCCTCCCATTTGATGGCCGGAATCGCTGCCATAGCGCGCATAACCCGCGGTGCCGGATCCCGGGCGTTCACCGCGCAACATGGGAACCATTCCATTCATCCCGCCACCGCCGATTTGAATCGACTTGCGACTCCAGGCCGCCGGGAGCAACACGCGGAAATTGATCGGCTTTCCCTTCGGGTCCTTGGGCGCAATCGACCCTTCAACGATTGCGTGAGCGACAGAATTCCCAGTCGCCTCCACCCAGCGCGGCGGGGACAGCGTCACGCCATTCACGGGTTCGCCAATGGCGCTGGCCGGTATCGAACTTCCCACCTTTTCCAGCGTGACGTCGTCTGCGGTTATGACGATCTCGTTCGTAACCGCAGGGAATTTCGTTCCTGGAGCGGGAATGGAATCGGCCGCCTGGATTGCGCAGGGTGAAGCGAAAACGAATGCCAGGCAGGATCGAGCCACAGCCGCGAACAACGAGCTTCTCCCTGAGTAATGTTTCATATCAAAAGGATCGGAAGGTCATTTCACGACGTCCCCGACGCTGAAAGTGAATCGGGTTACGGGATCGCCTTCCTCGTTGAGAAACCGCGCGCAAAAGTCGGTGGCACCGCCCCCGTTGATGACTGCGCAGCGAATCACATTCCGCCCCTTCTTGAGCGTCAGGCGTTTGGAAACTCCGTCGTCAATCACAGTTTGTCGATCGCCGTAAATGCCAATGACCTCTGCACCGTTCACCCACCAGACGGACGCGGCGTTCGAGCCGATGGCGAGCCGCACGTTGGATATTTCCTCCGGACAATTGACCGTTGTGACAGCCCAGAACAAAACGTAGGAAGTTGGTTTTCCGAGCGCGTGGGCGAAGTGATAGAGATTGACGTTGTAATTCCTCGTGTCCACAGCGTGCCACGAAAAATTCGTGCCACCCACCGTAACAGAATCGCCATGGCGCGGAACAACGGTGAACTGGTTGGGAAAGTATTCCTTCTTCACCAAGGCCTGCGCGGCCCTGTCGGCGAGTCCATTGGCGCTGATCGGTTCAAGGATGAGCCAGCGTTGCAGAAAGCCAGCGGCATCAGGAGCTTTCTCGGCGGACGCGGGTCGTGAAAGCGAGGCTGCGGGATCGCGCGTTGCAGCGCCCACCTCGGCGCCATTCGCGAGGTTCGACGAACCAGCCGCAAGTAGAAACAACGACGCAAGCATTTTGTGGAGCGTGATCATGATTACGTTTCGCGCACTTCCATTTTTCAACGTTCTCGAATTACGAACTTCAAATTCAGCGTCATGGCGCTTTGAGTATCCATCGCTGCCGGTCAGTGTTGGGATTGAACCGCGCGAGTGTTGCAAAGCTGCTGCCGATGGCAGAGATCGCCGGCGAGTCCTTGGCACCCGGGACCGCCTTTGGCATGATGCGCCAGGTCCCGTCAGTGAGTTGATCCATCCGCCAGAGTTGATGCGGTTCCCCGGAAAAGACGGGCACTGTGGTCAGTTCAAATTCCTCTGTGGCAGCCAGGGCGCGATCCGTGCCCGCGATGGTGATTTTGAAATACGGCGATCCCATATAGCCGCCGGCATTGGTGACGGCCGTGATGGTCCATTTCTGCTGCGCCTGGCACATATAATTGGCCATGCGGGTGGGGATGTTACCGGAGGGCCAGTTCGTCGAGACCTGCATGACCTCCTGCGGTGGGATCGAGACGCCCGTTCCAGCAAACATGCCACCACCTCCACCAGGCCGCGGTGGTCGTGGTCCAGCGGCGTTCGTTTGACTCGCAACGTTATTCGTTCGGGCGCCTGGCGCGCCAACGCCGGGTCCGGCGCGCCGCGCTCTCGGACCGCCGACTGGCAGCCCTTCCACGGCCAGTTCCAGCGCAGTGCCCGTTCGTGCGGATTCAATCTGGTAAGTGCCTTCCTTGAAGTGATCCCCTGCAACCGGCCAGCCGTCCTTCCATAACAACGGACGGATGTCCAGCACACTCGCGCCGCCGCGATCCAGGTCCGCTTCATAATGAAGCGAAAACTTCTGCACTTCCGCGCCCAGCTCAATCAGGCCGAAATGTCCGGGGCCAATCACGCGCCCGCCAGAGCCGACGAACAGCTTGCCGCCACCCAGAATCATATCCACACCCGCGTTATCGAGATACGGACCCGTAATTTTCTTCGCGCGGCCCACGCGAATGTTGTAGCCCGATTCGGCGCCCCGGCAGCAACTGCCGTGGGTCGCCAGCAAATAATACCAGCCGTCGCGATAAATCACGATCGCCGCTTCGCAATTGATCGCAATGTCCGCGGGCTTGTCATTGGGATCGACACGTTTGCCCGTTCTCGGATCCAGTTCGACCAGCCGGATGTAACCAAAATAGGAACCGTAAACCATCCACAGTTTGCCGTCGTTCGGATCGAGAAAAAGGCCGGGAGCGATGGCGTTGCAATCTTCAAGTCCGTCCGATGCGGCAACCACGCCTCCTTCCTCCCATTTGTAATCCGGTGAATCCGGGTCGAGAGACTTGCTCCAGATCATGTTGATGTCCGCCCTGGGCTGCGCGCCGATGTTCCGCGCGATATACAGATAATAGCGGTCGCCGATCTGTATGGCGTCTGGCGCCATTCCGCTTCGCACAGGCGTGATGCCGCGCCGCCACGTCCAGCCATCGTCGGAAACCAGAGTCGCTCCCCCGGTTCCGTAAGTGTAGAACTTGCCATCGCACGTGACGATGGTTGAGGGATCGTGGATTTGAACCGTGCCATCAAGCGCAATGGCAGCGGACGCAAGCGCAACAACCGCGGCTGTCAGAATTTTGATCTTCATAGAACCCACAGTTCAGGAATTCAATTCAGTCCAATTTAATGTCCACCTTCCAGTGATCAGCCATGGCTTTCAATTCATCCAACGTAAGATGGGTGACCGCGCCGTGCTTCGGGCGGTCGAAGTTCGTTCCCTTCATCACGCCTTCGTTAAATCGCCCGATGTACGCGAAGGTTTCGAAGTCCGTGGTTTCGCTGAAGCCCATGTTGTTCGGACGCGCACCATAAACGTCATACATCAGAATGTAGCGATCCGTGCCCAGACGTTTGAAGACGTTCGGCGCTTCGGTG
>Ga0196971_1000847_pt1 | contig 17348 bp, 14 predicted proteins | sample S1v_1013CmetaG_FD_148660 | JGI IMG/M metagenome (GOLD analysis project Ga0196971, IMG submission 148660) | Soil microbial communities from Anza Borrego desert, Southern California, United States - S1+v_10-13C | ecosystem: Environmental > Terrestrial > Soil > Desert | place: USA: California... | reverse complement strand
GCCTCCTGGAAGTGACGCCTGGCTGGTGGCGCGTTCGCACCAGCGAGGGAGCAGAAGGCTGGGCGGCAGCGGAGTACCTGAAGCGAGGCACCGCCACCACGACCCCACCGGTGACGCCTCCCGTAACACCACCGGTGACGCCGCCCGTCACGCCCCCCATCAAGCCGCCGGTGACGCCGCCGGAACCGGTGATTCCCCCGCCTCCGCCCGCTCCCACCGGCACCGTGCCGGTGCTGCGGCCGTTGGTTCAGCCGGCGCCCTATCCCATCGGGAATAAGGAAGTAAAGGCGCTGACGGCCTCCGGCGTGTTCCAGGGCCGCAGCCAGTGGGCCTTCGGCAAGGTGGACACGCTGAAGGTAGGCGAGAAGCTGACCTACCTGGATTCGGCGGAGGGCTGGGTGAAGGTGCAGACGCCCCGGGGCCTGAAGGGCTGGGTCTCCGGCGATGCGGTCCTGGTCACCGAAGGGAAGGTTCTACACGACATTCGGGAAGGGGTCTGGTCGGTGGGGATTGCCGCTCCGCCCCCTGCCCCGCCGCCCGTGACACCGCCCCCGGTAACACCTCCCCCGGTCACGCCGCCCCCCGCTCCCGCGAAGGAGCAGCGCAAGGTCAAGGATGCGGACGGGCTCAACCTCCGGGAATCGCCAGCCACCAGCGCCAAGGTGATCACCGTGCTCAAGCAGGGCGAGATCATGGAAGTGCTGGGGAAGCAGAGCCCCTGGCTCTGGGTCAAGGTCCCTACGTCCAGCAGGACTGGCTGGGTGCATGGCGACTACACGCTGCCCCACACGCCGGCGGTGACCACCCCGGCCAAGCCGGTGGTCACCGCGCCCACTGCGGGCACTCCGACCCAGCCGGCAGTCACTGCGCCGGCCCAGCCTGCGGTGGTGAAGCTCACCTTCAGCGGCGAGCTTACAGCGGCAGTGAAGCTGACCTCCCCCGGAATTCTGCAGTTTGACGCTGCGGGGAAGGGAAAGCAGTTCGGCGAGCCCAAGGTGAGCGGCAACAGCATTCACATTCCCATCGCCACGGGGCTGACCCAGACGGCCCTGCTGCCCCTGGAAGAGTACGGCGCCAAGGCATTGGCCATGGGGCCCGACGGTTTCACGCTGACCATGGAGTCCATGCCACCGTGGCAGGTGGTGCAGCGGGTCGAGGGGCGCATCACCATTGTGCTCCGCCCGACGCTGACGGCCGTGACCCAGCAGGACCTGGTTGACCGCACGGTCTACAGCTTCAATGCGACCGGACCCGTGGCGCCGAAGGTGAAGGTGAGCGGCACCGATCTGGTGGTGGAATTCCCCGGAGCCACGCTGGCGCCCACTGTGAAGGCTCCCGTGTCGCTGATAGTGGCGCCGACGGCCACTGCTGTGACCGCATCTGTCTCCACTCGGAGGCCCTACGCCCTGAAGCGCACGGCCACGGGCTACGAACTTCACGTGTACAGGCCTGGCCTGGCGGGCAAGGCGATTCTGCTGGATCCGGGGCACGGGGGCGTGGACCCCGGCGCCGTGAACAACACCACGGGTGTGAAGGAGCGGGACATCAACCTTCAGGTGGCCCTGCGCCTGCGGGCCGCCCTGGCTGCCAAGGGGGCTACGGTGCTCATGACCCGAGCCACCGATGCCGCGGCCGCTCCGGCGGACGTGATGGCGGCGGGGCCCCAGGACGACAGGCTGCACACCGACATGGGCTATCGGACCCGCATGGCCAACGAGCTGAAGGTGGATATGTTCCTGTCGATCCACCACAACTGCTGTACGGGGGCCGGCACCGAGACCTACTACACGGGCTACACGCTGAACGGCGATCGGAGCGGCACTCTGGCCAAGCTGCTTCAGGCGGCCGTGGCACCGGGGCTCGCCCAGGTTGACCGGGGAGCCTTTAATGACCTCATGTTCGTCACCCGCACCACCGATGCCCCGGCCGCCCTGCTGGAGATTGCGTTCATGAGCCACAAGGTCGAGGGTGAGCTGGTCAAGAAGCCGCTCTACCAGGAGCAGACAGTGGCCCTCATCGTAAAGGCGCTGGAGAAGTTCTACGCAGAGCGATAGTCAGGGCTCCAGGTGGAGGGTCGCCCCCGCCCGCACCCGCCCATACGGCATGGGCCGGGCCTCCCCCCGCAGGTAGAGCGGCAGCAGGTCCAGGTAGTGGCGGCTCCGCGGGTGGCCAGACTGCCCGCCCGGGTAGACCGAGACCGACCGGGAGAGGTCGGCGAAGTCAACCACCATGCGGTACGACGGGGCCCAGGTCAGGGCTCCCCCCGGTTCCGACGGGACAAAGGCGGTCTGGTTCGGCGTGGACATGTCGCCCCCGAGGGGCGCCTCGGCGCCGCCCAGCAGCCAGTTGAGGGCCGGCACGGCACCCATGGCATGCTTCAGCTCCAGGCGATGCAGGCGGCCCCACTCCCACCGCCGGGGGATCTTGCCCAGACGGCGGCTCAGAAACCCCACCGCATCGGTAAGGCTGGCCGCCAGCAGCTGCTCCCAGGGACGGCCGCCCACAAATGACGCGTCCCCTCGCTGAAGCTCTCGCAGGAGGGCAGTTGTTGACCGGCCCACCCGGGGGTTGGCCGGGTTGAGCACGTTGCCCCGCCCCAGCCAGTCTTCGAGCAGGTCCTCGCCCAGCAGGGGGCCGTAAGCCCGCCGCACGGCGAAGTGGAGCATGGTCTCGTAGACGGCGCCGCCCACGCTCTCCGGCGACAGAACCCCATCCCACTCCAGCAGGGCCTTGAGCGCCTCCTGCTCCAGCTCATCGGACGGCAAGAGCGAACGGCAGTGCGCGGCAAAGGCCAGCCCGGGCAGGCAGTAAACGTCCGTCTGCATGGCCAGGCAGTCATCCACCGTGACGCGGGTGTTGATCTCCAGCAGGTCCTGAAGCCGCTGAGCCCGGTAGCCCGGCATATAGTCCCAGGAGAGGTGGTGGGGGTAGGAGCCATCCACCACCTTGTTGTTGGCCGTGACAATATAGCCGCTCTCCGGGTTCCAGAGCTGGGGCAGCTCCTCGAAGGGGATCCAGCCCGACCACTCGTGCTCGCCGTCCCAGCCGGGAACGGCCGTCAGGCCCGACCCCTGAGCCCGCACCGGCACCCGCCCGGCCATTATGTAGCCGATGTTGCCGGCGGTGTCGGCGAAGACCATGTTAAGCGACGGCGCCGCCCAGTCGTGAAGCGCCTCCCGAAACTCCGATGCCGAAGAAGCCCCATTCATTCGCAATAAAGAACGCAGCGAGTGACCCGGCTCATACCCCACCCAGCGCAGGGACAGGCCGTAGTTCGAGGCGGGGCTCCGGTCCGCATCGGGCGCGCCGGCCAGCACCGGCCCGTGCCGGGTGACGTGCACGTGCTCCACCACAGATGGCGCGCCCTTGACCGCAATTACCTCATCGACCGTCTCCACGGGCTCCCACTTGCCCTGCCACTCGACCGCAGCTTCGGTGGGATGCCAGCGTTCCAGGTAGAGGTCGGCGGTATCGGCAAAGGCGTCCGTAAAGCCCCAGCCCACGTGCTCGTTGTGCCCGATCACCACGCCCGGCATGCCGGGAAAGGTGCAGCCCGTCACATCCACGCCCGGCCAGGTCAGGTGCGCTTCGTACCACAACGAAGGCAGCTGCAGCCGCAGGTGCGGGTCATTGGCCAGGATCGGCTTGCCCGTAGCCGTGCGGCTTCCGGCGACCACCCAGTTGTTGCTCGCGCCCGCTGCGGACATAAGGTAGGGCTGGGCGGCCGCGTAGAGGCGCATCAGCTCATCCGTAGGGTCGGGAGCCCCGGGCCCGCCCGGCACCGCACACACAGGCTGCCCCGCCGGGTAGAACGCCTCCAGGCGCGCCGCCGAGGCCGCGTCCAGGGTGCACCCCAGCCGGTAGCGCAGCAGTTCATCTTCCCAGTTGTGCATCAGGAACATGGCCATCGCTTTGGCCCAGGAGAGACTGTCGACCACCTGCCACGGCTCAGGCTTGACGCCTAGCAGGCGACACTCCAGCGGCAGCGCCGGCAACGACCCCAGAGCGACATTTACCCCCCGGGCGTAAGCATCGCCAAAGGCGCGCTCTTCGTCATCCAACACGGCCGCTTCCGCCAGAGCTGCGCGCCGTAACCCCATCCGCCGTAAGAACCGGTCGGCCTCCAGCGTCAGCGAGCCGAAGAGCTCAGACAGCCGCCCGGCGCCTACCCGCCGGTTGAACTCCATCTGCCAGAGACGGTCCTGGACATGCACGTAGCCCAGACCGAAGGCGGCATCCTCCATGGACTGGGCCTGAATGTGCGGGACGCCCCACTCGTCCCGCACGACCGTGACCCCAGAGAGAAGTCCGGGCGCCTTGAGCTGCCCACGGGTCTTTGGCAGCGCCGACCGATACAGCCACCACCAAAGCCATATTGCCCCGGCAATCAAAGGAACCAGGATCGCAGACCACCCCACCGGACCACCCCACTTACCGGACTTCTGTGACTAGTACGGCAAATGTGACCCTCGATCCTGCGATTCTATGCGCCAAGTCGCGGGCGTATGTCACATCCATGTGACTTGGCACCGCCGGGCCGTACGAGTATACTGTGAGAATGGAGCCATGTAATAGTGACTGCCCATATGGGAAGGAGCCACCCACCATGCGTCTGTCATCCCGTGCCAGCGCGATGTCCCCTTCGCCGACCATGGCGATTGACGCCAAGTCCAAGCAGATGATGGCCGAAGGGCTCGACGTGGTCAACTTCTCCGTCGGCGAGCCTGACTTCGCTACCCCCGGGCACATTGCCCGGGCGGGTATTCGCGCCATCGAGCAGGGGCATACCAAGTATACGGCCGCTGCCGGCAACCTGGACCTGCGCAAGGCGATCTGCGAGAAGCTGCGCAAGGACAACGGCCTCGAGTACAAGCCGGAACAGATCGTCGTCTCCAACGGTGCGAAGCAGTCAATCTTTAACGCCTATATGATTCTGCTCGATCCCGGCGATGAGGTGATCATTCAGGCGCCCTACTGGGTCAGCTATCCCGAAATGGTGAAGCTGGCGGGCGGCGTGCCGGTCACCGTCGCCACCGACGAGGCCACCGGCTTCAAGATGACGCCGGACATGATCAAGGAGAAGCTGACGCCCCGGACCCGGGCCATCAACCTCAACAGCCCCAGCAATCCTACGGGGGCCGTTTATACGAAGGCGGAGCTTGAGGCCATCGCGAACCTGGCCGTCGAGCATGATCTCATGATCATTACCGATGAGATGTACGAGAAGCTGCTGTACGGCGGCGCCCAGCACATCTCCATCGCATCGTTCGGGCCGGAGGTGAAGGCTCGCACCATCACCGTGAACGGCATGTCCAAGGCGTATGCCATGACTGGCTGGCGCATGGGCTATACTGCTTCTGAGACCATCTATGCGAAGGCCATGGGCGACCTGCAGTCGCAGACCACGTCGGGTGCTTCGTCCATCTCCCAGAAGGCGGCCCTGGAAGCCCTGGTGGGCACCCAGGAGCCCGTGGAGGTCATGCGGCAGGAGTTCGACCGGCGCCGCATCCACATGATGGCCCGGCTTAATCGGCTGCCCGGCGTCGCGGTGCAGGTGGCCCCCGAGGGCGCCTTCTACCTGTTCCCCAACGTGGCGGGCACGTTTGGCATGACCCTTCGGGGCCGCAAGATCGCCACCAGCGATGACCTTGCCGAGGTGATTCTCGAGGAGAGCAAGGTGGGCCTGGTGCCCGGGACGGGCTTCGGCGCCGCTGATTACCTGCGGTTCTCGTACGCCACATCCATGGAGCGCATCGACGAGGGCCTGAACCGTATCGAGGGGCTGCTCAGGGAAGGCAAGTAATGAAGGCGGGGCCGGGCGTCGCCCGGCCCCGTTTTACATGGGAGGGTTCCAGCGTGGAGGTTGCAGGGAAGCGAGCAGCCGTGGTTGGCATTGGTGTGTCAAATATGCCCCTGATCCGGTACCTGCTGTCGAAGGGCGCAACGGTGGCTGCGTGCGACCGCAAGAGCGAAGCCGACCTGGGCGAACGAGCGGCGGAACTGAAGCGGCTGGGCGTGTCGCTCTCGACGGGGCCGGACTACCTCGCCATTCTCAGCGAGTACGACCTGATCTTCCTCACGCCCGGAATTCCGAAGCATCTGCCGCAGATTGCGGCGGCCCGGGACCGGGGGGCCGTCATTGCGGGCGAAATCGGGCTGGTGCTTGAGCTCTGCAAGGCGCAGGTGGTGGGCATTACCGGCAGCGCTGGCAAGACGACCACCACAACCCTGATCGGCGAGATCATGAAGGCCGTCGGGCGAGAGACGTACGTCGGCGGCAACATCGGCACCCCCCTGATCGAGAAGGTGGAGAGCATCTCGCCGGAGGCGGCGGTGGTGCTGGAGCTGTCCAGCTTCCAGCTTCAGCTGACCGGCGGGCGGAGTCCCAACATCTCGATCGTCACCAATATCTCGCCGAATCATCTGGACGTGCACGCGTCCATGGATGAGTACGTTGAGGCAAAGCAGAACATCTTCCGCCACCAGGGCCCGGGGGACACGGTTATTCTGAACTACGACGATGAGCTGGTGCGGAGCTTTGCAGCCCTGGCGCCCGGTCGGGTGGTCTACTTCAGCCGGGTCACCGACCCCGGCTTCGACACGTGCGCCTACGTCCGGGGCGCCGAAGATCTGGTCTGGCGGTATCGCGGCCAGGAGTTCCCGACGCTGAAGGTCAGCGAGATCCAACTGCCGGGCCTCCACAACCAGGAGAACGTGCTGGCGGCCATGGCTGCCACCTACCTGGCAGGGGCAGGCATGCACGCCATTCGGTCGGTGCTGACGACATTCACAGGCGTGGAGCACCGGCTGGAGCCGTTTCGTGAGCTGGATGGGGCCAGATGGTACAACGACTCCAAGGCCACCTCGCCGGCGGAGACTGTCTCGGCGCTGCGCACTCTGGCGGCGCCCATCGTGCTGATTGCCGGGGGCTCGGATAAGGGCATTCCCTTCGACCCCATGGCGCCGCTGGTGGCGGAAAAGGTCAAGGCGCTGATTCTGACGGGACCCACGGGGCCGAAGATCGAAGAGGCCTGCGTGCGGGCCGGGTACGACCGGGTGATTCACCGGGCCAGCGACATGGGCGAGGCTGTTCAGCTGGCCCGTCGGGAAGCTGCGGCGGGCGACAATGTCGTTCTCTCACCGGCCTGTGCCTCGTTCGATGCCTACCGCAACTTCGAGGAGCGGGGGCTGCATTTCAAGAGTCTGGTTGGCGCCCTGTAACAGCGTGGCCCCCGGGATGTGCTCCTGGGGGCCTTTCCCTATGTGCTGGCCCGAGTTGCCCAGGTTCCCGACCCCCCGCAGTCTGCCGGCGGGCCGGACGACGACCTGTTGGTCGCCACGGAGGGGAAGGATATCATTCTGGTAGTGGCCCTTGAGGGGCAGCGCTTCCTTAAGCGGCTTTCCCGCGATCAGGCCCGGCGGCCGGCTCTGGCGCTGGAGACCCTGTCCGACCTGTAGCCCGCGCTTCACTCTGGGGGCCGGCCTTCGGTTCCGGGGCCTCCCGCTTGGGAAGCAGGGTGGCCAACGTAGTGGGAACGAGCATATGGTGGGTCTCCTTCTGTGTTTTCCTGGGGTGTTGACCTTATCATACCTAATTGTTTGCACCCCAACATCGGCTCATGGGGAGATTCCCGCTCATCCCTTCGTACGATGCCGCGCCTTTTCACGTCTCGTTCGGTTGACACGAAATCCGAACATGTGTACGATCATCCATAGGAATGCTGCACATGGAAGGAGGTGTCGCCTGTGGATGTGGATGTTACCCGCCGGGACTTGTGGTGCATTCATCTGGATATGGATGCGTTCTTCGCAGCCGTGGAGCAGCGCGACAACCCCCGCCTGCGGGGCAAGCCGGTGATCGTGGGCGGCAGCCCCAACTCCCGGGGCGTGGTCAGCACCTGCAGCTATGAGGCCCGCAAGTTTGGCGTGCGGTCGGCCATGCCGTCGCGCGAAGCCCTGCGGCTCTGCCCACAGGCCATTTTCGTACCTGGTCATTTTGACAAGTACGAGAAGGCCAGCCGCCATCTGCGGGAGATTATGCACCGCTACAGCGACATCATCGAACCAATGTCGCTGGATGAAGCGTATATGGATGTATCGGGGCAGGACGCCATCGCCATTGGCCGTCAGCTGCGGGAACTGGTGCGCAAGGAGTTGAATCTTACCGCCTCGGTGGGGGTCTCTTACTGCAAGTTCCTCGCGAAAATGGCGTCTGACATGGACAAGCCGGACGGCATGACCATTGTGACCTGGGAGCGGGCTCAGCAGATGCTGCCCGGGCTCCCCGTTCGCAAGCTCTGGGGCGTGGGGCCGGCGAGCGAACAGGCCCTGAAGTCGCTGGGCATAGAGACCTGCCAGGACCTGTTGAACTACGACCTGGATGTCCTGCGTAAGCATTACGGACGCCGGGCCGACGAACTGGTGATGCTGGCCAGGGGTATTGACCCGCGCCCGATTGAGGGGACCCACGAAGTCAAGTCGGTGGGCGAGGAGACGACCTTTCCCTACGACCAGACTGACCGGGCCTATCTGTCCGGCCTCCTGGACCAATTTGCGGGGCGGCTGGGGCCACAGCTGGCCAAGTACGACATGGCGGCCCGCACCGTCACCGTGAAGATCAAGTGGAACGTCTTTGTGGAAGGCGGCCCCAAGGGGGGCGACTTCCTGGCGATTACCCGCAGCCAGACGCTGCCCTTCCCCACCAACGATGCCAAAGAGATCGCCCGCACGGCACGGGAGACGCTGGCGCGGGTGGATTTCGAGGGCCGGAAGGTGCGCCTGCTGGGGCTTTCGCTCCATAACTTCGTGCGGAAGGGGCAGCTGGTTCAGTCACGCCTGCCCATCTAGTGTGGGGGTATGCTTATGACCAAAGCGCGCACCTACGGCGAGGCGCTCTGCGTGGGGGAACTGCTTCAACTGCAGAAGCCGTTCTCGCCCGGGGAGCCGCAGCACGACGAGCTCCAGTATGTCATCATCCACCAGTGCAGTGAACTCTGGTTCAAGCTGCTGCTGCACGAGTTCGACGAGATCTGCCGGCTGCTTGCAGCCGGGGAGCCGGGGCGAGCGGCGCACCTGCTCAGGCGCTGCACCCGGGTGGTCGGGCTGATCGATCAGGGCTTCGGGCTAATGGAGAGCATGGCGGCGCACGACTACGCCCTCTTCCGGCCTTATCTGACGGGCGGCAGCGGCTTTCAGTCGGCCCAGTTCCGGGAAGTGGAGATCGCACTCGGGTGCCACCGGGAATCCACCCTGCATCAGCCGGCCTTCACGGCGGAGGAGAACGCACGCATTGCCGGGCGCCTGCGGCAGCCCACCTTATGGGATGCCTTCGTGGCAGCCATGCGGCAGGCGGGGTATGCCATGCCGGACCGGACAGCGGCGAAAACCGACCCGACGGAAGAGGCCAGGGCCGCCGAATGCCTGCGCCAGATGTACGTGGTCGGGACCCACCCTGAGCTGCGGGCGGTGTCGGAGGAGATGACGGCCCTGGACAACGCCGTGTCCGTGTGGCGTTTCCACCACGCCGTCATGGCCGAGCGGGCCATCGGCAGAAAGGTTGGGACCGGCGGTGAGGGCGTCGAGTACCTGTATCGCACGGCGCGAATCAGGTGCTTCCCCGAACTGATGGCCGTGCGCACCATCCTCTAGATACAGACAGCGAGCCCCGCCAGGGACTCGCTGTTTCTGCATCACTGGGCAGAGAAAGCGGCTTGAATCAGAGATGTTTCCGCCTCCGACAGGAACATGATGAGCGACTGCAGGGTCTGCAGGGAAAGCGAGGCACGGTTGACCTCGGGACTGGAGGTCAGCGTGGTCGGAACCGACGCCAGCAGCTGTTGGGCGGCCCGAATCTGGTTGGTGGCCCTGTTGGTGAATGTGGCGATGGGCGGCGGCGGGAAGATGAGGATGGTGACGATCTGACCTAGCGAATCGAGGGCTGCCTGCAGGCGGTTCTGCCAACGGATCAGCTGCGCCTGCGAGACGGTGGCGCTGCCCCTCGCCTGCGCTTGCGGCAGTAGGGCCTGAAGGTCGGCCCGTACGGAGGAGACCTGCAGCAGGGCCACCAGAATGGCCGACAGGGGAGAACCGGGCTGAATGGGTCGCATGGGCAGCACCCCCTCCCAGCCTATGAAGACAGGGGCCGCACCGTTCGGTACAGCCCCTGTTCTGCGCGGGCCCTAGCTGAGCAGAGCGGCATAGTCGGTGCAGCATTCTGGCTGCCCACCGAAAACCTTTTCGCTTTTCTGGTGGAGTGCGCCCCAAGCCCTTGCGGCGGCAGGAGAGGAGGGGTATATTCCAGTAGGAAGGGTAAGAGTCGGAATGCATAAGGAGTCGTGGTGAAATGAAGGAGAAGTTTGCCGCCCAGCTGTACACGGTCCGCGAAGAGCTTAAGCAGGACTTCCCCGGAGTCCTCCGGGAGCTGGCCGCGATGGGCTACGCCGGCGTCCAGATCTCCGGCCTGCAGGGCTGGGATGCTGAAGTGATCGCTGCGACCCTGAAGGAGACGGGCCTCAAGACCGCCGGCATGCATGTCGGCCTTGACCAGCTGCGCAACGAACTGCCGGAGCTGTTGCGGCAGGCCGACCTGTTTGGCACCAAAGACCTGGTCTGCCCCTTCCTGCCGCAGAACTTCTGGAACGAAGAGGGCTACCGGGCCGTCAAGGCTGAGCTGAACGCCATTGCCCGGGAGATCGCCCCGAAGGGCTACCGGCTGAGCTACCACAACCATGCCTTCGAGTTCGAGACCATGGTGGACGGGCAGGACGCCCTGGCCTTCCTGCTGGAGCCCACGGCTGAGAACCTGATTCTGGCCGAGATCGATGTATACTGGGTGACCAAGGGTGGCCGCGACCCCGTGGAGTACATTAAGCCTTACGCCGGTCGCATGCCCCTGCTGCACCTGAAGGATATGACCAACGACGAGGAGCGGGCCTTCGCCGAAGTGGGCACCGGCCTGGTCAACTTCCCGCCCATTCTGGCCTGGGGCGAGGAGTCCGGCGTGGAATGGTACTGCGTGGAGCAGGACAAGTGCAAGGGCGCGCCCATGGAATCGCTTCGCCTGAGCCTGAACAACCTGCTGAAGATGGCTGGCGAGCGGTAGCTCGTGAAGCGGCCCTGCTTGCACTGAAGACGCCCCACCGTCCGGGTGGGGCGTCTTCGCATGAGTGGACGCAGCGCTTTGGCTAGTTCCGACCCCGCAGCAGCCGGTCAGCCCGCAGCATGCCCGCCCCCTGGGCCCGCGGGGCGATGTCAGGCAGCCATTCAGCCGTCGCCCCCAGCCTTTCCCGCACGCCGGCCGGACCCAGGTGTGGCTCCGCCTGCATCAGCAAGGCTGCTGCCGCCGTCACGTGGGGAGCCGCCATGGACGTGCCGCTCATGCGGACAAAGCCGCCGCCCGGTGCCAGCGAAAGCACGCCGGAACCAGGGGCGATCAGGTCTACCTCGGGGCCGGCGCTGGAGTATGGCGCCAGACGGTCTGACCTGGTGGAGGCGGCCACGGCCAGCACTTCGGCATAGCGCCCCGGAAAATCCACCGCCCCCCGGCGACCGTCGTTGCCGGCAGCGCCGATGAGCAGCAGGCCAGCCCTTTGCGCGTCGCGCACGGCCCGCTGCAAGGCCCGACTGGTCTTCAGGTCGGTGCCGAAGCTCAGGTTGACGATGTGCAGCCCCGCTTCGGCACACCAGTACAGAGCCTGCACAATGTCGCCAATGCGCCCGTAGCCGGTCTGGTCGAATATCTTCACCGGGTGCAGGGTAAAGCTGGTGTCAGCCTCCTTCTGCCACCAGGTGCCCGCTGCCGACGCGATAATGCCCGCGACGTGGGTACCGTGGCCATTTTCGTCCAAGGGAGGCTCGCTCGGCTTCAGCAGGTTGGTCCCCGGCCCCAGGAGCCCCGCCAGCAGGGGATGTGTCAGATCCACCCCGCTGTCGAGGATGCCAATGCGCACAGGCGGCCTGCCGGGGGGAAGCAGCCCGGCGAGGCGCCAGGCCGTGGGAAAGCCGGTGCGCCTGATATGCCACGGCGGGCGATTGCCCACCCGTACCATGCCGATCGCTCCTCCGCCCGGCTGACACCTGCCCGGGTGCCAGCCCGTAGAATAGGGCAAAGGAATCGCCCGATCGTGTGTGATGGCATGGTACGACCGTAGCCCGCGGTTTGCTACCAGAGAAAAGGTCCAGATTATCCAAGGGTCGGAACGTTTGCATTGACAGCGACGGTGTCATCTGGTAATTTATGGGTATTGCAGACGCCCATGAAGGGGGAGGACACCAGCCGTGGATGACAAGCTGGAGATCACCCTGCGGATCACGCTGGACCGAAAAGGTGTTGAACAGGAGAGCGGCCGGCCCCTGGAGAATAACAAGGCATTCTTCGTACTTGGCCTTGTTCACGCCCTGCTGACCGACCACTTCGGCGACGCCAACTGCCGGGTGGAGATGGAGTCCGGCACCGGCCTCAGCCCCGCCCTCGTACGCGCCATGAACTCCTTCGCACCCAGGCACAAGCGTGCCCTGGAGGTGTTGGATGCAGCCGGCGAGGTCATGGTGGAGGACCGCGACGTGCTCGAAGTGCTCCAGACCATGCACGACGTCATGATCACGCCGCTGGGCGCCAAATGGCGGGTGGTCCGTATGGCGGGGGCCAAAGGCGCCACGCCCGGCGACGGCGCCAAGAACTGAGGAGGAACGCCTGTGACCAAACAGCCGAACAAGCGCAGTGGCAGTCCATACCGAATCTTGTTCTGGCTGGGGGCAGGCGTGCTCATTCTCCTGGCAGGCATTCTGGCTCTGGTGCTGTTGCGGGGCCGGGGCGGTGAACAGGCCGCGCCCGACCCGGAGCGGACACTGCTCTGGATCTATGATGATGCCGCTCCCGCCGGACCTGCAGCCCTGACCGTGATCAGGGAGTCCCGCGGCGGGCGGACGCTGACCGCCGTGCCGTTCCCGGCGCCCGAAGATGCCCGCCAGGCTTACGGGGGCAGCAGCGGCCGCACGGCGCAGAACCACCTGGGAAGCAGACTGGGACTGACTTTACATCACCGGGTCTTCATGCCGTACAGCGTGGTCAAGGCGCTGGTGGATGCGGCGGGAGGCATCAACGTGAACGGCCAGGCCATGAGCGGCGACCAGGTCGTGGCCTTCATCCGAGAGGGCGGCGACGAGAGCGCCTTGCGGGCCACCGGGGTGCTGCTCGCCCTGGCACAGGCTGTCACGCAGAACGGGGTCAACATGTCCGCTCCGCAGGCGCTGCAGATGGCCCGCAAGGTCGATACTGACCTGGACCTAACGAAGCTGCCCACCGTGCTGGGGCGGTGGAGCCAGTATGACCAGCCCCGTGTCACCCGGCCTGCTGCCGTCGACTACCAGACCCTCGCCGGCTTGCTGAAGTGAAGACGAAGCCCCCGGTCCTGCCTGCGGCAGGCGCCGGGGGCTCTTCAATGCTCAGTCGGAGCCGGCCACGACAATGCGGTCTCGGCCAGACGCCTTGGCGAGGTACAGCAGCCTGTCTGCCTCTGCGACTTGCGGCGCCAGTTCCGCAGCAGCCGATAGGCTGATCAACCCGCCGGAGACGGTGGTGTGGACGACCCCCAAAGGAGTCTGCATCGCGTGGCGGGCCACATCGCACCGGACCCGTTCGGCCACTTCCCGAGCCTGATCGATGGTGCATCCCCGCATCAGGATGGCGAACTCCTCGCCGCCCTTCCGGAAGACCTGATCGGTGGACCGTACGGCCTTGCGCATGACCTGGGCCATCTGCTTCAAGGCTTCGTCGCCGGCCTGGTGGCCGAACCGGTCGTTGACCTGCTTGAAGTGATCGACGTCCACCATCAACAGGCAGCACGGTTCGAGAGCCGGAACCTCCGCCAGCGTCTCCTCGAAGGAGCGGAGGTTGGGCAGCCCCGTCAGGTGATCCACGTGAGCAAGATCCTGCATGAGGGCCAGGTGGCGCTGTGATTCAAACCGCATGCGCAGCACGGAGACGCACACAACCAGAGCGGCTACGTGACAGACGGTGATCAGCACATAGTACAGCTTGAAGTATTGCAGGCCGGTCTGGGGAATCATCAGCAGGGAGGCGTTTCCCACCAGGAACATGACCAGGCCCCGCCAGCCGATCTGCCAGAGCGGCAGCGAGAACCCGCGTCCCCCAACCTTCAGAAGGCCGCTAATCAGGCCGACCAACAGAATGTAGGTGCATCCGGGTACGGCGCCGGCGCCGCCCATCCACATACGGAAGGCTGCGAGGGGGACTGCGGAACCGAGCCCCCACCAAACACCGCCATACAGGCCGGCAAGGGCAGGGCTTACTCCGTGGAAGGCGAGAATGACGCCGTCCGGGAAACGGACGGGATACTGAAGCAGAATGATGCCAGCTGCTACTGTGGCCGCGACGACGATGAGCCGCTTCCACGGGCTGCGGGGCAGTTCAGGCTGGATATTGAGCAGAACCGAGCTGATGAACGTATTGGTCACCATGATGGTGAAGTTGATGTAGAAATCGCGTACCAGCATCTTCACTCCCTGGAGTCCGGGTTCCAATTCCCGCTAGTACCTATATCATACAGTACTGGGACAGAGCGTGACAACGGCCATTTGGCAGTGAGACGCGCCGGAAGGGCTTGGCAGACGCACCACGAAGACGTATACTAGTTGGTGCATTGAGTCTATGGAAAGGGAGGTGGACCGGGTGCAAATGGCACGGCGTGGGTTCGGCCTGTATACCAACGACGGCTTCTTCCTCCAGACCCATACCCGTGCACAACTCTGCGCGGCTGCCCAGGGGGTACTATGCCCTTTTTCAGGCGCAGCTGCAACCCGGCCCGCTCTCGGCTAGTCTAGCCGCAGTAGTAAGTGGAGGCCATGGGTGCGTTGGCGCCCATGGCCTTTTTGTGTTTTCCCCGCCCTCCCCGGAGGGTGCGGACGCGAAATGGGCTACGGGTGCCGCTGCGCACGCGTGGCCTTTTTTCATGCCCGCAACTCACAAGGAGGATGAATGAAATGCCCATTCCCCACCAAGAAATGCGACGGATCATCAAGCGCCGCATCACCGGCCTGGAAGGCGTGGAGCGAGTGCGCGTGCTCAAGGAGTGCCTTGAGCAGTTCCCCGGCTACTACTCGGGCCCGTACGGCGACCTGCGCAAGTGGGTGCAGGAGCTCATCGACGAAGCGAAGCTGCGCAAGTCGGTCAAGCACCAGGACCAGTTCTTCGTGCCGAAGGAGGGGGCGGCCCAGGTGGTGCTGGTGGGCCCGCCCAACGCCGGCAAGTCCTCGCTGCTCAAGGCCCTGACAGGGCGACAGGTGGCCGTGGGCGATTACCCGTTTACCACCCTGCGGCCCGTGGCGGGCATGCTCAAGCTGGGTGGCGCCGTGGTGCAGCTGGTGGACCTGCCTGGCCTGCTGGACGGGGCGGTGGATGGCAAGGGCGGCGGCCGGGCCCTGCTGGGCTGCATTCGCATGGCTGATGCGGTCCTGTACATGGCCCCGCTGAGCCCCGAGGGACTGGTGGACTTCCGGGCTGTGCTGGCGGAAGTGACGGCAGAAGCCGGCATCGACCTGCCTTCGGCCCTGATTGGCACCAAGGCCGACCTGCCCCTGGCGGATGACTGCTGGCAGCAGCTTACGGCCTCCCTCCCCGACGTGCCGGCGGCCCGCTGCTCGGTGTCTACGGGCGAAGGGCTTGATCTGGTGCGGCAGCTTGTCTGGGACCTGGCGGGGCTGAAGCGGGTGTACTGCAAGCCGAAGGGCAAGCCTGTGTCGCCGGAAGCGGTGGTGCTGGCGCCCGAGGCCTGCGTTTCCGACTTCGTGGCCGCCCTCAACCGGGCGTGGCTGGGGCGGGTGCAGCAGGCTCGGGTGTCGGGCCCCAGCTCCCGGTTCGACGGGCAGGTGGTGGGTCTGGATCACATTCTGGCCGATGGCGACACGGTGGAACTGACCGTTCGCTGACAACGGTCGGGCCGGGTGCGGTCCGTGTAGTCCGCGGTAGATTCTCGGAAAGGGACAGAATTTACCGCGGATTTAACGGATTAATCGGATTACGCGGATTGGTACATAAATAAATAGATAATATGTTTCTGGTTATTAATAGCTATCACTATCTGCGAATCCGCGTAATCCGTTAAATTCGCGCAATCCGCGGTAAGTTTTCCGGAAAGGGCGATCCGCGGCAGAACTACTGTCTGGAAATCTTGCCATACTTCTCTGCGTTGAGCGCTTCCTTCAGGCGGAAGCACTCTTCCAGATCAATTTCGTGGATGTTGGCCAGGGCCACCACATAGTAGAGCACGTCACACAGCTCTTCCTCGACGGTTCCCTTAATGGAGCCCCCAGGCTCCAGCCGCCGGTCCTTGCGGAGCACCTCAGCCAGTTCCCCTACCTCTTCGACCAGCTTCAAAAAGTAGGCATGCTTCAGCTCCGGGCGGTGATCCTTGGCCCGGATGAATGTCTGCAGTTCGCGCAGTTCCATACCATTCAACTCCAGTGTGACGTCGATGCCCCTGGAATTGGCCGTGCACCGGGCACATCCCTGCCGAATAGCATGGGGCCAGCAACCTCCTGCCAAGGATGGGGGAAGCCCCTGTGCAGATTCATGTGGTAGCGGCCGGCCAGTCGCCGGCCGAGGTGGCACGCCGGTACGGCGTCTCCGCCGATCGCATTGTCGAGCTGAACGGCATCCGAGCTGGGCGCTCCCTGGTAACGGGCGAGGCGCTGGTGATTCCCATCGCCGGGACCACCTACATCGTGCGCCCCGGCGATTCGCTGTACATCATCGGCCGGCGCACGGGCGTGCCCGCCCAGCGGCTGGCCACGGCCAACCGGATTCCCCTGGCCCGCCCCCTGCAAGTGGGGCAGCGGCTTACCATCCCACCCCGGCCCCGCCGGGGGGTCGAAGCGAACGCTTACGCCGAGCCATTCGGCACGGTCGTTCCCGAAGCGCTGGAGGCCGCTGCCCGCGAAGCGGCGCCCAACCTGACCTACCTGGCCCCTTTCAGTTACCGGTTGAGGCGTGACGGCACCCTCCAGGCGCCGCCCCTGGGCGAGCTGCCCGCCATCGCCCGGCAGGCGGGGACAGCGCTGATGCTGGCGGTCACCAACATCGAGCAGGGCCGCTTCAGCGGCGACCTGGCCCACGCCATCCTCATCGACGAGGCGGTGCAGAACCGCCTGCTTGACAACATCGTCGCGACGGCCCGGGCCCAGGGCTTCCGGGACGTGCACTTCGACTGGGAGTTCCTGCGGCCCGAAGACCGGGAGCGCTACAACGCCTTCCTGCGGCGGGCGGTGGCCCGGCTGCGCCCCGCCGGCCTCTTCGTCTCCACGGCTCTGGCGCCAAAGACCAGCCGCGCTCA
>Ga0196971_1000846_pt1 | contig 17390 bp, 17 predicted proteins | sample S1v_1013CmetaG_FD_148660 | JGI IMG/M metagenome (GOLD analysis project Ga0196971, IMG submission 148660) | Soil microbial communities from Anza Borrego desert, Southern California, United States - S1+v_10-13C | ecosystem: Environmental > Terrestrial > Soil > Desert | place: USA: California... | reverse complement strand
GGAGGAGCCGGCGGCCGGTGGAAGACCTCGAGGGCCAGAACGCTGGCGATCATGGGAACGATCAGCAAGCTGAAGGTCAGTCCGTAGGCCGTGACCACAGCCGCCTGCGTCCGCCGGAAGACCGAGCTGAAGTAGATCCCAATGGCCCCAAGCTCCAGCACAGTCACCATGTAGACGATGACCGTCAGGAAGAGCCGGTAGAGGGAGACGCCGCCCAACAGGAACAGCAGACTGTAGACGGGCAGGGAGGCCAGCATCAGAAGCAGGCTGAACGAGACGGCGGCCCCCAGCTTGCCCACCACCACTTGGAGGGGCGACAGCCGGGTGATCAGCAGCAGGTCCAGCGTCTGTTTCTCCCGTTCACCGGAGATGGCGGCGGCTGTGAGGCCCGGCGCTGAGAAGACCAGCAGGGCGAACTGACCGAAGGCCAGCAGCCCGAAGATGGTTCCGCCCATTTCGGGTGCGAAGCCCTGGTTGCTAACCTTGGCGATGGCCACCACAATCCAGACCACCAGGCCGAGCATTCCCACGTAAAGGCTGATGAGGGCCGGCGCCCGCCAGCCGCGCATGCGCACCCGGGACTCGCGGGCTAACACCGGGTTCACCCGTAGCGACAGCTTCATCAGTCTTCACCCCCCGTAATCGACATAAACACGTCTTCCAGCTTCGACTTGGCTTCCGCGAAGTGGATGACGGGCAGACCGGCTCGCACCATGCCGGCCAGCAGCGCAGCCACCGTCTGGTCGTCGCCGTCGAGGGCCACCCGCAGGAGGCCGTTCTCCAGCTGGACGCCGGTCACGCCCGGCAGCGGCTTGACCAGGTCCGTGGCGGTCTCGGGCTCACCGGCCACGCGGACCTCCATGACCCGGGCGCCGGCCTGGCGCAGCACATCGTCCACCGTGCCGGACACGGCCAGTCTGCCGCCGTTGATGATGCCGATGTGGGTGCAGAGCTCCGACAGCTCGGCCAGAATGTGCGACGAGATGACGATGGTCTTGCCCATGCGGTGCAGTTCCTGGAGCAGTTCCCGCATCTCCACCCGGGCCCGGGGGTCCAGCCCTGATGCCGGTTCATCTAGCAAGAGCAGGTCGGGGTTGTGCACCAGGCAACGGGCGAGGCAGAGCCGCTGCTTCATGCCCCGGGAGAGCGTATCGACGTATGCGTCACGCTTGTGGGCGAGATTGACCAACTCCAGCAGGTCGCCAATGAGCCGGTCGCGCCCTGTCCGGGGCACCCGGTAGCACTCCGCGTAGAACTCCATGTATTCGGTGACCTTCAGGTCGTCGTAGACGCCGAAGAAGTCAGGCATGTAGCCGAGGTGAGCCCGGGCCTGGTCGGGGTGGCGCATGACGTCCACGTCACCCACGAATGCCGTGCCGCCCGACGGTCGGAGCAGCGTGGCGACCATCTTCATGGTGGTGGTCTTGCCTGCGCCGTTGGGGCCCACAAAGCCGAAGATGGCGCCGGGTTCGAGGGTCAGGTTCATGTCCCGGACAGCCCAGAAGTCGCCGAACTGTTTTTCCAGCCCTGCTACACGCAGCATTACCGGCCCACCCCCTTCATGGAGATGGTGGGTGCCGCCATCTCCAGGTGTTCCCGGACATCGATCTTGATCTCAAGCAGGCCGCTGGGTGAGATCAGGTCCTGCCAGTTCTTCAGCGGCTGAACCGATTCGGCGGCCAGGCTGACCCACTCGCCCGACTTCTGATCCCGTACCTGAACGGCATAGGTAGGCGGACCCAAGTAGATGTTCAGGTGCAGAAAGACCTCGCCCACCTTGCCAGAGTCGAAGGGCGGCAGCACGAGGCTGAACGTGGAACTGCCGTCCGCGAGCACAAAACCTGAGCTGGACACACCATACTTCCCCGAACCGACGGAGCGAACGCCGACCACCAGGCCGGGAGGCAGGTTGCCCGTGGAGAGGTCAGGCCTGAGGGCAATGCTCTGGTAGACCATGTTGGTGTCGCTGAAACCCTTGCCAGGCATGGGCACTCCGGGTTCAGCAAGGGGCGCGGCTGTCCAGCCGACCAGCATGATCGTGCCGGGGGTGATTCGCTCGCCGCCCCAGCCGACCACCGCCGCGAGCGTCTCGCGTTTGCGCTGGACATCCATCTGTTGACCCATGCTGTTGATGGGAGCCTGGAATGCAGTCTGCCAGATCTCACGGTTCCTGGGCCCGGAGCTGCCGGTGGTGCTGAGTGAGATCAGGTCAGAGGTGGCGCCCGGCGCCAGTTCACCCAGCTGATAGGTCGACTGCGGACCGAAGAGAAGCACATCGGTCAGAGGCTGGTCCAGGTTGTTGACAACGCGGGCCATGACCGTTCCGTCATCCATGACCTTCATGTCCGTCAGTTCCAGACGCCCCTTGACGGTGACGTCGCGCTCCACGGCCAGGCCCTTCATGGAGTAGTTGTTCAGGTCCAGCATCTGCACGGTGGTCTTGTCGCCTAGAATGACCCGATTGGTGGTCTCGGTTCCCATGGGGCCGTAACCCCCGAGCGGCTTGACCAGGCGGGCGTCTTCCACGGCTACTTCGACCCGGTTGAGCGACGGGGCGTAGATGCCCACGAAGGAGTCCATGGTGGCCGTGTCTGTGCCGGGAACCAGCTCCGTGACGGTGATGAGGTGGCTGAAGACGGCAGCGTTGCGCCCGAAGCCCACAAGGTAAATCACCCCGACGAAGGCCAGCGAGAGGACCGGTACCGTGACCCAGGTCCACTCCCGCTTGTCCAAGCGCTTGAGGACCCAGTAGCTCAGCGGGCCCACAAGCAGCAGATAGCCCAGCAGCAGAGCAGCCACCACCCCGGCGGAAGGCAGCCCCAGGCCCGGCATGCGCTGGAGGGCGCCCTGCATCTGCCCGTCGGTGTTGCCAAACTCCATCTGGGCCATTCTGGGCTGTACCCCGAGATACCGGGAGAGCAGCTCAGGCATGTGCTGCCACGTAACGATGGGCTGGAGCCCGGGGTCGACGGCGAGGAAGAGAACCTTGCCCACACCCACCGAATCGCTGACGATGAGCGGCTGGGCCGCCGTGCCCGCCATGACTTGGCCGTGCACGACCCGCGCTTCGCTGACCGGTCCCTTGCCGGGACTCGGGCGGTTCAGAATGGCGCCGAGAGGCGCCAGGTCAACTTCGCTCACTCCGGAAATGCTGACCGGCACCAGCGCCGGTGGCAGAGAACCGAGCGTGCGCTTCCATTCCGGCCCGCCGGTCAGCAGCAGCGTCCCCCCGCGGCCGACCCAGCCTTCCAGGGCCTTCGCTTGGGCCTTGGTGAGGTTGGACGTGTCGAACCGGGAAAGGGCGATGATGTCGAACTGCTCCAGCAGCCCGGCGGAGTCGGGAAAGGAGGCCGCGTCAAGCCGCGTCACCTGGGGCGTCATAGTCCCGGCGCCGGAAGGCAACTGGCTGAGGGCGGGAACGCCCAGTTCATCGTCTGACAGCACAGCCACAAAGAGGGTATCGGGCGCCACGGCAGTGAGGCGGACCACCTCTTCCCGCAGCACGCTGCCGCCCGAACGAAGCTGAACAGTGGCCTGGCTGGTGTTGGAGACCGGCAGGTTGACGGGTACCTTCTTTCGCCCGCCGGCGGCAATGGTGAGCGGCACCACATACTGGTACCCCCGCTCCGGTCCCTCGCTGTCGGGCGAGACTACCACTTCGCCGGTGAACTCGCTGCCCTGATTGGACAGGTCCACCACTACGGTGGCCCATCCGCCATAGCGATGACGGCCCTCCTGGGCCGCACGGGCCGTCATGGTGACGCTGGGGGCCGCCCAGACCGACGGTGCCAGCCACAGTGTCAGGCTGACCATTAGCAGGCCCAGCAACAACGTGTTCGCAGCGCGCCTGTTCAACGGAAAACCTCCTACGGGGGATTGCGTGGATGATGATGCTATACGGGTTAGACGAGCATTCCGGACAGTTGGTTTTCTCGGAATCCTCCACAAGCCCACTCCAGTATCCACTACATGCCAGATTTTGGCAATAGGTGACCGTTCGCCATTGTTCGCCCCCTGCAGCGGCAGGCATTCCCCGGGACCCGCCGAAAGAGGATAGGAAGGAAGTACCGCAGGCGAGGAGGCAGCCAGGTGAAACGAGTCTTTGCCCTCTTGCTGCTGGCGCTGCTGCTCACCACCGCCTGTTCGCCGCAGCAGCAGGCCGCCCCACCGGGCCAGCCCGTGACCGCCAACCCGCCAAAGGAGACGCAGACCCCGGAGCTCCCAAAGCCCGACCCGAACCTGCCCAAAGCTGACCAACTGCGGGCCGAGCCCAACCTGAAGGTCACGACGACGAAAGCCACCAAGGTCTACACGGGCCCTGGCACCTTCTACCTGCTGGTCGACGAACTACAGGCCGGCACCCCCGTCGCCTACCTGAACAGCAGCAGCCAGGGCTGGCTGCGCATTCGGACCCCAGACGGGGCCACGGCGTGGGTCTCTGCCGCTGATGCGGCCATCGCCGACGGCAGCGGGCAGCCGGTGACCTACAAGCTTCAGTCGAGCAGGTGGACGGTTCAGACGGCCAGCGGCCTCACCTTACAGATGAACCGAGTGGCCACCGGGGTTCTCCAGTTGACCGTGAGCGGACTGCCCGGCAAGGCGCAGATTGCCCAACTGGAGCTCGGGAAGATCGCCCTGCTGATCCCGCTCGACGGCTCCTTTCGCGGAGCCCTCGACATCAACGACGGCGGCGTGACCCGTCTTTCCGTGTCGCCCAAGGGCATTCTCGTGGAGACCGACGGTGGCACCCTCTACCGGACGCTGTCCGAAGCGAGCGGCAAGGTCGAGCTGGAGTTCCGGCCAGGTCTGGAGGCCATTACGGCCACCGCCAACGGCTGGAGCATCGCCGTGCGGGGTGACCTGCGCCCGGTACTGCGGACGGAAGGCAACGATCTGATCGTAGACCTGCCGGGCGCCCTGAGGGCCAGTAACAAGGCGACCGCCCTGCCTGGCATGACGATTCTCGACGTGGAGCCCGAACGGCAAGGAAGCGGCGAGCCCAACCTCGGCTCGGCCACAGCCGCCATTCCCACCCGCATGACGGCAGGCGGCCTTCGCATGAGGCAGCCCGCCCCCGCATCGCCTTACATGCTGCTGCGGGCGGACTCGTCCCACGTGGAGCTCCGCATCCGCCCCCGAGGCCTATCCGGCAAGGTCATCGTGCTGGACCCCGGCCACGGCGGCGAAGAGACCGGGGCTGTGGGCAACGCTGGCAACATCGAAAAGAACGTCAACCTGGCGGTGGCGCTGAGGCTCCGCCCGCTGCTCGAAGCGGCGGGCGCCAAAGTGATCATGACCCGCACCACCGATACACGGGTGCTGGCCCCCGACAAGTTCGCCTCGGCCACATCCGCCGTGGAACGCACCCAGATGGACCTGGCCGAGCGGTCAGCCATGTCGAACAGGGCGCAGGCCGACATGTTCATCTCCATCCACGCCAATGGCGGCCCTATGGGCGACGGCGGGACCGAAGTCTACTGGGCCGTCTCCAATCTGAATGCCGCCCACAGCCTTCGTCTGGCGGGACTGGCCCAGCAGGAGCTGGTGGCAGCCCTGGGGCTCTACAACCGGGGGGCCAAGCAGCGCCCCTTTAACGTCATCCGCATGAGCGAGGCCCCCGCCATCCTGGTGGAGATGGGCTTCATGACCAACCCGCGGGAGGAGCAGCTGCTGATCTCCGCAGCCGGCCAGGATGCAGTGGCCCAGGCGCTATTAAAGACCGTTACCCGGTACTTTGAACCGTGACCCCGACCCATCGAGTCACCCGGAGGGAGGCCTAAGCCTCCCTCCACCCTTTGACCCGCATGCGCCGAAACTCGCTTGCATCCAGAACAGTTGTGGTGTGGGTTGACCCCGCCCCCGCAAGAAGGAGGGCACATTCGTGCAGAAGCTCGCTCGCCTCCTCGCTGCGCTCCTCATGCTGGCCATGGCGGTGATGGCCGGCTGCTCCACCACCAAGCAACAATCCAGTCTGGACTCAATCTCCGCCACGCCCACCGGCTGGAGCATGTCGGTGAGCGGCGACCTGCGACCCGTGCTGCGGCCCGAAGGCACCGAGCTGATCATCGACCTGCCTGGCGCTCGGAGCGCCCGCAACGGCCTGGCCGCCCCCCTGGGCATGACACTCCGGGAAGTCAAGCCGGAACGGGGGGGCAGAGAGCCCGACCCGACTTCGCCCAAGGCCACCATTCCCACCCGTATGCCCGCAGGCGGCCTGCGCATCGAACAGCCCGCCCCCGCATCCCCCTACATGCTCCTCCGCCCGGATGCGACCCACCTGGAGCTGCGCACCCGCCCCCGAGGCGTCGCCGGCAAGGTGATTGTCCTGGACCCGGGCCACGGCGGCGAGGAGTCCGGTACTGTTGGGACGGCCGGCACCATCGAGAAGGATCTCAATCTGGCGGTCGCGCTGAAGCTCCGCCCGCTCCTTGAGGCGGCTGGGGCGAAGGTGATCATGACCCGCACCGCCGACACGCGGTCGCTGACCCCCGACAAGCTCGCCTCCGCCAACTCCGCGGCGCAGCGTACCGAGGCGGACCTGGCCGAACGGTCCGCCATTGCCAACCGGGCCCAGGCGGACATGTTGATCTCCATTCACGCCAACGGCAGCACCACCAGCAGCGGCGGCACCGAAGTATACTGGGCTGTCGGCAGCCTGAACGCCGCGCACAGTCAGCGGCTGGCAGGACTGGCCCAGCAGGAGCTGGTGGCGGCCCTGGGCCTCCAAAGCCGTGGGGTCAAACAGCGCGGCTTCAACGTAATCCGAGTGACCGACGCTCCGGGGATTCTGGTGGAGATGGGCTTCTTGACCAACCCGGGCGAGGAGCAGCTCCTTACCTCTGCTGCCGGCCAGGGTGCGGTGGCGCAGGCGCTGCTTCAAGCCGTTACCAGCTACTTTGAACCGTAACCCACCGGCACGACCGGTCTATGCCATATCCTAAGGGCGGCCTATTGCCGCCCTTATTGTTTTGTCCTACATTGTTTGAGTACTCAATGCTTCGCGAAAACTCTCTTCTAGGGCGACGGCGCAACGCTGGCGAACTGCCAGCGGGCGTGGAGCACGTGCCCGCGGAGGTGCTTGTGGTCCCGAACTTCCAGACCATTAAGTTCCTGAGCCTTGATAATACACGCACCGCCATCATGCTGCCGTACATCGCATCTGCCTTCGGCACCTTCCTGATGCGGCAGACGTTCAAGCAGGTGCCCCGACACCTGGAGGAGGCCTCCGTCATCGATGGGTGCCATCCCCTGCAGACGCTCTGGCACGTCTTTATCCCCGTGGCGCGGCCCACGCTGGCGGCCTTCGCCCTGACGTCGATCAGCTTCCACTGGAACAACTTCTTCTGGCCCCTGATCGCCACCAACACCAACGACAAGCGGCCCCTGACCGTCGGCCTGGCCATGTTCACCAAGGCGGCGGAGTCCGGAGCGGACTGGTCGCTGATCACCGCCGGCACGACAATGGTGGGTTGCACCCCTTCTGATCGCCTTCTTCCTGTTCCAACGACAGTTCATCAATAGTTTCATGCGCTCCGGAATCAAGTGAGTTCGAGACGCAGCAATACCGTCACGCTGGAGTAGCCCCCAGCTTGACGGTACTGCTGTCTATACCGATGAAGCTCTGGTCTGCGTGAATGTGGAAGCGCAGTTCGTTGCCGTCTGCCGGCGTCTCCCGGAAGGTGCCCTGAATGGTCAAGCTGCCGTTGGTCCGGTCGAAGATAACCTGAAGGGTCAGATTCTCCCGGTGGGTGGCGAAGCGGGCTTCGCCCTCAAGCTTCTCGCAGCAGGTGCGGAGTGCTCCGGCAAAACGGACCAGGTCCGCCGTGGTGAACCAGGCCTTGCCCTCGGCCCGGAGGCTCCAACTGGAGAGGGTCACGGTACCGCGGCAGTCACAGCCCTCAGGGCCGCATGACAGGTAGTCGATCGAGAGACACACCTGACCGTCTTCGCCGGTCAGACAGAACTTGTTCAATGGGCTCATCCTTTCGTAATCGGCACGGATCGGGCTTCAGTGGGTCGGGTGGGGGCTCTCAGTCGTAGAATGAACGTTCATTCTATAACGAGGATGCTGCACGGAACGTCCCCCTGTCAACAGCCCAACCCCGCCGGCGATCCGGCGGGGTTGGGTGCATCACTTGGCCATCTTGCTTTCGATGGTCTGCTTGACAGCCGCTGCGTCCTCGGGGGAGATCATGTAGGCCTTCTCTTTGGTCTTGATGTAGAGCAGTGGGAGGGACACATCCTTGATGGCGGCCCGGAACTGCCCGAGCTCCGGCGAGGAGAAGGTCCCGACCCGGGTGCCGCCCGCGTCAGAGCCAAAGTCCTTGCGCAGTTTGGGCGCAGTGGTGTAGAGTTCGACCCGCTCCACATCGGCATAGGCGATGGTGAAGCTGGTCCGGGAGAAAAGGTTCCGGTAAGCGACGGTAAGCGCCGTATCAGACACATCGAAGGTCATGGTGTTCTTGTAGCCGAACCACATCACCCCAATGAACGCCAGAACGACCACCGTGATGCCGATCTTAAGCTTCTGGGGGTTAACGTTGAGAATCTTGGTAAGTGTATCCACGAATGATGCTGCCTCCTTCGGTCGCGTACTTGAGAAGGACCGGGGCAGCACCGGAGATCGTTCGGGGCCGCGAGAAGTGTAAAGAAATTGTGGCAACTCAGGGTTCGACGTTGCCCCGCTCTTCGTCAAATGCCTTCATCAGGGCGTCGTAGGTGGCAGGCCCCACGATGCCGTCAGGGGCCACGTTGTACTCGGCCTGGAACCGCCGAACGGCTTCCGCCGTGGCCGCGCCGTATACGCCATCTGGGTCGCCTTGGTAGTAGCCGAGGATCCCCAGCAGGTCCTGCACAGCGCGCACGTCGGTGCCGGTGGCCTGGCCGGGTATGAGAACCCGCCCGGTGAAGACCTGCCCGATCACGTTGGCGGTGGTCCCGATGGGGACCTGGGCGTAGAGATCTTCCACTTCCCGGTTGCGCAGGCGAATGCAGCCGTGGCTCACCGCATTCCCGATCGAGGCCTCTTCGTCAGTGCCGTGGATGCCGTACCCGATCTATAGCAAGATGTCACCACAGCGAGGGGCATTCTTGAGCAGTGGTACAGGTGAATTCACGCTCTTTGTAGAACATCCAGGAAACGATGTGAGGGTTCGTGCCATAGCATGGGAGGCGGGAGGCCTTGACCCGCAAACGCCGCACTAGGCAACACGTAATTGAGGACCTAAGCTACAACCATGTCGAGAAGTTTGTCCTCTATTGTCACTGGTCCGCTGAGCCGCAACGCCGGGACTATGGCATCGACATGACGATCCACACTTATAGTGACACCGGTGAGATCGAAAACGGGTGGGTATTCGTACAGCTAAAGGCCACTGATCACATCGCGTTCAGCCAATCAGGAACCGAGGTCTTGTTCCACCTGGACCGGTCGGACCTGGAGTATTGGCTTTATGAGCCCTATCCAGTTATCCTCGTTCGGTACGACGCCCGGGGGGAGGTAGGATATTGGCTAGACGTCAAGAGCTACTTTAGTGCCCGATCTGGGTTTGACCTGGCCAAGATCGGCAAGACTGTTTCTGTCCGCATTCCAGCGAAGAACGTCGTTAATCAGAGTGCTATCCGCGAGTTCGGTAGGCTTAAGGATAGAGTCGTGAGACAATTTTGGGGGTGATGGCCATGCCGAAGCGCGAGAGGCAGCATTCGGAGTCTCACGAAGTCAAGGTCATCGGCCCTGACGGGGCTGAGATCATTGTCCGGAGAACCCCCCCGATGGCTAAATCACAGGTCATAGGGACACTCGGCCAAGCGTTACAGCGCCTTCTTCGGGAAAACAACTCCAGGGCTAGGCCGCCCATTGCGCTGCGACCAGGTATGCCTTTCAAAGAACTGGAGGAGGCTCTACAGAGGCTGGGCTTTCGGGCAGTTCACCCGGCTGAGAAGCCGTACCGAGTATACCGTGAAGAGATTGCCTCAGCCATTATTGTGCTCCCCCACTACCAGCAAGACGATGCCGTTCGATCAGTCCACATTAGCGCCATTCGGAAGCTCTTGGCTGAAAAAGGGTTGGCCAAGCCAAGCGTGCTGATCGGTCAGGACATATAGTGGTACTTCGGGGGGGATCCCGATGGATCCCCCCCGCTGTTCATGCTGCTCGCTGTAGTAGCGACGCAGCTCGACCGCTGTCCGACGTCCAATCGGGTTCATGCCTTGCCGCTCAAGTTGGTCGGCTACCCACTTCTCCCGCTGGTACGAGAACTCCAGCGACAAGGCCCGATCCTGTTGAAGCTTCAGTTCGTGGTTGCGGTCGGACACAAGCTTCTGGTAGTGGTTCTTCTCGCCAGCGACTTGCTCCAGAGCCTTTGTCGCCTTCTCCAGCTGCCCGACTTCTCGGCCAGGGCTTTCTCCAACTCCTCCGCTTTGGCCTGGAGCTCGTCCACCGCTTCGGAAGGGATCATGCGGCCACGTTTCCGGACGCGCTCAGTAGCCTCATCCCAAGCGCGGTCCACAGCCACCTTCCACTTGGCCTTGTCGTCAATCTGAAGCATCAGGACTCGCTTGAGCATCTGAACCGCATGGGCCTGGTCGATGGCCTCCTTGGCCGAAAGGGCGGCCACTCGCTCCAGCACGTCCCGCAGACGCTGGTCGATCCGGTTGAGCAGTCCCAGTTCGAGCGTAGACAGGAGGTTGTCCCGCTCCTCGGGGTGCGTGACAGCGGTAACCTGACGACGGACAGCCTCCTCAAAGAACTCCCGGAGGGACTGCCGACGTTCCTCAGCCGACCGACGGGCCAGACGGACCACTTCGGGATCCAGACGAAGCGATAGGTTCTCGGTGTTGCGCACGGGCGAGCCTCCTTTCGGTTGGGCGAGGGTATCGTGGCCACCCCGAGAGGGGTGGCATGCCGCTGGAGCCCAAGCCCGACAGGGCTTGAGGCGACAGTGGCGGGCCGCGGAGTGCCGAAGGCATGCCGCCTGGTTCCGCGGGGCGTGCGGCATCGCCACGAAGTGGCGTGCCGCTTTTAGCCCCGCCTATCCCGCCCCCCGCCCCGGGGTGGTGCGGATGTGGTGCCCGGGCGGCGGGGACCCGGCCTGAGCCACGGCTGCGAGAGCAGTTGGGGCGAAGGTTGGGCGCCGCACGGGCACCACCGGTGCCGGAGTCGGACGGGCCGAGCGGGGCCCCATGGCGCCCGACAGGGCGATATGGGGGGCGAGGGCCGGGAGACGCAGGCGCCGACCCACGCAGGCATGCGAAAAGGACCGCGATCCCCAGAGGAAATCGGTCCACCATCCCCGAGCGTGTCGGCCTCGGCATCACTCGGGCGTATCACCTGGTCTGTCGACTTCTTTGCGCGCCTGCTCACGGGCCAGACGGGCGGCGATCCTTGCGGCCAAGCGGAGCCCAACACGAACCTCCGGAGGCAAGTCCTTGTCAGCGATGCCAGGGGGCACAAGGTAACGCACGCGTGTCTGCAAACAGGCACCTCCTCGACAGTCCTAGACAAGATTCTAGGCGATGCTTGTCGAGAAAAGTACAGATTGCCGTCATTTTACCCAGCGGAGATAGTAATTCTTGGAAATACCTCCACTCGTCTGTCCGGGTAGACCCGAACTTCCCGGAAGAAGGACATGGCCAGGGTCTTCCGTTCTTCGGGCGTCGCTGCTCCCCAGATTGCATCGAAGTTTCGGAGCCCATCGGCAACGGCTTCGAGGGCAGTCCCCACGTGAGCCGACTCCTCTGCAGCCTTCATCTGCGCTTCCAGGTCTCGAAGCCTGGCGTAATGAGGGGCAGTCTTGTCCTGCCATACCGGGAAGGCGATCTGACCCTGCTCCAAGGCGACATCCCACACCGCTATCGCCTGCCTGGCCTGTCCCATCTGCCGGCGCAGGTCTTCGGTGGGCGTCTTCTCCTGGCCTTCCTCGTGGAGAAACGTGGCAGCATAGGCGGCCGCACGTTCAGCATCAGCCAACTCCTCCACAAGAGACCGCACGGCCTCCGCAAAGCGCGACTCGACCTCATCAGCTGGGATGCTCGATACGGTACAGGTGCCGCTGGCCACATAGTTGCCGCATCGGTAGAAGCGGTACCCTTTGCGTCGCTGATCCGTATTCATCTTCAGGTAGCCGCCACACAGCCCGCACCGACCGATGCCGGTCAACAGGTGAACACCTGTGGCGTGCCTGGGAGGCAGGGCTACCCGGTTCTCCCGTACCCGCTGCGCCTGTTCCCATAGTTCACGGGGCACGATGGCCTCATGCTTGCCTTCTACCACAATCGCATCGGGGTCCTTCGGGCCGTTCTTCACGCCCCAGGCCCACGCCGCATATCCGGCGTATACCGGGTTCTTCAGGATGCCGCTGATCGAGGCGTCGGTAAATGCTCCGCCACGAGGGCTCCTGATGCCCTTTTCACGGTTCAACCAGAGCGTGAGTTGCCGCATACCCTGCCCAGCTACATAGCGCTCGTAGAGTTCCCGAACGATCGGTGCGTGCTCACTGGGGACCAGCTTCCGCCTGACCTTCCCGCCGCCCCGCTGCCCATCCACAACAGCTTCATAGCCAAAGGGAGCCGGGCCGCCGTTCCATTCGCCCTCCTGCGCCCGCTTCACCATGCCCATTCGGGTCCGCTCGGCAAGGTTTTCCCGCTCCCACTGGGCAAGGTCGGCCACCAGGCGGATGAAGAGGCGACCGGCTGCCGTGGTGGTGTTGAAGTCCTCGGTGCAGCTTCGGAACAGGACGCCATCGGCCTCCCACTTCCGGAGCATGTGATCCAGGTCCGCAACGTTTCGGGTAAGGCGGTCCAGCTTGTACACCAAGACGACCTCGCCCCGCTGGATCTCGGCCAGCATCTTCTTGAGGGCAGGGCGCTTCATGTCCTTGGCACTGACCCCATCATCGACGTAGTAGTCGGCTACCTTCCAGCCCTGCGACGTGGCGAAGGCCGCCAACCGATCACGCTGGGCCCCCAGGCTGTAGCCTTCTTTGGCCTGGTCCTCTGTCGATACGCGCAGGTAGCATCGAGCGATCATGCGTCGCTTCTCCCTTCATGCCTATCCCGGAACGATCAGAGAGGAGTACGAAGCGACAGCAGCGAATCTGAGCGACACGGTTGTCCGGTAAAAAACAGCAAGTCTCCCTTCAAATGTATCGAAGGGAGACTCTTTTTGCTATAGGGCGGGTACCCGCCCCACGGGATGTTAATGCGGATCCAGCGAGTGCCGAACGGCCCGCCCGGGTTGGGGCTCTTCTCCACCACCACCCACCGCCCCACGGGCGTCGGCGTGGCCGGGGCCCCCACCGCCACGTCGTAAGCGCGGACCAACACCCCGCGCCGCCGGAAGTAGAGCCTCCGTCGCTCGAGGTCGATGGTGATGGTGGGGCCGCGGTCTCCCAGGGCCTGCGGCGTAGGCCCCGAACCCAGAGCAGCCCACGTGCTCGGCCCCACCACCCCGTCGGGCGTCAGCTGGCGCCGGGCCTGAAAGGCCACCACTGCGTCGTATGTCCCACGACCATAGACCCCGTCGATGGGCCCCTGGTAGAACCCCAGGGTGCGGAGCCGCTCCTGGACATCCCGCACGTCCGGTCCGGCCATGGGTCTTTCGGGGATGTAGCGAAGGAAGCGCGAGGCGACCATCACCATAGTGTTCCCTCCTTCGTCAGTGGCGTGTCCGCTCCCCTGACGCTCTCTGAGGAGGATACTATGTCAGTGGCCCACCCCGGCAGAAGCGGACCAGCCCTACAGCCCCAGGGCGAGGACGCTGTAGAGCCAGTACAGCAGCGTCACCACACCGAAGCCCCCCAGGGTGAGGAGCAGTCCCACAAAAGCAGGGTTCTTGAACCATGGTTGTTGTGGCTGGGTCACGGTCTCCCCTCCTTCCACTGCTTTGACCATACGCCCAAACCCAGGGAACGCGCAAGGCCGCCCTCCGGCGATCCCAGAAGGCGGCCTTCAATTCTACCCTACCTTGGCGGACGGCATCTTCTCGATGCGGAGCTCCCGCTGCATGGGCCTGCCGCTGCGCAGGAGGTCCAGCCGCACCGTGTGGCCCACCTCAAGCTTGCGGATCACACGGCGCAGCGCCTGAATCGACGGTGTGGCCGACCCATCCGCGGAGATGATCATGTCGAACTCCTGCAGTCCGGCCCGCTGGGCCGGACCGCCCGGCTCCACGCCGGCTACCACGACGCCCCGTTCGGGGAGGTCCAGCAGCTTGGCCATGACCGGGTCCACGACCTCTGTCGTTCCGGCGATGCCGACCCACGGATGCTGGGCCCGGCCATGCCGGCGGAACTGCTCCACCACCACCTCCAACTGCCAGGACGGAATGGCAAACCCGATGTTCTGGCCATGGGCCAGCACCATGGTGGGAACGCCTACCAGCCTGCCCTCCAGGTCGACCAGGGCGCCGCCGCTGTTGCCGGGGTTGATGGCCGCATCGGTCTGAATGAGGCCATCAAGGCCGCCAAGCATGCGGTCTACGGAGCTGACCACGCCCGTGGTCACCGTCCAGCCGAAGCCGTAAGGGTTGCCGATGGCCATCACCAGCTTGCCCGGAAGCACCGACTCCTCGGGCGCCAGGGAGACCTGGGCTGGTGCGGGGGCCTCCACCTCCACAAGAGCCAGATCATAGGCACGGTCGGCAGCGACGACCCGCCCAGTGCGGGTTACGCCGTCAGCAAAGGTGATGGAAGGCGACGGATTGCTGCCCACGACATGGGCGTTCGTGATGACGGAACGGCTGTCGAGCAAGACACCGGAGCCCTGCCCTCGCCCGCTGCGGACCTGCACGACGCCGGGGCCGACCTGCGAAGCTACCTGCGCAAAGGGTTCGTTGTTCCAAAGAGTACCCACCGTGAACACCTCACTCTTATCTTCTTTGACCTTCTGACGTTCTCTGACCATCGGTGGGTACGGAGGATGCGTCACTGCGCAACGAGCAGGAATTGGTTCAGATTTGCAGAACCAATGCAAACACGCGGACGAAAGGCGGTGCATTTCCATGAAGCTACTCCTCGGTCTGCTGGTGCTGGAAGCCCTGTTCTGGCTTGTGGTGCTTCTGGTAACGAGGTTCACGGCCAAGGAGCCCCGCGTTCGCGGGCTCACCGACCGGGAGCGCATCCAGTCAGACATTCACTTTGGCAACCCCGCTTAAACCACCCTGTACATGCACAAGGGCCGCCTCGCATAGCCGAGGCGGCCCTGACCATTTTTAGCCCCACACTGACAGAATGTCAGCAGCGACCCGGTCCCAGCCGAACCGCTGTTCAGCCAGAGTGCGGCCGGCCCGCCCCATCTTCTCGCGCCGGGCCTTATCGGACAGCATCTGCGACAGGGCAGCGGCGAATGCCTGGGGATCCTCCGCATTCTCCACCACCACGCCGTTCCCCTTGCCCGCCACCACTTCGGGATTGCCGCCCCGGGCCGTGGTGACGATGGGGAGCCCCGCTGCCATGGCTTCGTAATGCACACGTGCCAGAGGCTCCTCCCACTGCGATGCACAGACGAAGATGTCGCCGGCTGCGAACCACTGGTGGACCTGATCCGGGGTCACGAAGCCGGTTGTCACCACCGGAACGGGCGAGCGAGCCGCTATCGCCCGGACGTAGGCCACGTAATCGCTGACTTTGTCTTCCCCGTACCACTTGCTGCCCACCAGCACCAGCGCCGCATCGGGATGGCGTTTTGCGATCTGCGGCATCGCCCTGACCAGCACATCGGCCCCCTTCTTTGGCGAAAGCCGGCCCACGAAGAGGATCACCTGCTTGCCCGTAAGACCGTGCTCGGTGCGGAGGCGCTGCCGGGCATCCCGGTCGACGGCGAACCGCTTCAGGTCGACCCCGGAGTAGACCGTCCGCCACTTGCCGGCGGCCGCGGGGTAGAGGCTCTCTACCCGCCTGCCCACGTAGTCGCTGACGGTCACCATCTTCTCCATCTGGGCCAGGACTTGTTCGGCCTCAGCCGGTTCGATTTTTCCGGGCTCGAACATGTCGTTGTGCAGGCTCAGGATGATTCGCGCCTTGGGGGCCACACCGCGGACGGGCAGGACCATCCGCGGCCGGTTGAAGATATGAATCAGGTCGAAGCTGTTCTTCTTCAGGAACTCGGTGACACCGGCGGTATACGTGTCCAGTTCACCACCTGGCACCCGGACGTAGGTGATGCCCCCCCTGCTCTCCCGCTCAGGCAGCGTGGGGTCGGTGATGCCCAGAATGGTCAGCTTGTGCGCCTTTCCCAGGTGCGGCGCAAGGGCATCCACATAGGTCTGGATGGCTCCGCCCCGCACGGGGGGCACGGGCAGCTTCTCGGTCACAATCATGAGGATGTTCATGGCGGCTCACCGTCCTTTCCGGGGTTTGGCGGACGGCTGAGGGGGTTTGGGCCGGTCGAGCCCAAGCTCGGCGAGAGCCTGCCACTTGGTCTCATCGGTCTGGACCAGGCGCTGGAGCAGGACGTCCAGTTCCGGGCCCATCGTCAGGGTGGGGTCGTAGAGCACCTCTTTGGTGGATGTGACCAGACGGCCGCAGTTCGACCCGGCGGCCCGGATGGAGGCGAATCTCGAGCCCAAACGCATCCGCCAGATGGCGCAGCAAGGCCTTGCGCTCCTGCGGTTCGAGGGCTGCCCATGCTTGCCGTAGATCGTAGACCGGGACGGCCGCCGGTGCGGGGGCTGCGAGCCGTTCCTGCAAATGACGGATCCTGGCCTGATGGGGGCGCACTTCGGCCAGATACTCATCCATCTCGATGTGGCCCTGCTCAAAGAGCCGTTTCCAGCGGTCGATGGCCACCTCCGCCTGAGCCAGATCCCGGGCCGCCCGCCTGGCTTCCGCACTGGCAGACGGCCCAGCCTCGCCCGCGAGGGCGGCCAGATAGCGCCCCAGCTCGGTGGGGGTGGGGAGGCGCTCGATCAGTCGGAGGAGCGCAACTTCGACTGGTTCGGCGCTCACGGAGGCCAGCGCCCTGCCCTGGCCGCATCCGGCCCCGGTCATGTAGTTGTGGCACCGGTAGACCCGGGCGCCGCGCCGGTCGCTGCGCCTGTGGCCATCGATCCGCCCACCGCAGATGCCGCACCTGGCCACGCCCGACAGCGGGTAGGCGCCGGTGGCCTGGCGGGGGGCGTCCGCCCTCCGTTCGACATACTGCGCCTGGACCTGGTCGAAGATCTGGCGGCTTACCAGGGGCTCGTGGGTGCCCGGGGTGCGGATCTTCAGCCCCCCGGGGCCGCGCCCGTGCTCGATATCGCCGCAGTAGATGGGGTTCTGCAGCAGGCGACTTACCGTCAGCTGGTGGAACCGCTTGCCTTGCAGTGTCCGCAGGCCCAGCTCCCCGTTCAGCCATCCGGCGATGGCACGGACGCCGTACCCCTGCAGATACCGCTCGAAGATCAGGGGGAT
>Ga0196971_1000843_pt1 | contig 17524 bp, 15 predicted proteins | sample S1v_1013CmetaG_FD_148660 | JGI IMG/M metagenome (GOLD analysis project Ga0196971, IMG submission 148660) | Soil microbial communities from Anza Borrego desert, Southern California, United States - S1+v_10-13C | ecosystem: Environmental > Terrestrial > Soil > Desert | place: USA: California... | reverse complement strand
TCGCCAAGCTCAAGGCGCGGCTCCGCAAGGCTGGGCAACGCACCGTCGAGGCGATTGGGGACGCCATCGGCGAACTGTTGAATCAGCTGACTCCGGCCGAATGCACGAACTACTTCCGGAACGCCGGTTATGCCGTATAGCCGACGTGAAAATGCTCTAGCGTTATGAGTTCGAATTTTTTGCGCATAGTCCGGTTGATCACCTTTAGTCGAAACTTGAACTCCCTCATTAACGCTCTCAGCAAGAACATCTATCCCTCGGCTGCGGGGCCGAGAGCAGCCGTTGTCACATCCTTGGCGAAGTTAGCATTCGAATCCAGTAACCGGCATTTCTCATGATTTCTCGCATATTCAGTCATAGGATTGGCGTTCCGGTAATTTTGTCTCTGATCAGTCTGATCCTATTCACCGGGCTTAGATCGGTGCTATTAATCCAGAGCTTTCCGGATCTTCCGCACGAGACGATTACTTTGCTTGTCATCTATGCCCAAGGATTGCTTTACGATGTCGTTGTTTGCATCTGGGCCTTTGCGCCGCTTGCCATTGTTTTGGAAATCATGCCGGAGCGGGTCTACCACACGGTCGTCCACCGGCACCTCATGTTCGCCTTGGCAGCCGGGCTATTCTTCGGTATCGGCTTTATCATGGTTGCCGAGTGGTTGTTCTGGCAGGAATTTTCCGCTCGCTTCAATTTCATCGCCGTCGACTATTTGATCTATCGGCGTGAAGTCGCCGGCAACATTTCCGAATCCTATCCGCTGGTCGCGATTCTCTCGGCATTGGTCATCGTTGCCTTGATCAAGCTCTATTGGGTGCGGGGCGGACTGCGCCGCGCGCTGGAGCAACGCACTCCTCCACGGCAGCGGGTGGTCTCGGCTATTTCCGCAGCTTTGCTTTTCGTCGGCGCGTTCTGGTTTAACGGTGATATGTTTGCCCCGTTATCGGCAAACACCTATGTTGATGAGCTCGCTCATAATGGCCTTTTTCAGTTCTTTTATGCATTTCGCCACAACCAGCTCGATTATGAGCGTTACTACTCGGTCGAGGACCCGGCCACGGCTTCCGAGCTACTTCGCGCCCAGGTATTGCTTCCGGGAGAGCGATTTACCGGCAGTGAGCTATTCGATGTGACACGTCAAGTGTCACCACCCGAGGCCGAGCGGAAGCTCAACGTCATACTGATTACCGTCGAAAGCCTGAGCGCGGATTATCTCAGCGCTTTCGGCAACTCGGAAAACCTGACGCCGAATCTGGATCGATTGGCGAAAGAAGGGCTTTTGTTTACCCGGTATTACGCGACGGGCAACCGCACCGTCCGCGGCTTGGAAGCGGTTACGCTCGGAATCCCGCCGACACCGGGCAATTCAGTCATCCGCCGTCCGGATAACGCCAATTTGTTCTCGTTGGGTTCTGTGTTCAGTGCCAAGGGGTACGACGTGAAATTTCTGTACGGCGGGTACGGCTACTTCGACAACATGAACGAATTCTTCGCATCGAACGGCTACGACGTGATCGATCGGGCGCTCTTGGCTCAAGACGAACAGGGTTTCGCCAATGTTTGGGGGGTCGCGGACGAATATCTTTATCTGCGGGCCTTGCGAGAGGCCGACCGAAGCCATGCCGCAGGCAAGCCATTCTTTTCGCTGCTCATGACCACGTCGAATCATCGGCCTTATACCTTCCCTGAAGGTCGGATCGACGCGCCACAGAAAAAGCGTGCGAGTGTCGTTCGCTACACTGACTGGGCTATTGCGCACTTTATCGAAGAGGCGCAAAAGCATTCATGGTTCGGGGATACCGTATTCGTAATCGGGGCCGACCATTGTGCCGGCAGTGCCGGCAAGAATGCGGTGCCGTTACTCCGCTACCATATTCCGCTCATTGTTTACGCGCCTGAGCACGTCGCGCCCCGTCTCATCAATCAAGTAACCAGTCAGATGGACCTTCCGCCGACGGTACTCGGTTTGCTCAACATGCATTACACCAGCCGCTTTTACGGCCGAGATATTCTGCGTACACCGCCGGATCAGGGGCGTGCTTTGGTAGCCACATACCAGCGTGTGGCGCTTTACGAGAAAGATCGGTTGACGGTCCTCTCGCCACGCCGCGCGGATGAGATTCATATCGATCCGCTGGGCAGTGACATCGTGCAACCGTTGGCGTTTGATAAAGCGGCAGGCGCGCGCACCATCGCTTGGTACCAAGGCGCCTCTTGGGCGCTAAAACATGGTCTGTTATCGGCGCTGCCGCCATCAACACACACGTCGACGGTCGTAGCGAAAAAATCCCGGCCGCGTAATTCCGGAAGTTGATGTTGCTACTGCTGCATCTAGCGCTGCCGCTTGGCGTTTTAGCGTTATCCCTCATTTTGGTGGAAGTGAACGGTTGGGATGTCGCGCTAAGCGATCGGTACTTCGATGCCGCGACTGACACCTTTCCCATGCGGCACGATGTCGTGTTCGACCTCCTTCTGCACGATGCCGCTAACTGGGTGCTGCGTGGCGTGGCGCTTGCCACAGTCCTTTTACTGATTGCCTCGTTTTTCCTCCGCAGACTCGTAATTTGGCGACGAGCGCTCGTCTACTTGCTGGTTTCCACGGGAATCTCGATCGGGAGCGTGGCTTTGCTCAAGCAGCACACAACTCCGGCATGTCCTTGGTCGGTCGAACGCTATGGCGGCACTGTGCCACATTACGCCTTTACTGATCTGCGTTTTGTATCCAAGACCGAAGCCGGACGTTGTTGGCCGGGCGGTCATGCGGCCGGCGGATTCTCGCTGCTGGCACTCTATTACGTCGTCCGTGTTCGGCGGCCCCGCACTGCATCAGTGGTTCTTTTGTTTGCCTTCGTCTTTGGTTGTGGCTTGGCTTGGAGCCAGGTCGTACGCGGCGCGCATTTTCTCTCTCATAATCTTTGGAGTTTGGCGATCTGTTGGACGACCGCCACCATTTTGGCGTGGAGTATGGGAGTGAGGCCAAAAGACGGATACGGCGAATCCGGCACGCGCAGAACTCGTCCGCCGATGAGAGAAAAATGTTGCGCTCCGTGACGTTGGCTGACCATCGGGGCGATCTCCATCGATAGGAAACATCGCCCGGAAGTCATGAGCCGGACATGGTTTAAATCCACCAGTCTGACCGGTGGGCTTGAACCAGCCCATGCTCGCTGGACTCGCAAAAGAGAAAAAAATTTTTAGTAATCAAAAATATACAAAAAAAAGTAGGTTTGGCACAGAAGTCGCTTTGGTAGAGTCAGTATAACTTTGCGAAAACGACTATGGCTTCAACCCAAGCTTTGCGCCGGGTGCCGCGAACCGGCCTGCCGGGGCTTTTGGATCATTGGCGATCGGATCTCGTATCTGGCTTTCTGGTGTTCCTGATCGCTTTGCCTTTATGCCTCGGCATCGCCATGGCCTCGGGCTTTCCGCCGATGGCCGGCATCATCAGTGCGGTGATCGGCGGGGTGCTGGTATCCCGGATCAACGGTTCCTACGTCACTATCAACGGTCCCGCGGCCGGGTTGATCGTGGTGATCCTCTCGGCGGTGCAGTCCCTGGGCCAGGGCAATGCCCTGGCCGGCTACCGCTGTACCCTTGCCGCCATCGTGGTGGCGAGCGTCCTGCAAATCCTCATGGGCTTGTTCAAGGCCGGGAGGCTGAACGCCTATTTTCCAGCGTCGGTGGTGCGCGGCATGCTGGCCGCCATCGGGATCATCATCATGGCGAAGCAAATCCATGTGATGCTGGGCGTGAAGCCGGAGGGGGGCGAAATCCTCTTCGCCATCACTCAAATTCCCCAGAGCCTTGTGGACGCCAATCCGGAAATCGCGTTGATCGGGTTGCTCGGGCTCGCCATTCTAATGATCTGGTCGTGGGCCAGGAACCCTTATCTCAAGATGATTCCCGCACCCCTGATCGTGGTCGTCGTCGGCATGGCCTTGGGCCGGTATTTCGACCTGGATCACGAGCACGTGTATCTGTTTCTGCCGCAGGAGGAATTTCTGCCGCACCACGAATACACGGTAGGACCGAAGTTCCTGGTGTCGATCCCGGAGAACATCCTGGCGAGCTTTTACTTCCCGGACTTCTCCAAGATTGCTACGGCAGAGTTCTGGGGAGCGGTCGTCTCGATCTGCCTGGTCGGGAGTCTCGAATCGCTCCTGAGCGCGACGGCCGTGGACAAGCTCGATCCCTGCAAACGCTACTCGGACCTCAACCGGGATCTGGCCGCGGTGGGCGTCGGCAATTTGATCAGCGGCGCCGTCGGCGGTTTGCCGATGATCGCCGAGATCGTCCGCTCCTCCGCCAACGTCAACAACGGCGCCAAAACCGACTGGGCCAACTTCTTCCACGGCCTCCTGCTGTGCCTGTTTGTGGTGTTTTTCCCCCGGCTGATCCACGAGATTCCCCTGGCGTCCCTGGCCGCGCTTCTCGTTTACACCGGCTTCCGGCTGGCCTCGCCCAGGGAGTTCCTCAAGACCATGGATATCGGCCGGGAACAGCTGGCGCTCTTCTGCATCACCATCTTGGGCGTCTTGGCCACCGATCTCCTGGTAGGCGTCTTCATCGGCATCGTCGCCAAGCTGGTGATCCACGTGTTGCGTGGGGTGGACCTCGAGAACCTGGTCACGATCAATTACAGGGTGGTGCAAACCGCCCCGGACACCTATCACGTCAAAATCAGCGGCTCAGCGATCTTCTCCAACTTCATCGGCCTCAAGAGCGAGGTGTCGGAATTGCCGGGCGGCCGGACAGTGATCTTCGATCTATCGGATGCCTATCTCATCGACCACACGGTGATGGAGTTCATCGATCACTTCCGCCACGACTATACCGAGCGTGGCGGCCGCTGCGAGATCCGTGGCCTCGAAAACCATCAGCCTTATTCGGATCATCCCCTCGCCGCGCGCAAGCGAAAAACGGTCGACGGAGAGCCCTCGGCTCAACAGATTGGCCTCAAGACCGCCAAAAGCCGCTGATCCGGAGAAGCCGAACCATGTCTTTGTTCCTAGCCTACTTCTCGGTCCAGTGCGCCCTGATCAGCCACGGCGCCGCGGTAGACCAACTGCCGTATCGGCGTGTGCCTCGACGCGCTACACGGACATCCTGTTGGCGAAGGGCTCAGTATGCCGTGCTGTCCACCTACGAGGACATCCCCAATCCGAAGTGGGTCGTGGCTATCGGAGCCTCCGCCTCGGACGGCGGCGAGTTCGGAGAATCCGATGCCAGTTGCGGAGCGGTCTCCAATGTGATTCCGGTCGATTTCGCCATCGCCGGGTGTCCGCCGCCCCCGGTCGATCTGCTTCGCGGTTTGTTGTCCTCGCCGGCGTACGAAAACAAATGATCCCTGTACCGATATCTCCGATGTCCGTTCCGTTGGTCCGGTTCGCCGAACCCCTTACGAAGGCACTGGAAACCAAATACCAGGCCGAATGCATCATCGCCGCGCTGCTCCATAACCCGCGGCGGCGGATCGAATTGGATTTCGCCGGCATCACCTATGTAAGCCGGGCATTCGGCGACGCCTTTTTCCGGCTCGCCGAGTGCGAACTTCCGGAAACCTGGCTGGTGCCCCGACATTACGACCATCCATGCCCATGCCTAGTCCACAGACTGGTGAGCCGCTTGAAGCAGTTGCGTGAAGAGACCTGGATCAGGGGATGCGAGCGCTTTATCACTGGATCCGATGTTCAAGTACCAGGGAAATCGTGGTAATCGACATTCAACGGCTCGACAAGAGCAAGGGTTTGGTGGAGAGCGGCGCCACGACACAAGCCTAAACCGTCCGGTCCAGCCGGCACTATTCTCGTCCAACTTGGCTTTTGAGCCGCTCAGAATCCCACGCTGACGGGGTCAGACGCGCACGCTGATTAACGCCTATCAAGGTAAGCTCGAAACCGATCGCCGTTGTCATAGGCCTGTAACGAACCCACCGCACTATGACATCTGCGCTATGCCGCCTCCAGCGCCAGCCGGGAATCATTCTCTCTCGGCCTCTAGCAAAAGAACAAAAATTTCAATATCCTATGCGGTCCCTTTAAGACTGGACTCATGGCGAAGCACGCTTAACCGAGAAGATGGAGCGAAAGGCGGTGGGTACGTGGAATGGGGAGTACGTGGGCATCGACAGGTGGTGAATTCAATCGGGCCCATCGAAACGCCGCCCAGCTTGATCGGGATTAACGGTCTCCGTCAATAGCAACGCGAGCGCCCATATCAACGGACCAATATACCCGGTGCCCCCTAAAGTTATCCTTCGGAAAAGTTTTTTCAAACCCCTAGAACACAGACATGACAGATCTATCGCATTATAGAAACATCGGCATATTTGCTCACGTGGATGCAGGTAAAACCACAACGACCGAGCGAATTCTGAAGCTCACCGGCAAGATCCATAAAATCGGCGAGGTTCACGACGGTGCGGCGACGACGGACTTTATGGAACAGGAGCAGGAACGCGGCATCACCATTCAGTCCGCGGCGACGACCTGCTTTTGGAAACAGCACCGGTTTAATATCATCGATACCCCCGGCCACGTCGACTTTACGATCGAGGTGTATCGTTCCCTTAAAGTTCTTGACGGCGGCATCGGTGTTTTCTGCGGTTCGGGCGGCGTTGAACCGCAATCCGAAACCAACTGGCGCTATGCCAATGATTCCGAAGTTGCCCGCGTGATCTATGTCAATAAGCTCGATCGCACCGGTGCCGACTTCTTCCGCGTCGTCAAGCAAATCGAGGACGTGCTCGGTGCCTATCCCTTGGTGATGACCTTACCGATTGGCCGTGAAGATGATTTCTCCGGCGTGGTCGATCTGCTGACCCGCAAAGCCTGGATCTGGGATAACTCCGGCGATCCCATGAATTACGAGATCACGGATGCTCCCACCGAGATGGCCGCTGACGTCGAATCTTGGCGTGAGAAATTGGTCGAAAAAGCTGTGGAGCAGGACGACGAGGTACTGGAAAAGTATCTTGACGGTGAAGAACCCGATATCGAAACCCTCAAGCGTTGTATTCGCAAAGGCACCATCAAACTGGATTTCTTCCCGACCTTCTGCGGCTCGTCCTTCAAGAACAAAGGCGTGCAGCTGGTGCTGGATGGGGTGGTCGATTACCTGCCGAACCCGACGGAAGTCAAGCCGCAGCCAGAAGTGGATCTGGAAGGCCACGAAACCGGCAACTTCGCGATCGTCGATCCCAATAAGCCCTTGCGCGCCTTGGCGTTCAAAATCATGGACGATCGCTTTGGGGCCCTGACCTTCCTCCGCTTGTACTCGGGGAGGCTCGAAAAGGGTACGACCGTCCTCAATACGTTCACCGGCAAAACCGAGCGTATCGGCCGTATCGTGGAAATGCATGCCAATTCACGCCAGGAACTGGATGCCGCCCAAGCCGGCGACATCGTGGCCGTGCTCGGCATGAAGAACGTTCAAACCGGCCATACCTTGTGCGATCCCGACAAGCCTGCAACGCTGGAACCGATGGTATTCCCCGATCCCGTCATCTCCATTGCCGTGTCCCCCAAGGACAAGGCCGCCAACGAGAAAATGGGCATCGCACTCGGCAAAATGGTTCAGGAAGATCCCTCTTTCCACGTCTCGACCGACGAAGAGAGCGGCGAGACCATCCTCAAGGGCATGGGCGAACTTCACCTGGATATCAAGGTGGACATCCTCAAACGTACCCACGGCGTGGAGGTTATCGTCGGCAAACCGCAAGTGGCTTACCGCGAGACCATTACCAAGCGCGTCGAGGACGAATACACCCACAAGAAGCAAACCGGCGGATCAGGCCAATACGCCAAGATCAACTACATCATCGAACCCGGCGAGCCGGGCAGCGGTTTTGTCTTCGAATCCGCCGTCACCGGCGGCAACGTGCCCAGAGAATACTGGCCGGCGGTCGACAAGGGATTCAAGAGCATGCTGGACAAAGGCGTGTTGGCGGGTTTCCCGTGCTTGGATTTCAAGGTCGTTCTGACGGACGGTGGCTTCCATGCGGTCGACTCGTCCGCCATCGCGTTCGAAATCGCGGCAAAAGCGGCTTTCCGCCAGTCCATTCCCAAAGCGGGCCCCCAATTGATGGAACCCATCATGAAGGTCGACACCTTCACGCCGGATGCGCATGTCGGTGATGTCATCGGTGACCTGAACCGTCGCCGCGGCATGATCAAATCCCAGGATGCGGGTGCCTCGGGGGTTCGCATCAAGTCGGAAGTGCCGCTGAGCGAAATGTTCGGCTATATCGGCGACCTGCGCACCATGACCTCGGGACGTGGGCAGTTCTCCATGGAGTTCTCGCACTACATGCCGTGCCCGAAAAATGTGGCGGATGAAGTCATCAAGGAAGTGAACGAACGGAACAACGCTAAATAGCTGTCGTTCGGTCGGAGACCTTGAGTTGGCGTTTCAAGGTCTCCTTCAACCTAATTCATTAGCCATGAGTGCAGAGAGCGCCGTTCGGCCATCTTGATGAGCCGAATGGCGTTCCCGGCTCGGACAGTGTGCCCCCCCTCAAAGTGACGCCAAAGGAAAGACGGGAGATCGGCGAATACTCCTCGAAGATCCCTCTTATCTCCTGCCCTTTCCGCACGTCACGACCCGTCGATTCCCCAATCCAGTTTTTCACTACCGGCTGATCCGGGTAATTCGAGGAATTGCCTCGTCGCCCACTACCAGCATCGCGTATTGCGTTTGGGCCTTGTCCAGGAGTGTTATCGGCAAGAAGGAAACAGCACGCCGGGGCTCGATCGAGTACGGCGTGCTGCGCCGTGAGGGCTATAGCGTCTTCAGGAATTCGACCAGGTCCCAACGCTCGTTGTCGGTGAGCCCGGTCCCATAATCGTGTCCCGAATTAAGATTTCCGGGCAGGCGCGTATCGAACCTGAAAGCCTGCGGGCCGCGCCTCGATTCGAATCCGACCGCTTCCGGGTCGAACTCGTGACTACCCACGTAGAACACCTGTTGGCGTTCGGCGGGCGGCAACAACAACTGATACAGATTCGCCACGGAGCCGTTATGCAGGTAGGGCGCGGTGGCCCAAATACCGTCCAGGGGACGGGCGCGATAGGCCAGGAGATTTCTCGGTGCATAGGGCGGCAATCCGGGTGCCTTGAGCCGGTAGCCGATCAGCTCGGCGAATTCGGCCTGGGTGAATGGCGGTTGGGCACTCGCGATGCTGTCGGAGAACGCCATGCCCACCGATATCGATAATAGGGCCGGAGCCGGCAATTCCGCAGCGCCTGTGAAAGGTGCCGGCAGCAACGGCGCCAAGCCTCCGGTGGAAACCTTGCGTGTGGCAAAGTTCAACGCCATCAAGGGGTCGGTACCGATATCGCTCAGGCCGGTCATCCAGGTCTTAATGAAACTGACACCGAAGAGGTTTTCTCCTGGCGGAGTCATGGGATACTGGCCATTCGCGTCCGGGAGACTGTGGCAGGACTGACAACTAGGTTCGCCGTCTCGCGTTGCCGTGTACAGGGCACGGCCCCGTGCGGCCTTCTCCTGATCGATCGGGCCCAGCAGAGTTTCCGGCCATTTAGGAGCCGCCAGGGTTCCCACCAGGCGCTCGAGCTCGAACAACTCCCTGGGGCGGGCGGAACTCTTTCCCAAATCCGCGACGGGTCCGGTGAGCGTCACGTGTCCGAAGGTGCCCAAAACCTCGCCCACGTTGCGTCCGAAAGGATTGTTGGCGGAACCGTTCCACTGTACCCAGTCCATGCGCGGAGAGGTCCACAGGAACGGATAGCTGACCGGAGCGTCCGGCACTTTGACGTTGCCCGGCTGCTGGAGATCGCGGCCGAACACTTCGTTCATGATGATGCCGAAGGCGTCCACGCGCCCGTAACCATAAGGGTGAGTCGGGGTGCTGCGGGTGGAAAACCCGGAAATCCAGGCGAGCTGCTCCTCAACCCGTGCCCGCAGCGCGGCCTTGTCGGCCTCGCTTGGATTGGGCAAAACCGCCTTGGCGAAACGCTCGAATTTTTTCGGCCGATCCAAGGTTGCCTGTAATGCCTCGATCAGGCTCGTGTTGAGAGCCGTGAAGTCTCCCAGGGTGGGCGCACCGTCGATGCGGATGTGCGTGTTCCGGTAGCTGATTTCGCCGGTATGACAGGCGGCACAGGTGAGACCCAGCCAGTCCTCCCCGCCTTCGACCGGCTCTTTGGCGAAGCCGATGGGCAATCCGTCCGGGTTGGCGGCCGTGTAGGCGTCTTCGTCGGCAAGATAACCCAGCTTTTCGATGTGTTTGGGGCTGTTGAACGGCTTATTCTTGTCGGCCTGCTCAAGGGCCAGGAACCAGGCATAGGGAAGCAGGTAAGAGCCTTGCGGGGTGAAATAAAAGCGGCTCCGCTCGTCGCCGCTCCAGTTCTGGTTCAGATAAACGGGCTGGTCGCCCCCGGAGTTCGCGGTGCCTGCCTGGGCAGGCCCGGTTAGCACAAGTCCCAGCAACCCCAAGGTTATTGCGCGTAATTGCATCGTTGTTCCTCAACTTTTTTTGGTGTGAATATCTCTGCCCTTGCTTTGGCCGGATCCGGAGCCGGAGTTCCCTTGGCAAAGGCGCACGATTGGTGAGTGCTAACACGGGAGAACAGTTGTATCCCCGGAAGTACGCATCTCACGAAAACTCAGTTCATCACGGAGTGCGCGCTTGAAACAAGGAATTATTACCGAAGTTTAGGAGGAACAAACGGAAATCCTGTGGGCATTCCGTTTTCCAAAGCCGACCGACCTCAATTCACTACACGGCCTCCCGGTGGCGGACAACCGGTTGGACAGGACTTCACGACGACGCGGTCGCCCAATGGGGTCTGGGTGAGCGATCTGACCTACATTCCGACCGGCGAAGGCTGGTTGTGCCGGGTCGACCACAAGGACCAGCTCCTGGACCTGTCGAAGGGTTCGATAGGCTATCGGGATAGGCTCTAAATGTACCCGCTCCACCAACGCCTTTGGTTTCTTGCCTTAACTCCGGCAAACCAGCGGCAGAGCGGATACAGCATCAGCACCACGCCCAGCCAAACCTCGTAAACCATCGGAAGACTGACGCCCCAAGGCTCGGGAAAGCGAGCAAACGAGGTCAGATAGGAGGCTATGTCCTCGTCTTGCCAGTACGCCACGATGAGGACCAGTCCATGTATGAGATAGAGATGCGCCAGATAAAAAAATAAGGGAACGCGTCCGAACGTCACGAAGAATTTGGCCAATCGACCGGAGCTCCTTTGAAACACGGTTATCGCGATTAAGGCGGGCCCTAAGGTCATCAGCAAATAGAGCAACGAGGGGGGATATTTATGGGTGTTGAGAAATGATAGAACCGAGTACAGGGTGTCCCGCTGTATCGACCAGGGACCGGGATCGCCATAAACATTGGTGGAACGCAACAGGACGAAAGTGGTTATCGACGCGATTCCAACCCCGAGCGGCAGCCATTGTCTTACCGTCCGCGGCATCAGCAAAACCGGCGCGAACGCATAGCCCAGCATCATGACGCCAACCCAGGGAATGAGGGGATAGGAAATCGGCCGATGCGGGATGTGCAGAAAACTGACCAGCCAACCAAATCCACTCAATGAGCCGTCGCTGTGCTTGAAAGTATCAAGACTGACGCTATCCGCCAGGTTATGGGTCGCAATCATCCCGACACCCAGAACAGCCAGCACAGGCAGGGGTAAGTAAATGAGTCCGGCCATAATCACCATCGACCACCCGATTGCCCAAAGGACGCCCAAATGGAGTCCGCCATAATCGAGACTAAAGGTCCAAGCCAGATGCACCGCGGTCAGTTCGAGTAACACCAGCCACAAACCGCGCGTGAACAGGTAGCGGGCGAGCCCGAAGCGGCTTGTGCCTCGCGTGGTTGAGAGAAAAGCACTGGTGCCGGCCAAGAAAATAAAGGCCGGCGCACAGAAGTGGGTAATCCAGCGGGTAAAAAACAGACCGATATTGGTGTGGCCGAGATCCGTCGGGCTGAAAGTGGCATCGGTGAAATACCAGCGCACATGATCCAGCGCCATCAATACCACAACGAGCCCGCGCAATCGGAGACGTGCATGTTTTCCTTATTGCCACTGCCATGTCTAAACCCGTAGAGGGTAGAAATCGATCCGGGGGGCGTTCCTTCATCGCTCCTTGTCCTGCCCAGTATCCAATCCGAAGAACGGTATTCCCTGCGCCAGCGGCAGCGTCTCGCCCCAGTTGAGGGTATTGGTCTGCCGCCGCATGTACGCCTTCCAAGCGTCTGAACCCGCTTCCCGCCCGCCCCCGGTGTCCTTTTCGCCACCGAAGGCTCCGCCGATCTCCGCACCCGATGTGCCCACGTTGACATTGGCGATGCCGCAGTCGCTGCCTAAGACCGATAAGAACCGCTCGGCCGATCTGAGATTTAGGGTGAACAGCGCCGAAGAAAGCCCTTGCGACACACTATTCTGCAGAGCGATCGCCTCATCCAGAGTGCGGAAGGTCATCACATAGAGGATCGGAGCAAAGGTTTCCCGCTGAACGATGTCCCAGTGGTTTTCCGCCCGGATCAAGGTCGGCTCGACAAAGCAGCCACCGGGGCGGTCGTCGAGCACCCGTCCGCCGTAGAGCACCTCGCCTCCCCGGGTTTGGGCTTCATCGATGGTCTTCCGGTACGCCTCGACGGCCGCCGAACCGATGAGAGGCCCCATGAGAGTCGCGGGGTCCAGGGGATCACCGATCCGCACTTGGCCGTAGGCCCGGACCAGGCGCTCGACCACTTCGTTATAGAGGCTCTCGTGGACGATCAACCGCCGAATGCTGGTGCAGCGCTGGCCGGCCGTCCCCACGGCGCCGAACAGGATGGCCCGGATCGCTAGATTCAGATCGGCGGTTTCGTCGACGATGACGGCGTTGTTGCCGGACAGCTCCAAGAGGCTCCGCCCCAAACGCTCGGCGACTTTCACCGCCACCTGGCGACCCACGGGCGTGGAGCCGGTGAAGGAGATCAAGGGCAGCCGCGTATCCCGGACGAATCGATCGAGCAGTTCCGAGTTTTCCGGCAAGAAGGTGGAAAAGACGCCGGGATAGCCCATCTCCGCCACGATTCGATCACACAGGCGCTGCACCGCCACGGCGCAAAGGGGCGTCTTGGGCGAAGGCTTCCAGACCACCGTATCGCCGCACACCGCCGCAACGAAGGCATTCCAGGACCACACCGCCACCGGAAAATTGAAGCTGGTGATGACGCCCACCGGCCCCAAGGGATGCCACTGCTCGTAGAGACGGTGCTCGGGGCGCTCGGAAGGCATGGTGATGCCGTACAGCATGCGCGACAGCCCGACGGCGTAATCGGCCATGTCGATCATCTCCTGCACCTCGCCATCCCCTTCCGCCTTGATCTTGCCCATTTCTAGAGCCACCAGGCTGCCCAGCGCATCCTTGTGCTCGCGCAGGACCTCGCCGATCCGGCGAACTAGCGCGCCCCGCTCGGGTGCCGGGACCAGGCGCCACTCCTCGAAGGCTCGCCGGGCTTCTTCCAGCACGGTTTCGTACTGGGCTTCCGAGCACAGCGTAACCGCTGCGATCGGCTCGCCGGTAGCCGGATTGTAGGATGTCAGGAGCGGAGCGTCGTGGACGTCCAGCCACCCGCTGTAGGCGGCATAGCTGCCGATGTTGACGTCCTGAAGTTGCAGAGTCTCGAGCAGCCGATCCCTGGAGGCATTCTCGTGGGCGCTCATGGGAATCTCCGGATTTGGGAAAAAAGCGATTGCTCCGTTTAGATTCGGGGCGGCCGGGAGAGGTTCAGATCGCCGAAGATTCTCAACCTTCCGAGGACCGCTTGTTTTTGCCGGCATTTTGTATGCGATCAAAAAAGCCCTGTCGCCCGAATAGCGTTCCCAGGCACCGAACGACTGAAAGCGCGAGAGCGCGGCGGCGTGAAAATCGGTTGCCTCGGGAACGAACATCGAGAATCATTGCGGCATCGCTGTCGCCCGGTCTCGGTCCAAGACGGACCAGTGGCGATGAAAGGGTTGCTTCCAAGCCGACTATGGCCGCAGGCAGCGAACCGAACACAGTAGATGGAGGCGTTTCTGCTCGAACGGGAAGATGCCGACTCTCGGTTCGACGACGCCGGAGATGCGTGATGACTCGTTCATGGAATCCCTTCCCAAAAACTCAAGAATGTCGGTCTAAAGGCCTTGATGTCCCTAAGCGTGGAATAATGGGATCAGGAAAAAACGTCGTCACGAGCCGATCTGAAACGATCATCGAGGTGCAGAGGCATGCGTTTTACCGTTCGATCCCGATTTGAACCGAGCACTTCCCTAGCGAAGCGCCTGAAACGCTCGGCCGTGTTGGCGGCTCTGCTGGTCTCGGCGGTGGGCTGCGCTTCGCGGCCGGGTCTGTGGTCCTCCGGTCGGTGGGTGGACCTCACCCATTCTTTTTCTGCCGCAACCGTTTACTGGCCCACTGCGACGCCTTTCCGTTTGGAGCCGGTGTTTGTCGGGACGACCAAAAAGGGCTTTCATTACGAAGCCTATCAGTTCCGGGCGGCGGAACATGGCGGCACTCATCTGGATGCCCCGAATCACTTTTCCGCGAACGGACTCGCGGTCGATCGGATTCCGCTCGACCGGCTGATCGGTCCCGCCGTAGTGATCGACGTATCGTCCAAAGCCGCGGAAAATCCCGATTACCGGGTGAGCCTTGACGATCTTGCCGTCTGGGAAGAAGGCCACGGGCCGATACCCGAGCAGGCGATCGTGTTGCTGCGCACCGGTTACGATCGGTTTTGGCCGGACCCGGTCAAGTATTTGGGCACCGCCGAGCGGGGCGAGGCGGCGGTGGCGAAACTCCACTTCCCCGGTCTGGACCCCGAGGCCGCGCGCTGGCTGGCCCAACAGCGCCGCATCAAAGCCGTCGGATTGGATACGGCGAGCATCGATTACGGGCAGTCATCCCATTTCGAAACCCATCGGATCCTCTCGCAAAAACGCATTCCGATCTTCGAAAACGTCGCCCGGCTCGGCGAATTGCCGGCGACGGGCGCCGTGGTGGTGGCCTTGCCGATGAAGATCGAAGGCGGCAGCGGTGCGCCCCTCCGGATTATCGCGTGGGCGCCTGAAAAGAATCGTTAGAGCATTTTCTGGTCTCGTGTAGCGCCCGCTATTGCGTGCATTACAGGTTTTAGTCCCCGTTCGGACGCCCCGAGCATCGGAGCCTGGCACCGGAATCGCCCAACGGGGCGCGGCAGGGCGAGGCGGATAAGACGCGTGTCGGTGAACACGCGTCCCGCCGAGCGGGTTCGCCACGGACGGCGAACCCCGGCCTTCTTGGCGATGCAGGATAGCATCGCCAAGAAGCCGCGCGGCGACCGAGGCACACGGAGGTGCCTTCGGTCGGCCCCGGTGCCGGACGAGACGCGCAGGATTAGGGCGTTCGCCGGGTGGCCTTTTCTTTGGTTCCTTTCTTTTGGCCAAGCAAAAGAAAGGAACCCGCGTGCGGGGCGGCTCCCCGCTTTCAAACGAGTGGCCGCCTTCGGCGGCACCTTTAGGTAAGGCGGCTTTCCAATCCATGCCGCCGCTATACCGTGGTGAAAAACGCGCTAGCGCGACCTACAAGGCATCGCGCGGCGAATGGCTCTGGAACGATGCCGGTGACGCGTTTTTTCATCGCTCTTTGTCCTGCCCGGTATCCAATCCGAAGAACCGTATTCCCTGCGCCAGCGGCAGCGTCTCGCCCCAGTTGAGAGTATTGGTCTGCCGCCGCATGTATGCCTTCCAGGCGTCTGAACCCGCTTCCCGGCCGCTCTGAGATTCCGGGTGAACAGCGCCGAAGACTCTCAACCTTCCGAGGGCTCATTTGTCCAAATAGGTAGGCCGGGATAAGCCTGTCCTGAGCGCGGTCAAAGGGCGCTAGCGTTTCCGGCAAATCCCGGTTAGACATGGTATCCGCCGGGAACCGATTAGCGCCCCTTCGTCTGGGCTCAGGACAGGCTTATCCCGGCCTACCTAGGCGCTCCACAAAGGCAGAGAGGTCTTGAGATGTCCAGCCTACATGATGATTTTGCCCGCACCCTGGTCCGCGAGGTACTCGCCGGCCCGACTACCCTCCGCGCCGATCCCGATCATCCCGGCAAGCTTTTAGCGCCGCGTCCCGACGGCCAAATGGCCAGCATCGATCTGACGCCTTTCGAGGCGGAACCGCAACCGATGACCGCCGGCCATTATTTTCATGGGATCAGAACCGTCGACGGGCTCTTAGCGGCCTATCGGGAAGCTCGGCAATCCAAACCGTTCGAAGCGGATCTGCCGGGCGCTTGCGAACATGTGGATCCTTATGCCCGCGAGTTTCTGGACGGCGTGCTGGCTCGTGCCCGGAGTTTTCTGACTGATCCCGAGGCGAAGCTGATCGGCGATTGGGTCGGCCAGTTCGATGTCTATGTGGCGGTCAAGGCCATCGAATCGCTGCTGTACAGCCAGGCCGACCTGACCTTGCTGAAGATCGCGCCGCGCCTGGACTGGACGGTCCATTTCGATCATCTGGCGATCCGCTGCGGTTCGTCGGCCCACGGCGATGCGGAACGGGTCGTGGAGAACCTTCGCCGGCATCACGGCTATGTGCCCTCGCAGGTCGAAGGCGAAGATTTCTATCAGTTCGAAGACGGCTGGAACGCCTACCTGCTCTACAAAATCCTGGAAAACGGCCAGGTACTGCGGCTGTTCATCGACCAGTCCGATGCCGATAATCCTACCCAGATCATCCAGCACTGGAACCACGTCTACGGCTACACCGCCCATCATCTCGCGATACGGGCCACGCGTTTCGAGGAAGGCCGCCGCGTCGCGGTCGGCTTGTCGAAGCTGATGCACACCATGGAGGCGGAAGGCGTCGGCATCATGACCCCGACGGGAGACTACACCGACCGGCTGCTGCTCCAGGTATTCACCCGGCCCGAACGCAACCGGGACATTCCGGAACGGATTCGGGAGGTCTTGAGGACTTACAGCGCGGAGCTGGAAACCGTCATCGAGAACGCCAAGCTCCTGGAACTCCTGTCGCGCCGCGAGATGAGCCCCGATCTAGCCGAGAAGTTCTTCGCGCTCTATGACATTCCTTACGAGGCGGACAATCCGCTCCATTCCGCCCCTATCTACAACTACTTCCTGCCGGAACAGGCGGCCCACGTCATTCGTACTTCGGTCCAAACGGCCGCCTAGTGAGGAAACGACGTCATGCGGAACGTCTGCGTCCCGGGCGCCGGCACTATCGTGCCCTGATTGCCGGCCTGTTTTCCCGAACCGGCGACTACACCGTTCAGTTAGCCGATTATGATGAAAACGCCCTGCAACGGGCCATGCAGTAGGTAGATACCGTCTTGGCGGTCACGATGCAAGCGCATACTGAGGATTGAAGGGCTGACCGGATTTGAGGACGCCGTAGGCAAGAACGAGGAGTTTGCGCATGGCGGCACAGGCGATGACTTTGCCGTTCTTGCCTTGCGCTTTGAGGCGCTCACAAAAGGCCCGGATCAGCGGATTGTGGCGCCAGGCGACCAGAGCCGGCA
>Ga0196971_1000842_pt1 | contig 17558 bp, 20 predicted proteins | sample S1v_1013CmetaG_FD_148660 | JGI IMG/M metagenome (GOLD analysis project Ga0196971, IMG submission 148660) | Soil microbial communities from Anza Borrego desert, Southern California, United States - S1+v_10-13C | ecosystem: Environmental > Terrestrial > Soil > Desert | place: USA: California... | reverse complement strand
CGGCGCTGTTCCTGCCTTACCCAAATCTGAAGCTCATCGTCATCGATGAAGAGCATGACTCTTCTTATAAGCAGGAAGAGGGCGTCATCTATCAGGCGCGCGATCTCGCCGTGGCGCGCGCCAAGCTCGGCGACGCGATGGTGATCCTCGCCAGCGCGACGCCGTCTTTGGAAACGCTCGTTAACGCGCAGTCGGGACGCTACGCGCACATCAAGCTGCCATCGCGCCATGGCACTGCTGAATTGCCGGATGTCGAACTCATCGATTTGAAGATCGATGCGCCGGAGAAGGGCCGGTGGCTGTCGCCGAAGCTGATCCGCGGCGCGGCCGAAGCGTTGCTGCGCGGCGAGCAAGCGCTGTTCTATATGAACCGCCGCGGCTACGCGCCGCTGACTTTGTGCAAAGGCTGCGGCCATCGCATGCGTTCGCCGGATAGCGATTCATGGCTGGTCGAGCATCGCTATTCGGGGCGGCTAGTGTGCCACCTCACCGGCTTTTCGATTCCGAAGCCGAAGGAATGTCCGGAATGTCTGGCGCCGGATAGCTTCACTTCGATCGGCCCGGGGGTGGAGCGGATCGAGGAAGAGGTGCGCTTCTTCTTTCCGGAAGCGCGGATCGAGATTTTCTCGTCGGACACGACGCCGAACGGCGATGCGGTGCGCGATCTGGTGGCGCGGATGGAGCGCAATGAGATCGACATTCTGATCGGCACGCAAATCGTCGCCAAGGGCCACAACTTTCCGAACCTGACGTTCGTTGGCGTTGTCGATGCCGATCTGGGCTTGAAGGGCGGCGATCTTCGTGCAGGTGAGCGCACGTTCCAGCTCGTCAGCCAAGTCGCGGGTCGGGCAGGGCGTCACGAGAAAAAGGGGCGGGCGCTGATCCAGACCTACGCGCCGCAGGAGCCGGTGATGCAGGCGCTGCTGGCGCAAGATCGCGACGCCTTCTTCGCCGCGGAGATCGCCGAGCGCGAAGCCGCGGGCATGCCGCCTTATGGGCGCTTGGCGGCGATCATCGTCTCGGCGCCGGATGAATTGCTCGCGAACGATGCGGCGAAGCTGATGGGGGAGAAGGCGCCTGTTGTTGACGGGCTTGACCTTTGGGGACCGGCGCCTGCGCCGCTCAGCGTCATCCGCGGCATGCACCGACGGCGCTTTTTGATCCGCGCTAATCGCGGCGTGGATGTGAGCGCGTTTCTGGCCGCGTGGTCGAGCCGCGTGAAACTGCACAGCGCCGTGCGCGTGCAGATCGATGTCGATCCTTATTCGTTTTTGTGAGCGTACTCCCGCGCGAGAGGGTCGTCCGGAAAGTCGGCTTTCCATTGATTCAGCGCTGAAGCATTCATCTGGGCAGACACAAATCGCGCTAGACCGGGGCGCTGCAGTCGTGGGCCAATGACGTCGAGCAGTTTTTCCCACATGCTTGCGGCCTCATGAGGGTCCGGTGGCCAAGCGAGAGTGTGAACGGAGTTGAACGGGACGGGGAGGCTGCACGGCTCAAGCATAATGGCGACTAACTTGTCCGTATTAAACGCGTAGAGCGCTTCTGCTTGAACCCATTTCGATTGTACCGAGTTAGCCGTCCAAAGGACGAGTACTAGACGCGCGGTTTGGATGCGTCCGTCGATAGTGCGCGCAAAATCGTCCATTGGCGCAAGCTCGCGATCCATCCAAGTCGCGATCTGCAGGTGGTTCAGCGAGTCCGCAAATTGAGCGGCGACTGTGCGATCTTTAGCAGAGTAAGAAACGAACACGTCGGGGCGATCAAGATCAATCTCGCAAGAGCGCATCTCCACAACGCTAAAGGTGTTCAGCCGACCTCCCAGATTTAAGATGAAGACAGCGCCGTGAGCGGCAGCGACGTCAAACGCTGCAACGAGATCGGTCGAAGGAAACATCCTTCGAAAGAATTCGTCGCTAATAAGCGACCTCAAGCACACAGAGAAGAAGGGCTTGCACAGCGCGTACGACCCGCCTAGCGATGAGACCTGACGCTCAAAGCGGGCCGTAAATATTGCTATCGACTGGGACCACTCGAGCAATTCGTCTGCGCTTAGTTTGCGACCTCGCAAAGAGCTGGCAATCTTCCGAACGGATGCGAGAACGAGTTCGGTGCGTTCATCGCGACGATTAAGTGGACTGGTGCCTAACCTGGTGTCAGTGATATGGAAGAGTGTGCACCAGAGGAACATTTCGAGAAAGATGATGGAGGCACCATCAACTTGGTCACCGAGGCGTCCGAGCTTGGACATGACTTGATTTCGAGCACTTTGGACCAATCCCTGCAGGTATGATCTTTCGAAGAGATTGGGCATTCAGGAAAGCTCACATATTGTGTCGCGCAAAAGTAGGCCCTCGATAGCTCATGTACACCCCCTTCGATCTCACCGGCCGGGTCGCGCTCGTCACTGGCGGAAACGGCGGCATCGGCCTCGGCATGGCCGAGGCGATGGCCCAAGCCGGCGCGAGCGTTGAGATTTGGGGGACGAACCCGGAGAAGAACGGGCGGGCGCTCGAGCGGCTGAAGGCGCATGGGACGAAGGTGCATGCGCGCATCGTCGATGTGTCGACGGAAGCGAATGTCGTCGCCGGGTTCAACGAGACGCTCGCCACGTTCGGGCGCGTCGATGCGTGCTTCGCGAATGCGGGCGTGTCCAATCGCTGGAAGTCGTTCCTCGATATTGGCGGTGAGGATTATCGTCGGGTGATGGCGATCAATCTCGACGGCATGATCTGGACCATGCGCGAAGCGTGCCGGCACGTGAAGGCGCGCGCGGAGGCGGGCGATCCGGGCGGCTCGATCGCGGCGGTGGCGAGCCTCGGCGCGTTGTTCGGCGCGGCGCGCAACCAGGATTACACGGCGACGAAAGCGGCCATCGTCGCCGTGACGAACGGCATCGCCGTGGAGTTCGCGCGCTATGGCGTGCGGGCCAATTCGATCCTGCCGGGCTGGATCGCCACCGAGATGACGGACGCGGCGCAGCACAATGACGTGTTCACGAAGAACGTCATTGCCCGCGTGCCTTTCCGGCGCTGGGGCCGGCCGGACGAGTTCGGCGGCATCGCCGTCTATCTCGCCAGCGACGCCTCGAGCTTTCACACTGGCGACTCGATCCTGATCGACGGCGCGTTTTCGAAGTTCTGATGCTGCGCGCCGCGCTCACCGGCTTGGCGCTTCTGCTCTTGCCGGCGTGCGCGCATGCGCAGGACGAATATGTCCCGCGCCCGGATCTGCCGATCGTGCGGGCGACGGCGAACGTGATCGTCCAGGCGCTGCCGGAGAGCCGCTATAGCGATTGGGGCTATGGCTGGGGGCCAGTGAGCACGCGCGTTTCGCGCTTCGTGCATTGGCACATCTATGAGCCCGACCCGCGGGATCGGCCGGCGGACGCGATCGTCCGGCGTAATGGTTGGATCGACGGTGAGGGCGTCAATGTCGGCGTCTCGGTGTTCGGCGGCGACGATAACGTGACAATGCTCTCGTTCGAGTATCGCACGTTTCACACGCTCGACCTGCTGGCGGCGCTACGCGCAGCCGGCGCCGAGGTCTCATTCCAAGCCGACTACGAAAGTTATTCCGAACATGTCATCACGCCGCCGGGACGCGCGCCCGGCCTGCTGACGACGCGCCGCGTCTGCACGCCGGAAGGATCGCGCGCGGCGCGACGCTGTCATAACGAAGCGGAGCTGACGTTCGCGTTCGAGTGACTGGCTATCCGGCGCTGCTCGCGATGGTGATAGGAGCAGGCGCGCCGAGTCTTTGCTTGAACGTGCGCGACAAGAGCCACATCGCCAGCACACACTGAAATACGACCGAAGCAACCGAAAGATACCAGACGTATTCCAGCCGGTGCCACGGCTGATAGGTGAGCCAGATCGCCGGCGCGACGAAGGTCAGCGTGCGTGTGGCGCTGGCGAGCAGGGAAGGGCGGGTGTCGCCCATGCCTTGAAACAGGCTGCCGCCCGCCATCACCAAGCCGCTGAAGACGAAATTCCACGAGACGATCTGCAGATATTCGACGGTGATCGTGAGCACCTCGGGATCGCTAGTGAAAGGCCGCACCATCAGCTCCGGCGCGACATGGCAGAGCAGCGAGAGCGTCAGCATGACAGCCGATCCGATCAGAGCGGTCTGCTTGAACGTTTCGCGCACGCGGTCATAGCGTTTGGCGCCGTAATTCTGACCGGCGATTGGCGCGGCGGCGAAGGCGATCGCCATGGCCGGCAGGAAGATCGACTGCATGATGCGGCCGCCGATGCCGAACCCGGCCTGCGCCTCGGCGCCGAAATCGCGGATCACCCAATAGATCACCACGAAGATCACGAACATCAGCAGGAATTCGATCGAGGTGGGCAGGCCGATGAAGATGATGCGCTTCCAGGCGTCGAGCTTGGGCTTCAGCGTGGAGATGTGCAGTCGCAGATAGCTCTGCACGCGCGGAAACATGAGAACGAGCCCGATCGTGCCGACAATTGAGGCGATGGTGCTGGCCCAACCTGCGCCCGCCGCGCCTAGGGGCACGCCGGTGCCGACACCGGCGATCAGCACCGGCGCGAGCGCGGCGTTGATCAGTACGGTGACGGTTTGCAAGACCATGGTTGGCATCGTGACGCCGGCGCCGCGCAGTGCGGAGATCATCGCTTGTGTCGGAAACATCAAAGCGAGCGAGGGCATAAAGGCGTAAAGATAGGCGCGGCCCTCGGCAGCGCTGGCTGCGTCGGCGGTCAGCACGTTCACGCCCAGCGCGCCGAACGCATAGCCGAACACCAGCATCGCCACAGCGCCGAATAGCGACATCGAGATCGCCTGGTCCGACATCAAATTCGCTTCGGCTTCGTCCTTTTTGCCGACGGCTTGCGCCACCGTCGCCATCACGCCGATGCTGATCAACTGCGAGGCGGCGAGCGCGAGAAAGAAGATGTTGCCAGCGGCGCTGACGCCGGCGATCGCCGCGTTGCCGAGGCGCGAGACGAAATAGAGATCGACGATGAAATAGAGCGTCTGAAAGATCAGGCTGAGGCCGATGAAGGCCGCCATGCCGAGTAGGTGCGCGGTAATCGAACCTTGCGTGAGATCACGCACCCGCAAAGCCTTTGATCAACAGCACCACAGCGTCTGCGCCGGCTTTGCGGTCTTCGGCGATCTCGGTGTATTCCGGCGACGTCGCCCAGGCGCGGAACGCGGCGGCGTCAGCGAACTCCATCAGCACGACCTTATTGCGGTCCCACCATTGGCCTTCGAGCACGCGCGGGCTTTCGTCGGCCGCGAGCAGCTTGCCGTTGTACTTTTCCAGCACCGGCATGAAGCGGCTCATGTAGCGGCCATAGCGTTCGGCATCGTGGATGCGCAATTGCGCGAGGGCGTAGACACTCATGGCTCAGCCGCGGCGGAAGGCGAGGCGAGCGCACACCTGATCCGGGCTGTAAGGCACGGTTTCGGTCTGCCCATCGGGCCGCGTTTCGAACTGGAGTTCCTGCTTCAAGCCGACGATCTGCACCGCGCCGTCGGCAGCCTCGTAATAGCCGAGCGCGGCCGCGCCGTCGGCGCCGCACAGGAACGGAGCGCCGCTATTCTCCGCCGGCGTCGCACGATAAAGCACCGGCGCTTCTTCGCCGAACAGACCCATGATCTGCGCCAGCGCGCCGCCCGGGTTTTGCGCGAGCAGATCGTTGTTGGTGTGGTTGGCCTGCTGGAACAGCATGGTGCGCCCATCGGCGTGCCGGAGCGTGAGCGTCACCACCGGATCCATGCCTTCTTGCGCAGCGTAGGTGGTGAAATCGGCGGTGATGCGCTCGCCGGCGGCGAGCGAGGTCGAGGCGTCAGCGGCGACGAGATTGGTTCTCGTCGTCGTGCCGCCGGGCGCGGCGCAGGCGCTGAGCGCAAGCGCCGCCGCCGCCAGGATGAACGAACGCATGCCTTGCCTCCTCAATGCGCGGCGGGGTTTTGCTGCGCCTTTGCGGCTTTCTTCTTCTGCGCGTTGCGGGACATCATGTTGAGCCCTTCCACCAGCGCCGAGAACGCCATCGCCGCGTAGATATAGCCCTTCGGCACGTGAACGCCGAAGCCTTCCGCGATCAGCACCATGCCGATCATCAAAAGGAAGCCCAGAGCCAGCATCACGACTGTGGGGTTTTTGTGAATGAAGTTCGCGACCGGATCGGCGGCGAGTAACATCACTGTAACCGCCACGATCACCGCGACCACCATGATCGGCACGTGATCGGTCATGCCGACGGCGGTCAGGATCGAGTCGATCGAGAAGACGAGGTCGAGCAGGATGATCTGGAAGATCGCTGCGCCGAAATTCATGGCGACCGGCGCTTTCTTATCCAGCACGTCATCTGTCGGCACCGGATCTACATTGTGGTGAATTTCCTTGGTGGCCTTCCAGACGAGGAAGAGGCCGCCGGCGATCAGGATAAGATCGCGCCAGGAGAAGGCGGTCTCGAATGTCGGCGCGCCGTGTTCATCCAGCGCACCGGCGACGCCGAGATCGAACAGCGGCGCGGTGAGGCCGACGATGAAGGCGATCGTCGAAAGCAGCACCAGGCGCATGCCGAGCGCGAGGCCAATGCCGATGCGGCGCGCGCGCGGGCGCTGCGCTTCGGGCAGCTTGTTGGTCAGGATCGAGATGAAAATCAAATTGTCGATGCCCAGCACGACCTCCATCACGATCAAAGTGATGAGCGCCGCCCAAGCGGCCGGGTCAGAAAGCAGCGGCGCGATATTCCAATCCATGCGTCAGATCCCTCTTTGGCGGTCCGATGTAAGGGATTGCGGTCTGGCCGGGAAGGGTGTCAGAGCGCTCTTGTCTTGCGCGCGCCCGAAACGATGTTTGAATGCGGGCCGGGCGATGCGGGCCGCCATTTCAAGGATTGACCGGTGCAGCTGCCGATCCTCCGTTCGCTGGCCATGGTCGCGGTGGGCAACGCCGCGCTCTCCGGCCGTGACGTGCGCGGCTTCTGGCCGGACGATCCGATCTTTCGCTACACCGCCTCGTTCTCGTTCTTGACGCCGCGCGAAACGGGGCCGCTGAAGCAAGTCGCATCCGAGCCGGCGTCCTGGTTTGAGAAGCTGGCCAAACGCGGCTGCGCCGGTCTGCGGCTGCACGCGGCGCCGATGCAACAGAGCCAAAAGCTCGGCCACGTCGATGAGCACATGCTGGTCGGACTTGTCGGCGGCGGGCCGCGCTGGCTGATCGAGCCCGTGTACGGCGACCGCTCCGAACTGTGGGAGGGCTTCGACCGGGTCGGCGATCAGAAAGCGCCTGACAAGAAAATCTGGCTGAGCGCCTACGTTCTGATCGGCGAAGCGGAGTCCGGCGAGCCGGCCGACGTGGATGTCGCAGGCGCCAGCCAGGATTTGCGCGAAGCGTTGATTTCGACTGAGACTGTGGCGCGCGGTTTACCGGGCGCTCCCTTCGCGGACCAATTCGTCGCCGGCCGCAGGGCGCTTGATGGTCAAGACGCGGCGCCGCCGCCCCCGTTCATGCGCTTCACCGAGCTGTCGCCGGACGCGACGCGGCTATTGCAAGCTGCCGGGCGCGCTTGGGTGTTCGGCGCGATGGGCAGCTGGAACGACCTCACGCCGGAAGCGGCGCTGAAGCCGAGCTATGAGCGGTCATCGAAAGTATTGTTCGGGGCGCTGCAGCGCGCGGTGCTGGTGGTCGCGAACTCGACTTATCGCGGCTGAGACTCTTGGCCGATCGCGATCAGCGCGTCGAACATCTCATCGGAAAAGCGGATCAGCGCGACGCCCGCTTTCGCTTGCGCCTTGGCCTCGATCATCTCGACCAGGCCGTTCGCCAGCGCCGCATCATCTGCGCCAGTGACCGCTTCAAGCACGCGCGCACTGGCGTGCCCGAAGCGGTCAAGGGCGCTGGTGAGGGCCACGGCGGCGTGGGGGATCGCCGTCATGTGAAGGATGATGCCAGAGCACGTTTAAGCTCTCGTTCAGAAAGCTGGTGAATGGGTGAAAACTATAAGTCGGGATTGGGTTTTCGGGATTCGGGATTGGATGTTTGCACGAGGCGCACCCAATCCCCATCCCCCAATCCCGATTAAGCGTGAATGTCCCGATCCTTCGTCTCGGGCCAGAAGAAGAAGGTGATGATCACTGCGAGCGCGGTGACGATGACCGGGAACCAGAGCCCCATATAGATAGAGCCGGTGGCGGTGTTGATCGCGAACACGATCGCGGGCAACAGGCCGCCGAACCAGCCCGTGCCGACGTGATAGGGAAAGCTCATCGCCGTGTAGCGGATGCGGGTGGGGAAGAGTTCCACCAGCGCCGCTGCTTGCGGGCCGTAAAGCGCGCACGCGGCGACGATGAAGAGCGCCATCATGGCGATGACGCCCCACTTTTCGGCGAACACGCGCAGAATTTCGCTGACGCTCCAATTCTGCATCGGCCCGGGCGCTGCAGTCGGGTAGCCGGCTTCGCCGAGCGCTTCGCGCAATTGTGCGGCGAACGCGGTGCGGGTGGCGCGGATTTCGCTCGCGCTCTGGCCGACCGCGCTGACGCTTTCGATCTCGACGTCGTCGCCGATGACGACCCGCGCGCTTTGGCCGATCGGCGCGTTCACTGTCGTGTAGGAGACGCCCGCGTTTGAAAGCGCGCTCTTGGCGATGTCGCAGGCGGTGGCGAATTGCGCGGCGCCGCCGGTGAGATCGAGCTGGAAGGTGCAATCGTCGGGATTGGCGTAGACGATGACGGGCGTGGTCTCCGAGGCTTCCGCCAGCGCCGGATTGCCGGCGCGGGTGATGTAGTGGAAGCCCGGAAAGTAAAGCGCCAGCATCAGCAGCATGCCGAACAGCATCACCGGCTTGCGGCCGACCGAGTCGGAGAGCCGCGCGAAGAATATATAGAGCGGCGCGGAGATCAGCACGACCGTGATCATGATCAGGTTCACGGTCTGGCTGTCGAACTTGAGGATGCGTTCGAGGAAGAACTGCGAATAGAAGTGCGCCGTGTACCAGACGACGCCCTGCGCCATCATCACGCCGAACAGCGCCAGCAGCACGATCTTCAGATTGCGCCACTCGGTGAAGCTCTCGGCGTAAGCGCGCTTGGAGACGCCGCCTTCGTTTTGCAGCTTCTTGAACGCGGGGCTCTCTTCCAGCTGCAGGCGAATCCAGACGGAAATGCCGAGCAGGGCGATCGAAAGCAAAAACGGAAGCCGCCAGCCCCATTCGCGGAACGCCTCTTCGCCCATCAAGGCGCGCGTCCCGAGCACGACACCCAAGGCGCCAATCAGGCCGATCGAAGCGGTGCCTTGAATCCAGCCGGTGGCGCTGCCGCGGCGGTGCGCCGGCGCGTGTTCCGCGACATAAATCGCCGCGCCGCCATATTCGCCGCCGAGCGCGAACCCCTGTAGCACGCGCATAGTGACGAGCAGAACGGGAGCCCAAACGCCGATCTGCTCCGCTGTCGGCAGCAGGCCAATGGCGAACGTCGAAAGCCCCATGATGGCGATGGTGATCAGGAACGCGCCCTTGCGGCCGGTCGAGTCGCCGATCTTGCCGAACACCAGCGCGCCGATGGGGCGGACGATGAACCCGACGGCGAATGTCAGCAGCGTAAAAACGAACGCCTGCGCGTCCGGCAGCCCGGTAAAGAAGTTGGCGCGGATGACGTCGGCGATGACGGCGTAGACGAAGAAGTCGTACCACTCGAACACCGTGCCTGCGGCGGACGCGGCCACCACCTGGCGCATCTTCGACGCCGGAACATCAGGACTGGTTGGCGCAGGCGCGCTCGCTTCGGTCATCGGTCGGTTCCCCCCGCGCTCGTCGGCGCTTTTGTCGCTGATGCGCCGCCGCCGGGGCCGGTTGTCAAGCCGGAAGACGCCATGGTACTTCGCGCGCGCGTCAAAGACCCCGCGCGATCGGTTCGCCGCGGCGCTTTGGCGTTTGGGTTTTCCCCAAGCGGCGCAATCCAGGCCCGCAGGCGTCCCAGGGGACGCCGGCGGCGGCAACAGCGAGACAGACGTGGCACAATCCTTCGAGAGCGGGGCTTCCGAAGCGGCGGCGCGCTATGCGTCCGCAGTGTTCGATTTAGCCAAGCAATCCAAGGCCTTGGAGGCGGTCGAGAAGGATTTCGCGACCTTCGCCGCGGCGTGGAAGGAAAGCGCCGACCTGCGCGAAGTCGCCGCCTCGCCGCTGATCGATCCGGCCGAGAAGGCGAAGGCGCTGACCGCCGTCGCGGCTAAGTTGGGTCTCTCCGAATTGGGCCGCAAAACCATCGGCGTCGCCGCGCAGAACCGGCGCGCCGCTGAGCTGCCGGGCATCTTCTCCACCTACCGTGCGCTCGTCGCTCGTGAACGCGGCGCCCGCCAAGTTGAGATCGTCTCCGCCCGGCCGCTGGCCGAGGCCGAAAAAGCCGCCATCGTCGACGCGCTGGGCAAACAGCTCGGCGCCAAGGTCGAGGCCGAAACGCGTGTCGACGACAGCCTGATCGGCGGGTTCGTTGTCCGCGTCGGCTCCCGCCAGTTCGACGCTTCCGTCAAAGCCAAGCTGGACGCGCTGCGTCTGGCCCTGAAATCCGCCTGAAGGGGTAAGTAATGGACGTCCGCGCCGCTGAAATTTCCGCAATCCTGAAAGAGCAAATCCAGGGCTTCGGCTCGGAAGCGAAGGTCTCTGAAGTCGGCCGCATCCTGTCGGTCGGCGACGGCATCGCGCGCGTCTACGGCCTCGAAAAAGTGCAGGCCGGCGAGATGGTCGAGTTTCCGGGCGGCGTGCGCGGCATGGCCTTGAACCTCGAGCGCGACAATGTCGGCGTCGTTATTTTCGGCGACGACCGTGGCCTGAAAGAAGGCGACACCGTTAAGCGCCTCGGCCAGATCGTTGACGTGCCGGTCGGCAAGGGCCTCCTCGGCCGCGTCGTCGACGCGCTCGGCAATCCGATCGACGGCAAGGGCCCGATCAAGGCCGAAGCCCGTTCGACCGTGGACGTGAAGGCGCCGGGCATCATTCCGCGCAAATCGGTGCACGAGCCGATGCAGACCGGCATCAAGGCGATCGACGCTCTGATCCCGATCGGCCGCGGCCAGCGCGAGCTGATCATCGGCGACCGCCAAACCGGCAAGACCGCCGTCGCGCTCGACACCATTCTCTATCAGCGCGAAGCGCACGAGAAGAACGCGTCGGAAAGCGAAAAGCTCTACTGCATTTATGTTGTCGTCGGCCAAAAGCGCTCGACGGTGGCGCAACTCGTGAAGACGCTCGAAGACAAGGGCGCGCTGCAATACTCGATCATCGTCGCCGCGACCGCTTCGGACGCCGCGCCGCTGCAATACCTTGCGCCGATGTCGGGCTGCGCCATGGGCGAATATTTCCGCGACAACGGCATGCACGCGCTCATCATCTATGATGACTTGTCGAAGCAGGCCGTCGCCTATCGTCAGATGTCGCTGTTGCTGCGCCGTCCGCCGGGCCGCGAAGCCTACCCGGGCGACGTCTTCTATCTTCACTCGCGCCTGCTTGAGCGCGCGGCGAAGCTGAACGAAGATAACAAGTCGGGCTCGCTGACGGCGCTGCCGATCATTGAAACCCAAGCCAACGACGTCTCGGCCTACATTCCGACCAACGTGATTTCGATCACCGACGGCCAGATCTTCTTGGAAACGGATCTGTTCTTCCAAGGCATCCGTCCGGCGCTCAATGTCGGTATTTCGGTGTCGCGCGTCGGCGGCAACGCGCAGATCAAGGCGATGAAACAAGTCGCCGGCCCGCTGAAAGGCGAACTCGCGCAATACCGCGAAATGGCGGCGTTCGCGAAGTTCGGCTCCGACCTCGACGCGGCGACGCAGCGCCTCCTGAACCGCGGCGCGCGCCTGACGGAACTGTTGAAGCAGCCGCAATTCTCGCCGGTGCCGGTCGAAGAGCAGATCGTGCTGATCTATGCCGGCACGCGCGGTTATCTCGATAAGGTCGCGGTGGCTGACGTCGGCCGCTACGAGAGCGAGCTGGTGTCGTGGATGCGCGCGAAGAAGGGCGATCTGTTGAAGGCGATCACCGACAAGAAGGACATCGGCAAGGACGGCATCGAGGACAAGCTGAAGGCGTCCCTCGAAGAATTCGGCGCGACGTTCGCTTAAGGATTAGAGATGCCGAGCTTAAAAGAGTTCCGCAATCGCATTGCCAGCGTGAAATCCACGCAGAAGATCACCAAGGCGATGCAGATGGTGGCGGCCGCGAAGCTGAAGCGGGCGCAGAGCCAAGCTGAGGCTGCGCGTCCGTACGCGGGTCGCATGGCGCGCGTGATCGCCAACCTCGCTGCCGCGGTGAAGGGCGATGACGCGCCGGCTTTGCTGCGCGGCACTGGCGCCGACCAGGTCCACCTTGTCGTCGTGATGACGAGTGAGCGCGGCCTTTGCGGCGGCTTCAACACGCAGATCGTGCGCGCGGCGCGCGATCGCATCAACGAACTTCTGGCCGCCGGCAAAACCGTAAAGATTCTCGCCGTCGGCAAGAAAGGGCGCGACCAATTGCGCCGGCTGCACGGCGACAAGATCATCCAGTTCGTCGATCTCTCGGCTTTCCGCAACATCGGCGCGGATGCCTCGAACCAGGTGCGCGAAGCGATCCTCGATCTCTACGCGCGCGGCGAATTCGATGTGGCGACCCTGTTCTTCTCGCGCTTCCAATCGGTGATCGCGCAAGTGCCGACGGCGCTGCAGCTGATCCCGGCGAAGGCGCCGGAAGGCGTCTCGCCGCCGGATTTGAAAGGCGCGATCTACGAATACGAGCCGAACGAAGCGGAAATTCTCGAAACTCTGCTGCCGCAATATCTGAATGGTCAGATCCTGCAGGCGCTGCTGGAAAACCAGGCCGGTTTCTACGGCGCACAGATGAGCGCGATGGACAATGCGACGCGCAACGCCGGCGACCTCATCCGCAAGCTGACGCTCCGCTATAACCGTCAGCGCCAAGCGAACATCACCAAAGAACTGATCGAAATCATCTCCGGGGCGGAGGCTCTGTAAGGAGAACGCACATGGCAGACGCACTCTACAAGACCAAGGCAATCGCCAAGGGCGGCCGCGCGGGCGGCAAGGTGTCGCTCGCCGAAGGCGGCGTCTATTTCCATATGGAGCACTCGAAACCGCTGGGCGGTTCGGGCGAGGGCGTGAACCCGGAGCAATTGTTCGCGATGGGGTGGGCGACCTGCTTTAACGGCGCGGTGCTGTTCATCGCCGGGCAAAAGAAGCTCGATGCGACGAAGGCGATCGTGACCTGCGAAGTCGGCATCGGACGTGAAGAAGGCGGGCTGGGTCTCTCCGCGAAGCTCACGCTGGCCGTGCCGGGGCTGGAGCGCGCACAAGTGCAAGAGTTGATCGAAGCGGCGCACCAGATGTGCCCGTACTCGAAGGCGACGCGCAACAACATCCCGGTCGAACTGGAGGTCGTGGACGCATGATGCGCCGCGTCGCTCGTTGGGCGCTGATCGCAGCGCCCTTCGTCGCGGTAGCCGCAGGCATCGTTGCAGCACGTTTGATGAATTAACGCCGCACGCCGGCGCACAGGACTGACGAGGAAGAGTGAGAATGGCACAGCAAAGCAAAGGACGCATCGCGCAGGTGATCGGCGCCGTCGTCGACGTCGAGTTCGACGGCCCCCTGCCGGATATCTACAACGCGCTCGAGACGACGAACAAAGGCGCCCGCCTCGTCCTCGAAGTGGCGACGCACCTCGGTGAATCCACCGTGCGCACCATTGCTATGGACGCGACCGACGGCCTCGTCCGCGGTCAGGACGTCGTCGATACCGGCGCGCCGATCTCGGTGCCCGTCGGCGAAGAGACGCTGGGCCGCATTCTGAACGTCATCGGCGAGCCGATCGATGAAGCTGGCCCTGTGAAAACCACCACGCGCCGCGCCATCCACCAGCCGGCCCCGGCTTTCGTCGATCAAAAGCCGTCGCCGGAAATTCTCGTCACCGGCATCAAAGTCGTCGATCTGCTCTGCCCGTACGCGAAGGGCGGCAAGATTGGTCTGTTCGGCGGCGCCGGCGTCGGCAAGACGGTGCTGATCCAAGAGCTGATCAACAACATCGCGAAAGCTTACGGCGGCTATTCGGTGTTCGCCGGCGTCGGTGAACGCACGCGCGAAGGCAACGACCTTTATCACGAAATGATCGAGTCGAACGTCAACAAGGCGGGCGGCGGCCAAGGCTCGCGCTGCGCGCTCGTGTTCGGCCAGATGAACGAACCGCCGGGCGCGCGCGCCCGCGTCGCGCTCTCGGGCCTCACCATCGCCGAGCACTTCCGCGATCAGGGCAAGGACATTCTGTTCTTCGTCGACAACGTGTTCCGCTTCACGCAAGCCGGCTCGGAAGTGTCGGCGCTGCTTGGCCGTATTCCGTCGGCGGTCGGCTATCAGCCGACTTTGGCGACCGAGATGGGCGCCATGCAGGAGCGCATCACTTCGACCACCAAGGGCTCGATCACCTCGGTCCAAGCCATCTACGTCCCGGCCGACGACTTGACCGACCCTGCGCCGGCCGCGTCGTTCGCGCACTTGGACGCCACCACCGTTCTGTCGCGCGACATCGCCGCGAAGGGCATCTATCCGGCGGTCGATCCGCTCGATTCTTCGTCGCGGATTCTCGATTCGAACGTGGTCGGTGAAGAACACTACCGCGTGGCGCGTCAGGTTCAGGAGACGCTGCAGAAGTACAAGTCGCTGCAGGACATCATCGCCATTCTCGGCATGGATGAACTCTCGGAAGACGATAAACTCGTCGTCGCCCGCGCGCGCAAGATCGAGCGCTTCCTGTCGCAACCGTTCCACGTGGCCGAAGCCTTCACCGGCTCGCCCGGCGTGCTCTGCGACCTGAAGGACACCGTGCGCGGCTTCAAGGGCCTCGTGAACGGCGACTACGATCACCTGCCAGAACCCGCCTTCTACATGGTCGGCTCGATCGAAGAAGCGGTCGCCAAGGCGCAGCGTCTCGCGGCGGAGGCGGCCTGATGGCCGGCGCCGGCATGTCGCACAGCCAGCTCGCGGCGAAGCTCGTCGTCGAGGGCGCGTTGGCGAACATTGCCGGCAACGTGCAGGGCAAGATGCCGATCCAGCCGGTCGTGCTGACCGAGCTGGAGCGTTCGGACATCAAGCTGGCGCAAGGCGGCACGACTTTGTTTTTCCCGCTGCCGCCGACGGGCGTCTTCTTTGACATGCACGGGCCGCGCGCGAGCGTCTGGTTTACGGACAATGATTTCACACGCGGACTCGAGACGCTCGAAGCCGCGATGAAGCAGAAGTTCCCGAAGACCAAGCAGTTGAAGGACAGCGCGTCGCCGACGGAGAAGAACGTGCGTCAGCGCAGCTTCGAAGTCGATCTCGGCAACAAGCGCCTCGCGCTGGTCGAGGTCGAGCACGCAGCGGCGAACGCCGACGCCAAGAAGTTCATCGTGCGGGTCACCGCGCAAACCCGGAAGGGCTGAGCATGATCAAGCACAGCGAACTGGCGGCGCGCATCGTCGTCGAAGGCGCGTTGACGGTGCTGCAGGGCAAGACTCCGTCGGGGCAGCTGCCCGTGAAGCCCGAGGTGCTGACCGACAAGGAGGCGCAAGATCTCGGCCTACCCCCGGGTGGCACGGTTTTGTGCTATCCGATGGCGCAAACGCCGGTCTTCTTCGACATGGCCGGCCCGCGCATGGTCGTCTGGTACAGCGGCGCCGACGCCGATCGCGCCGTCGACGTGTTTGATAAGACGCTGAAGCGCTCCTATCCCGACAACAAAATGGTGATCGACGCAGAGCATCCGCAGCAAAGCGATCTCCGCGTGCGCGCCTACGATGTGAAACTGGGCGACGGCATGATGGCCACCGTCGAGGTGAGCTATTCCAAGGCCGGCGCGCATAAGCCGAAATTCTCGGCCATCATCGTCGGCATGGCGATCAAGAACTGAGGACTGAAATGGCCGAGAAGCTTCACTTCGCACTGGTCTCGCCGGAGCGCGAGCTGTTCAACGGCGAAGTCGATCACGTCGTGGTGCCGGGCTCGGAAGGCGAGTTCGGCGTGCTGCCGAACCATGCGCCGGTGATGAGCGTGATCAAGCCGGGCGCGCTGCGCATTATCGACGGCGGCGCCGAGCGGCGCATCTTCGTCAATGGCGGCTTCGCCGACGTGACGCCGGAAGGCCTCACCGTGCTGGCCGAAGAAGCCGTCGATCTGTCCGACATCGATGCGGCGCAGATCGAGCAGCAGCTGAAGAACGCCAGCGAAGACCTGCGCGACGCCAATAGCGACGCCAAGCGCGAGTCCGCGCAACGCTCGCTGGCGCGCCTGGAAAGCATCCGCGCGGCGCTGGCGCGTTAAGCTCCCGAATAGAAAGACAGCGTCGCCCTGAGCTTGTCGAAGGGCAGTGGGGGCTTTGGTCTTCGACAAGCTCAGACCGACGCCCTTTGTCAAAGCGCTCACGGCGGCCACTTGCAGGCGCGTGGCGCGCGCGTCAGTCTGAGTTTCATGCTGCCGCACCCGCATCTCTGGCCGGCGATCATCGGCGCTGTGCTTGGCCTCGCCCTGGTGACCTGGGCGTGCTTTTGGCTGTTCAAAAGCTGGCGCACGCTGCCGCCCCGTTTACGCTGGAGCTTGTTCGCGCTGATTGGCGTGTTCGAGATCGCGATTTGGCTGAACATCTACGCCTGGTTCATCGAACCGAACACTCTGGTCGTGCGCGAAGTCGAGATCGTCAGCGACGATTGGCGCGGCCCGCCGCTGACGATTGCCGCCATTAGCGACACGCATGTCGGCGGCCCGCACGTCGATGCGGCGCGGATGGGACGCATTGTTAAACGCATCAATGAATTGCGCCCTGAGCTCGTCGTGCTGCTCGGCGATTATGTCGGCGGTCATGCGCCGGAAGCGGAGCGCTCGCCGGCCGAGAACCAGGAAATCACCGGCGGCGTCGCGACGTTCGCAGCGTTGCGCCCGCGCTACGGCGCAGTCGCCGTCATTGGTAATCACGACAGCTGGTACGGTCGCACCACCATTACCGAGGCGCTGCAGAACGCCGGCGTCAACGCGCTATGGAATCGCCACGTTGTTATCCGCCGCAGCGGCGGACCGATCGTCATCGCCGGCATCGCTGATGCATGGACCGGCGAGCCGGATTTCGCCGCCGCGCTCGATGGCGCGCCGGCGGATGCGGACACGATCGTACTCAGCCACTCGCCCGATCCGTTCAGCGATATGCCCGATGGCCCCGCTTTGATGCTCGCCGCGCACAGCCATTGCGGACAGGTGAGTGTGCCTCTGTTCGGCCGGCCTGTTCTGCCGATCGAGAACAAGCGCTATGCATGTCACCTCGTCGAAGAGAACGGCCGGCGTATGTATGTGACAGGCGGCATCGGCACCAGTATCGCCCCGGTGCGCTTTCTCAATCCGCCGGAAATTGTTCTGATCACGATTAGAGGGGCGGAAGCGCAAACGCGCTAAGCGCCCGCGCTATCGCCCCAGCCGAATAGTGAAAGCTGCTTCTTCTTCTTCGCCGGCTTCGGACCGATGCCGCGCGCCGCCAGCCACTGCAATGTCAGCTGCGCCACCTCCGGCGCTT